>Ga0209697_10005373_pt1 | contig 16005 bp, 10 predicted proteins | sample AliMusrvi5mmetaG_FD_184115 | JGI IMG/M metagenome (GOLD analysis project Ga0209697, IMG submission 184115) | Freshwater lake bacterial and archeal communities from Alinen Mustajarvi, Finland, to study Microbial Dark Matter (Phase II) - Alinen... | ecosystem: Environmental > Aquatic > Freshwater...
GTGATGGAGTGATGGAGTGATGCTTGCGTTTCACCAATGACCGATGACCAATGACCGATTACGGATCACCGGCCTTGAGGTCCTGGATTTTCTTACCGACGGCGGCGGCTTCGGAGGGGTTGTCGGCGGCTTCGTAGGCGTGTTTCAGGCCGGCGAGGGCAAATAAATCGTTGGGGAAGGAGGCGAGGGCGCGTTGGTAGGCTTCGATGGCATCGGCGGGTTTGTGGTCGGCGAGGTGGAAATCGCCGAGGCGGATGGCCATGGGTGTGAGAACCATTGGCGGGCAGAGCATGGGGGATGGGTGTTGACGGTCGGTGGCGGAACTGAACCAATTGTAGGCGATGCCCCGTTTATTTTCCGGACCGGCCATGGCGAGGCGTCCGCGGACATCGCTGGCGAGGACTTCAAGGGCGCGAAAGGCGCGATTCCATGGCGAGCGTTCGCCGTGGATCACCGCGTCTTTTTGGGTATTGGCCATGGCTTCGCCATGTTGGGTGAGGGCGGTCACGACGTCCCGGGCACCGACAAGGTCTTTCGCGTCGATCAAGCGTTGGGCGTCGAGGTAGAGGCGCAGGCCATCGATCCACCAGTAGGCGAGGGAATGTTTGTGGAGATCCTTCATTTCATCCGGCTTGGGCAGCGAGCGGAGGGCTTCGGTGGAATAGCCACGCTTGCCTTGTTCGATCAGGAGGCGGGCGGGCAGGGTTTTGGCATCCCATTGCTGGAACCGGCTGCCTGGCGAGGCCGAGCGGTTCGCAGGCACCGGTGTGGCCGCGACTTTGGTGGCGGCGGCGCAGGCGGTAACGAAGTCGCCTTTGGCGGCGAGTGCGACGATCCGGTAACACTCGGCCTTGGCCCATTCTGGACAATCGGCGATGCCGACCTTGTTATCCTTCATCCATGCCTGATACAAGGCCGCCGCCCGACCGAAGGCCGCCGCCGCCGCCACATGATGGCCGCAGCGCCATTCGTAATGTCCTAACAGATGCAGGAATGGCGGGTATTCCGGCACCATCCGGGTGAGCTTGCGGGCCAATTCGAGCGAACCGGTCAGGTCGGGTCCTTCGGCGCGGATGATGAGCAAGGCGTTGAGCGGCACAGGGTTTTGCGGGGTTTTGCCGATGAATTCCAGCAGGCTTGTTTCGGATGTCTGTTGGTCGGGGGTGGCGTCACCGGATTCGTCATAGCCACCTCTGCCGAACAGCGCCGCGAACACGCCAGCCTGCAAGTCGTTGGGAAAATTGGCGGCCACCTTGCGGAAGGCGGCCGTGCCGTCGGCGGGGCCGCTTTCGATGTATTTCATCAGGCCGTAGGCGTAGCCGCGTTCCAGTTCGGTTCCCTTGCCCTGATCCACCAGATAGAGCAGGCGGTCGGTCGCGGCATTGCGGGCTGGACCGGTTTCGGGGGTGGAATTGAGCAGGCACATGATCATGCCCCAGTGGGCGAGCAGGCACTCCGGGTCCTCGCGCATGGCGGCGGCAAAATGCCTGCTGGCCTCGAATTCCCAGCCGCCGTGAAGGTGGTTGAGGCCTTGGTTGCAGTGGGCCTGCGTCTCGTCGGTGGCGGCGGTCACGGCCATGTTGATGCCGCCGGGAAATTCCATCATGGCCGGTTCGCCGAGCGCCTTGACAGGTGCCGGGATGGCCGCCTCCACGTCCGGCAGTTCCTCTGCCGCCAACGCCAACCCGGCCGCCAACCCGGCCAACAATCCCACCAGCAAGTGATTTCTCATGGGCGCAACCATGGCACGGCTCGCGCCGATCTCCAGCAAAATGACGCCGGGCAAAATGGCGCTGGCGTGTTGGGTCCGGCTGGGTATAGTCTCCCGCCATGCGTATTGGAATCATCGGTTGCGGAAAAATGGGCACGGCCTTGGTCGAGGGGGCAATCCGATTCGGCGTGATTGCCGCAGCGGATGTCATCGGGGTGGATCCCTTGCCGGGTGCGCGGGAGCAATTCGCCAGACTCACCGCGTGCCGGGCGGTGGCCGAGATCACCGCGTTGGTGGATTGCGAGGTGATTCTCCTGTGCACCAAACCCAATAATGCCCTGCAGGTGTTGCGCGAAGCCACGGTGGCCAACGCCGGGAAACCCTTGTTGGTGATTTCCATCGCGGCAGGCATCACCACCTCCGCCCTGGAATCGGCCGGGGCCGACCGCGTGCGGGTCATCCGCGCGATGCCCAACACCCCGGCCCTGATCGGCAAGGGGGCCGCCGGATACTGCCTCGGCATCCGCGCCACCCGCGAGGATGCCGAAACCGCCCGCCAATTGTTAGGCGCGGTCGGGTTGGCGGTCGAGGTGCCCGAGCGGCTCATGGACGCGGTCACTGGATTGTCCGGCAGCGGGCCGGCCTATGTTTATCTGATCATCGAGGCGCTGGCCGACGGCGGCGTGCTGGTCGGCATGAACCGGCCGGACGCCGTGCTGCTGGCCGCGCAGGCCGTGATGGGTGCGGCGGCGATGGTGCTGGAAACCGGCGAACACCCCGCCGTGCTCAAGGACATGGTCACCTCGCCGGGTGGCACGGCCATCGCCGGACTGGGCGAACTGGAACGCCATGGATTGCGCGCCGCGCTGATCGACGCAGTGCGGGCCGCCACGGTCAGGGCGACCGAACTCGGCAGGTGATTGTGTCCGATTCTGTTTTTTGGCTTTCCCTTGGTGAATCTCCTCCTATGCTTTGGCACATGTCCCACTGGTTCATCGCCTGTTCCTGCCTAACGGTTTCCACGCTGTTGATGGTTTCCTGCAGTGACGACCCGGAGGTGCCTTTGCTCGCGGGAAACACCCAGGTCGCCAGCAGTCAGGGAGAGGCCCTCTACAAAGAGGCCAAACAGGCGGACGAGGCCGGCAAAATCGGCAAGGCCATCAAAAAGTACGACCAGGTAGCCACCCAATATCCATTCGCGCCCTCGGCAGCCGATGCCCGCTTCCGCCAGGCCCAACTCCTCGAACAAAAAGGTGACATCGAGAAGGCCTTCGATGCCTACAACAAGTACCTCGACCGTTTTCCGGGCAGCAATCAGTATTCCGCAGCCCTCAGCCGTCAGGCGGCCATGGCCCAGGGCGCAGCCGACGGCGATGTCAAGTCCAGTATCCTCGGTATGAAAACCAAATTCTCGCTGGAAAAAACCGTCGCCATGCTCAGCAAGGTGCGCGACCACGCGCCGAAGTCCCCGACTGCGGCCAAGGCGCAGTTCACCATCGGCGAACTCAATCAGGGGAAACGCAACACCAAGGAGGCTATCGCCGCCTTCCACAAGTTGGTGCAGGACCAACCGGATTGTCCGCAGGCACCCGAAGCCTTGTTCCGGGTGGGTGTCATCCTGATGGAGGATGCCGAACGCGGCAACCAGAACCAAGCCAATGTCGATCTTGCCCGCGAGGCCTTCAACGATTACCTCATCCAGTATCCCGGACATTCCCGCAATGCAGAGGCCCACAAGATGATTGGCGGCATCGGCAGTCACGACCTCCAGCGGTCCTTCGACATCGCCGAGTTCTACCTCAAAACCGGCAAGAAGGAATCCGCCAGGGTTTACTACCGCGACATCGTCAAGGGTTCATCCTCGGGTTCCCTGCACGACGCCGCCAAAGCCCGCCTCAAGGAACTCGGAGAATGATCCCGCCCATGAAATTTTCCTGCTGCCTTCTTCCGCTTTGTTGCCTGGTTTCCTGTGCGGGTTATCATCTCGGGAGTTGCAAACCCGCATCCCTGGCCAACGTTCATTCCATCGCCGTGACGATGTTCGACAACGCCACCCTCCATCCCCGCGCCGAGGCCATCGCCACCTCCGCCGTCACCAGCGCCATGGTCCAGGATGGCACCTATCGCCTCGCCAGCAGGAACAAGGCCGACGCCGTGCTCGAAGGCAAACTCTCCGAAATCAAATACACCGTCCTGCGTAACACCCGCTCGGATGTCCAACACCCGGAGGAACTCGCCAACACCGTGACTCTCCACTGGAAACTCCGCGACACCAAGGATCCCACCAAAACCCTCGCCTCGGGAACCTCCACCGGAACCAGCAAGTTCTACGTCTCCGAAAACCTCCAAACCGCCCGCAACAACGCCCTGCCCGATGCCCTCGAACAGGCCGGCGATGCCTTGGTGTCGCGCCTGTCTAACGGGTATTGATGGCATACCGCCAGGTTGGTATGATTGCCACATGAAGCAGCGTGAAAAACGGCCGGCGCGGACCCGCCAGGTGATATTGGATGCGGCAGGGGAGGAGTTTTCGCGGCACGGCTATGCGGGCACTGGTTTGGGGGCGATCGTGGCGCGGGCGGAGATGACAAAAGGCGCGTTGTTTCATCATTTTCCCGATAAACAGTCGCTGGCTGCGGCCTGGATCAGCGAACACCTGGCGGATGCCATCAACGAATCATGGGTCGTGCCGCTGCAGGCCATGGGCACGCTCGACGCGTTGCGGACTTTCTGCCGCACGCGCTGTCTGGAACTGCGGCCTGGCGACGCCACCTTCGCGCTGGTGGCTCTAACCGCTGAAACCGCAGTGGCGGTGCCGGTGTTGGGCGAAGTGCTGGCGGCGGTCCTGGCGGCATGGCGGGATGCTGTGGCCGGATTGTTGGAAGGGGGCAAGACTGGCGGTTGGATTCACCGTTCGATCCAGCCTGCGGTGGAGGCGGGGTTTTTGGTGGCGGCGTTCTGCGGGTTCAGCGTGACCACCGGGGTCAATCCGGATGAGGGTGCACGCCGCGCCTGTGCCACCGCCGTGGAAGGCTACCTGGAAACGCTGCGCGCGGGGTGAGCGGGAAGGGCTTTTCGCGATCCGTTACGGCGGCATGATCACAGGGATCGTTTCCCGCCGGTTGCGGCGATAGATCCGAAAGTCGCCATCGACGGTGATCACCGGGAGTTCCGGGTTCAGTTCGCTCAAACAATTAGGCCACAGAGAAAAACAATTAGGCCACAACAATTAGGCCACAGAGAAATAATAAGGAAAGTGCTTGCGCACGGACGGCACGGTCTGCGGCCTCGGTGCCAGTGTTGGGGGAAGCGCAGGCGGCGGTCCTGGCGGCATGGCTGGCACGATGGGCGGTTTCGGATAGCCAGAACACGCTCCAGCTTCGTTATGAGACCTCCGGGCCGTTTTGGCAATGTCACAGTTGTTGATTGCGGAATATGCCATGGCGGATCCTTGCACGGGCTTATTCAAGTCGCGGACAGGATCGGACCTCCGCTCTCTCTGGCACGGCGGACGCGCCTGCCATCCCTTGCTCAAGGGCGCTTGCGAGCCGCAACGTTGACCCTCTGGTTAGCCAATTCCTGACTCATTGTTTCACATGGCGTATTGCGGAATTTTCATCAGTTCCCCGCCCTTGAGCGCAGATTGGTGAGCCACGATGCCCGCCACGGTCATGTTCAAGGATTGTGCCACGTCCACCCGCGGTTTGCGGTCCCGCAGGATGGCATCCACAAAGTCGCACATGAGATAGTTTCCGCCCCCATGCGTGCCTTCATTCAACCCGGGAGGCAGGGCCGGGCGGGCGGTGTTCACCGCGCCCTTGTCGTTCTTCTGTCCATATACCCGTCCTTGTTCGCCGCCCGCGGCCGGCAGGTCCCAGCACACCGCCATCCGCGCCATGCCCCCTTCGCTGGTGCGGAACAGGGCGATCTCGGACCCAAACGGATTTTTGTAAGCGTTATTCTCCGGCCGCAGGTTCGGATGAATGCTGGCCATACCCATGCAGCAAACCTCGGTGAAACTCCCGCCGGTCACGCCAAGGCAGTACGCGTTCGCATGCGTGGGATACCATTGTGGCGGCAAACCCTTGCGCCATCCATCGGCGTCCACGTTCTTTGTAGCCGGGTTGTACCCCGACAGCGCGGCAGCGCCGTCATGGTAATACTCGCCTTCGGAGTAAACAATCTTGCCGAGGGTCCCAGCCAGGTACTGCTGGCGCATGGCCCAGAGATCGGCGTGACCGCAGGAGGTCTCAAACATCATATATTTCAGGCCGCTCTTCTTCACGGCTTCGAACAACTGGTCCGCATCCTCCAGCGAACCGAAAACCGCAGGCACCGCGGAGGCGACGTGTTTGCCGCACTGTAGCGCCGCCATGGCCAGCCGTGCATGACTGGGGGCGTCGGTGGCGATGAACACGGCCTCGATCCGGTCGTCCTTGATCATCTCCTCGCATGACGGATAGGTCTTTTCGCACCGGCAGGCCTTCGCCAACCCGGCGCAACGGCTCGGAATCAAATCCGTGACCGCGACCACCTCGACGTTCGGGTGGTTCTGGAAACTCCATGCCGCTCCGAATTGGCACAAGCCGTAGCCGGCGATGCCGACGCGAATCTTCCGGTCGGAAAATGCCTGCCAACCCCTGGCCGCGTTCGGACCGTCTTGCGTCTTTTCGAAACCGGGGATGACCTTGCCACTGGCATCCACCGGCGGCTGGGGCGGTCCCACGGCAGCAGCGGTTGTCACCAGACTCAGGCCATAGGCGGCACCGGTCAGCCCCGCCAGTTCGACAAACTCTCTCCGCGTGATTCCCGTTGGTTTCTTATTCATGTTATATTGTTCTACGTGGCTCATCTTCCCATTCTACATATTTCCGTTTCCGCACCCGCCTTCGGAGATTTCGAGCCTCCGCACCCTCCGCCACGACCGCCCTGGCGCCAATTGGTGTCACCCCGTTTTCACATCTCGCAAACCCTCCCGGTCCCGCCCCGCCGGCTGACCTTTCCCTTTCCAAACCCTCTCCCCGCATCCGCCACCCTGATGGCGGCCCGGACGATGGACTCGACGGAAAAAGCAGGACGGACGTTCACGGTCGTCAATATCACGCATTACGCCAGCTACGGCACCGCCGGGGAATTGAAATCCCTCCGGCGTGTGTGTTCTGGATTGTTTTCTTCGACGATTGGGAGGGAATGAATACCGGCTGGGTGGAAGGCCCTGCCTTTTGCCGCGCTATTTCGTTTGCTTTTCAGGACAAGACCCTTAGCATACTTCGCGGTTGACTGAAATCGATCAAACTCCCCATGTCCGTGCTCCTCTACCTGTTGCCCCTCGGCTTGATTTTCGACCTGGTCGGTTACCTGCCACCAGCGGCGCGTTTGTTTCTGTTATACGGACTATTGGCCCTGCCCTTGTGCCTGAAACCTTCGCGGCAGTCAGGCTGGCTGGGCTTGGCGTTGGGCGCGGTCAGCGTGTTGCGTGCCGTGCTGCCGCTGCCGGCGGTGGTGGAAATGATGCTGTTGCTGGCGCTCCATCAGGCGATCTGGACGGTCATGGCACCGGTTCCCCGCGCGCTGCGGGTGGGGGTGGTGGCCTACGCGTTCATCTATCTGTGGCTGTTCGTTTCACCGCTCGGACATCCCGTGCTGGAAACCCTAACCACCACGGGCAACCGCGTCCTGCAATGGGCCGCCGGCCAACCGTTCTGCCTGGGGCGGACCTATCAGAATCTCGGCGCGTTCTTGTTGTTCCTGGTGTTGTCGCTTTTCGGCTGGGGCGGTTCCAGAGTGGCACCCCTGCGCACCGCCAGTTTCGTGCTGGTCATCGTCCTGCTCAATGCGGTGGCTGCGGTGGTGCTGATCGACCACGTGAATTTCGCCGCCGATTTCGCCTGGTCGCTCAAGTTCCGCGATCCCTTCGGCTATCATGTGCTGGGGAAACGTTTGTTAGACCTGGCGGTGCTGTATTTCCCGGCAGGCCTGTTTCTGGTCCACCTGCTGGCCTATGTGATCATCCACTGCGGCGGGACGGCACCCGGCACCGGGGCCGTCCCGCCGCAGGGTTGGCAAGCGCTGAAGGACGAATGGGCGTGGGGCAAACGCCAGGTTGCGGTGGCGGCGCTGGCGGCCTTGGCGGTGCTGGTGATCGTTCCGCCGACGGCTTGGCGCGCTCCTGACACCTGCGACCTGATCTTTGTCGATCGCTGCATCGTGAGTTATACCAAACCCGATTACACACGCTACGGCGAAGCCGCCGGCGGGATGTTCGGGATGTTTCCCGAATATGCGCGCCTGTTCGGCTGCAAGACGGTGGTGGTCAAGGATGTCCCGCCGACCCTTGATCCGCGGCAAACCCTGGTCCTGACCAACCTCGACGAGGATTTCGGCAAGGACGTGCGGCAGCGGATCTGGGACTTCGTTGCCAAGGGCGGGAAGCTATGGTTGTTAGGCGACCACACGTTCATCAAGGATGAAAAACTTCCGCCAACTCCGGGCGTCCCCCCAAAAAAAGGGATCAATCATCTCAACGAGATGCTCGCCCCGACCCATATCTTTTTCAACAACGACTCGACGGAGTTCTTCCCGCAGGGATGGTTCAATTCCTATCGGTTTCCGCAAGGCACGCCGTTTGCCGCGTTGCAGGACGACGACGAGAACCGGCCGGGCATTTTGGTGGGTGCGTCCCTCAGGTTGGAAGGTCCCGCCGAACCTTTGCTGTTCGGGCGATTCGGTTATGCCGACCTGGGGCCGGACTTCCCGCAAGGGGACCGCGGTTATCTGGGCGATTTCAAATATCAACCGAACGAACGACTCGGCGATCTGGTGATGGTCGCGGGCGAACGCTACGGCAAGGGCAAGGTCCTCGTCTATGGCGATACCTCCAGCTTCTTCAATAACAACCTCGGCCGCTCGTTCGAGATCCTCCGCGCCAGCCTGTCATGGCTGGGCGATTCCAACATCTGGCTGATGCCGGCCACCCCCGCCGGCCGCGGAATCGCCGCCGTGTTTGTGTTGGCGATCGCCGCGTTGGCCTTCCTGTGGCGGGCGGCACCGGTGAGCGCGGCCGCGTTGCTGGCCGCAGGGCTGGTTGCCGCGGTTTCCCACGGCACGGGCGGCCTAACACCTTTTGACAAGACGTTCACCCGCGAGCATGTGGCGGTCATTGATTACTCGCACCAACCGAACGCCTCGAAGCACTCGGCGATGAATACCGGCTTGCACGGGGTGTCCATCAATCTCATGCGTCACGGGTTGCTGCCGATCACCGCCAACCACTGGGATCCGGCCACGCTGGAGTTGGCGCGTTATGTGGTATTGAACGCCCCGCGGCGGCCGATCACTGCCGGCGAACGCAACGACCTGATGCGCTTCATGCAGCGCGGCGGCGTGGTCATCCTCGGTTGCGGCTATCTGGATTCCGCCGCCTGCCGGGAATTGTTAGAACCGCTCGGCTGCTCGATCGGCAACGTGCCTTACGGTCGTTTTTTTGATTGTGTGGCGTTCGGCCAGCCGGTTTCGTTCATGAGTGCCTGGCCGCTCAACAAGCTGCCGGACCGGGCGAAAATCCTCTGCGCGACGCCCGACAAGCTGCCGCTGATGGCATCCGTGCCGGTGGGCAAGGGTGAACTCGTCCTGATCTGCGACTCGGAATTCCTCCACAACAGCAACCTGGAGGGAAGCAAGAACCACGATCCCAACAACACCGCATTCATTAAGAACCTGTTGGATTCCACCACCCGATGAATTTTCCATCCATTCTAACCAAGATCTTGGCGAGGGCGCTGGAGTGGCTCCACCCGTGGTTGATATTTCTATCAATCCTAAGCAAAACCTACGCCTTGGCACTGGTGCGGGTCAACCCGTGGTACGGTGCGATCGGCTGGACACTCGGCGCACTGATTGACTGGCTGGTGATCCGCGTGGCGTTTGGCGGCGGCACGACCCGCAAGGTGATCACTCAACTTGTGACTCTCCACGTCGCGGCTGTCGTCATCGGTTGGGGGGCGCTCGACGCCTGCCAATACGCCGCAATTCGCTGGAAGGATGGCATCCCGGTGCTCGCCAGCCTGGTCGGCGGAGGACTCCGCCTAACAGGACTTTCGGTGGGGACCCATGGCGGATCGGTGGTGTTGACCACCATGGCCGGACCGCTGGATTTCGCGATGTCGATCGATCGTCTGGGCTTGCAGATGCCGCTGTTGTTTCTAACTTTCGGCGCGGTGTGGTTGTTCTGGGCTGGCGTCACGTTGCGCGATGTGCTGGTCAAGCTCGGGGCCATCGCTTGTTTGCTGCTAGGCGTCACGGTGGTTTGCGGGGTTTGCCAGGTGCTGCTGCCCTTGGGCTTGTTCGATTTCATCGGTTACGAAAGCGAGGAGCTACCCTACCGGCCGTTCATGGACGAGCGGACCGGGATCTGGATCCATCTGCCGTTTCTGCTAATGGCCGGGGTTCTTATCGGAAAGTTCCTGATGCCGCCATCCCTGCCGGACGCGCCTTCTGACAACGCGCCTTCTGACAGATTGCCGCCGGTCCTTCGGTGGGGCATCATCCCCGTCCTGCTGGCGCTGTGCGGCATCATCGCCTGGGAACCCGCGGGCACGCCCAAGACCGGCAAGATCCTCATCTGCTCCTCCCATGCCCAATGGTCACCACCCACCCGGCCCTACGACCGCGATTGGTATGGCCCCGATTCGGGATACAACTATGCCTGCATGAAACGTTTCTTCGGGCTGTTCTATCATCAGGTGGCCGAGACCACCGGCGCGCTCACCATGAAGGATCTGGATGGCACCAGCGTGCTGATCATCTATCTCCCGGACAAGCAATTCAGCAAGGATGAGATCGAATTGGTGCAAGGCTTCGTCCGCAATGGCGGCGGGCTGATGGTGATAGGTGACCACACCAACGTGTTCGGCTCAATGGCGCACATCAACGAGTTATGCGTGCCGTTCGGCTTCCAATACCGTGATGACGTGCTCTTCGACCTGGACAATGACTTCCACCAGATGATGTATCCGCCATGTCAGCCGGCGCAGTTCTGGAATGGCATCTCATTGTTCAAACTGCGGGGACCCACCTCGATCCGTCCCACCTCGTTTGCCACCCGCTGCACCTATGAGGTGGACCACTCGAAGGGCGTGCGGGCGATCTATTCGGTAAACAATTTCTATCCGCCGCCGCATGACGATCCGAAGATGACGACCGGAACGTTCTGCGTGTCGGCCGCCTCGCATTATGGTCGCGGCCGGGTGGCGGCCTGGGGCGACAGCACGGTTTTCTCCAATTTCGAGATCTACTATCCGGGAAAATACGAACTCCTGACCAACACCGCGAACTGGCTCAACCATCAGGACGACGCGGTTGGCGGAGCATTGCGGCGCATCATGCCGGTCATCGTGCTGTTGGGACTCGCGCTCTTCCTTGGGAGCCGTCGCAAACCGCAGGCCTGGCTGGCAGCCGTCACGATCACCATGGCCTGCATGGGCGCAGCGCGGTTGGCCTGCCTGTTAGCCGAACAGCGGCGGCCGACGTTCCCCGCACCGACCGCGCCGAGCCAGTGGGTGCTGTTTGCCGCGCACAAGGACGATCCGGGGCACAACCTCTGCGGTTTTTTCAGCAACGAGCCTTACAACGAGCGCTACGAGGTCTTCATCCAGTGGGTCCTGCGCACCGGCGCCTATCCGGGTTTCTGGTTGCTGGACGACGGTCCGCGCAACGGCTTCTATCAACATCTGAAGTCGTCGGATCAAACCGTCACCGCCCATGCCTTGATTGTCAGGAAACCGGCCGATCTTTCACAACTGGACGAGGCGGGAGCCATCCCGATGCGGGCGAAGGACCCGTTGCTGCTGATGTTCGTTTCAACGATTCAGGCACCCCAGGCGATCGAGCGGATCAAGCACGCCGGACTGGTGCAACATGCCGAGGCTCTGGCAGCCATCGCCGCCGCCTGGCCGGCGGGCGAAGTGATGGTCCGCGACGGGGAGCGCCAGGTGATGGTCATCGCCGGTGCCGAGCGCTTCAGCGACCAGGCGATGGGGATTTCCGAAAAAGTCGTGCCCGACACAACACAACGGGCACTCTTCACTCAGGCCTTCGGCGTCATCGACCGGTTGTTAGGACGTGCCGCCGCAGGCGGAAAATGAGTGGATTCATGCGCAAACCGGGGTAATCCCAATACCATGTCACATCTCAACAATAGCAAGTGGATCTTGACGCACGGCATGATATGGCTGGTGCCCGTAACGGCAGCCGGGATTGCGGTGGCGATGGTGGTTTCATACGTCCGCTCCGAGGATCCGCCGGTGGCGGGCGGGGCACCACTTTATGTCAAGGCGGCCCATGAGGCGCTTGAGGGACTCAGGAACCCCCAGGGCAGCCAACCGGTCGCCGACGCAAGACCGGCGTTACCGGCGGGCCTTTCGCCGGATGAGTATTATTGGTGCGACAAATGCAAGGCCTATCACAAACGCCAGGCGGCGGGTGACACTCCGCCGCAGGTCGCAGGCACCACTCCGCCGGCAACGCCCGGCACCCAGCCAAATAGCGTGATTCCGCCACTCCCACCCGAGTTTTCTCCAGCCGATTACTACTGGTGTCCAGACTGCAAGGCCTACCACCCGCGCCAAGGGCCAGGCAACACGCCACCGGCCCTGTTGATGGCACCGGAGCAATCACCAGCTACTACTCCGCCCGCGAATCCGTAGGGAGCCCGTCTCGACGAGCGGGCGGGCTGCGGCCCGCACTCGCGCATGACGATTTTCACCAGCCCGCGCCCGTTGCAATGGGGGCAACTGGATTTGCCACTGCTGGGTCTCGACCGCGATTGGCACAGTGATCCGCAGCACGTGCCGGGCGCGGACTGGTGAACCTAAAGAGGAAAATAGAACCGGTAGATGAACGCGGATTTACGCAGATAATAAAAGAGTTGTGTCGATAGCCAGACTAACCCACCGGGTTAGGCCCGAATTCCGTGCAAACCTCTTAAAATCAATGTTCATCCGCGTTCATCTGCGGTTTCATTTCTCTTTCTAGGGTGAAAATCGTCACGCCTGTTGTCTGATGTCATCCGTGGTTAAAATTCAATTTATCTTTAAAGTGCTGGACCTGAATAGTAATAATAATGAAACTTTTTTCATTTTTTTGTTGCAGTCGGATCCGAATGATGGCAGATTCGTAATTGGTCGGTCGGATGACGGACCGCTCGCCGTGGGTCCCCCCACCCATTTCAACCCCTAAAAAAGAAAATCACCAGCCATGTCATTCCAACCCAATCCAGGAGCGTTGCGCTCTCTCATCGCCCGCGTTGTGCTGCTCGTCGGCATTTGTATCGGCGGACTATTCTGGCTGCAAAGCCATGCCGAACCGGAATTCAAGGTAGCCATCGACAACGCATCTCCGCCCAGTGTCCAGCTGAGTTTTGATGCGGACGCAAGTGGCAACTACTATCCCGAATACTGGGAACCTGGGGTAAACGGCGCTGCCGGCCAATGGATCCCCATCCCCGGCGCCCAGCAATTTTTCTACGCAGGCAAGAACGTGGTTTTCGTGCAGGTCCCCGGTGAACCGACGCCGACAAGCCGCATCCTGCGCATGGTGAAAGTGGACCAAGCGATCCAACCGACGATTTTCCCGGCGGCGGCGACTGCCTGTCCGGTTACTTACACAACCTGTCCGGCCAAAGCCACCGTCTGTATCACCTCGGCCGCCACAGTCTGTCCGGCCAAAACGGCCGTCACCATTTGCCCGGTGCAGTTGACCCAGTGCGCCAAGGTCGTAACCCAATGTCCGACGGTGGCCACTTCCTGCCCGATCCAGGCCACCGTTTGCACCGCGACCCCCACGGTGGCAACCATCTGCTCTGGCGGCCTGGCGACCGTGTGCGTGAAGCAAGTGACCGCTTGCACCGCCGTGAGCACGGCCTGCCCGACTGTTCCCACCACCTGTCCGGCAAGCAATACCCAGTGCCCGACCCAGACCACGCTGTGCCCGGCCACGGTCGCCACGGTTTGCCCGGTGACTCCGACAGCATGCCCGGTGAATGTGCCAACCTCCTGTCCGCAAGTCAACACCCAGTGCCCCGCCACAGTGACCAATTGTGTCACCGAACTGACCTACTGCCCGCAAGGTGCGACGTTCTGCCCGCAGGTGCCCACCCAGTGCCCACAGAAACAAACGGTCTGCCCGGCACTGCCAAGCGTGTGCCCCACGGCGGTGCAATCAACCATCTGCCCGTCCGTGACCACCGCCTGCCCGGCAAGCGCCACCCTCTGTCCGACCGTTGCAACTCCGACTGAATGCCCGAAACAAGCAACCCAATGTCCGCGGCAACTGACCGTCTGCCCGGTGAACATAGGAACCGTCACAACCTGTCCGGTGTCCGCAGCCACCACTTGCGCCGCCCTGCAAACGAACTGCCCTGGCGCCACCACCGCCACAACCATCTGCCCGGTCGCCGGAACCACCACCCAGTGCCCGCTGACGGTCACCACCTGTACGGTCACCGCGGCCACCCAGTGTTCCGCCCTGCAAACCGTCTGCCCCAACCTCACCACCGCGTGTCCGTCCGTGCAGACCCAGTGCCCGCAAAGCACCACTCTCTGCCCGAATAGCCAGACGCATTGCCCGATCACCGCCACGATTTGCCCGCAAGCCACCGCAGACACCCAATGTCCCACCGTGACTACCGTCTGCCCGCAAACCGGCACCACCCAGTGCCCGGTCGTGACCACCCAGTGCCCGCAAATCACTACCCAGTGCCCGGTTTCCTCAAATGGCACCATCTGCTACGCGACCATGGCCCCGGGCGTGCCCACCCAGTGCCAGTCCGTGCCCACCCAGTGCACGGTTGGCGGAGCCACCCAGTGCGTCCAGGTGGCAACGACCTGCCCGATCGCCGGAACCACCACCCAGTGTCCGACTCAAACCACGGTCTGTCCGATCCAATCCACGACCTGCCCGTTGAAGACAACCGCTTGTCCGGCATCGACCACCTCCTGCCCGATCAGCCAAACCCTGTGCCCGGCCCTCGATACGGTTTGTTCGTCCGCCGCCTCCCTGACCGTCTGCCCGGTCGTAACAACCAGTTGTCCGAAGGCCGCGACACAATGCCCGATTCAGACAACGGTTTGCGCCGACCCCACCACCCTGACCACCTGCATCGGCCAGCAAACCCTCTGCCCCGATCCCACCGGCGCGACGACCTGCCCGCAAACCCCCACGCAATGCCCGCACACGACCACCCAATGCCCTGCCGCACAGACCCAATGCCCGGCCTACGCGACCATTTGTCCGACCACGCCGACCGTCACGGTTTGCCCTGAAAAGACAACGGCCTGCCCGACCGTGGCCACCTACTGCCCGCAAGCAAGCACCACCTGCCCGGTGATCCAAACCCAGTGCCCGGTCCAACAAACGACCTGCACCTCCGAAGCCACCAAGTGCCCGGCAGCCGCCACCCAGTGCCCCATCGTCACCACCCAGTGCCCGGTCTCTTCTAACGGCACGGTCTGCTACGCGACCATGACTCCCACTACGCCCACCGCTTGCCCTGTTTCCGTCCAAACCCAGTGCCCGGTTGTTGCCACCCAGTGCCCGACTCAAAGCACCGTCTGCCCGACCGCCACCACCAATTGCCCGGCCCAGCAAACCAATTGTCCGGTTGTCCAAACGACCTGCCCGGCCCAGGCGACCGTCTGCACGCCCACCCCGGTGACCACCCAATGCCCGACGAGCAACACCCAATGCCCGCTGGTGACCACGGTGTGTCCGATTGACGCAACGACCCAAACCGTTTGCCCGGTGAAGCAGACGATCTGTCCTGCCGGGACAGCCGGTGCGACCTTCTGCCCGGCGACCACGACCCAGTGCCCGCAAGTCGCCACCAATTGTCCAGCCGCTGCCACCCAGTGTCCGGTCGTGCAAACCCAGTGCCCGACCAACACCACAATCTGCCCAATTTCCGGGACCGCCGCGACGATCTGTCCGGTCACACAAACCACTTGCCCGGTGGTCACCACCCAGTGCCCGGCGGGTCAACCGACCATCTGCCCGACCGTGAGCACCCAGTGCCCCACACTGGCCACGGAGTGCCCGATCAGTAACACCACCTGCCCGCTGACACCAACGGTTTGCGGCTCGGCTGCCGGCACCACCACCACCTGCCCGCAAACAGCAACGCAGTGCCCGCCAAGCCAAACGCTGTGCCCGACGGCAACCACGCTTTGTCCGCAAGCGGCCACCACCTGCCCGATCATCACCACCATCTGCCCCGACAAGGCCACGACAACCGTATGCCC
>Ga0209697_10005375_pt1 | contig 15998 bp, 5 predicted proteins | sample AliMusrvi5mmetaG_FD_184115 | JGI IMG/M metagenome (GOLD analysis project Ga0209697, IMG submission 184115) | Freshwater lake bacterial and archeal communities from Alinen Mustajarvi, Finland, to study Microbial Dark Matter (Phase II) - Alinen... | ecosystem: Environmental > Aquatic > Freshwater...
AAATAGATCAAAGGATCGGCTTTATAATCCAATGCAGGTATCGTGCTGATGACCCCGTGCCCGCTGTCTTTTGCAAGTTGGCGTTTTACGGCCGATTCGAGTGACTGGCCGGGGCCTGATTCAACGAAAACGGCCAGAGCTGTATCCATACAGAGTACAGCTGCATCTGCAAAGCGTACGGTCTTGCGTACATGCTTCACCCAGAAATCGGGATTGGTAGATTCTTCAGCGCTTAACCAATGCCCTGTAACTGTGGATGCGATGGGGATTGCAGGCGCTGAAAGCCTTATCTCTTTGAAAAATTCAGCAAATGCAGGCAACATGGGCTCCATCATAGCCGAATGGAAAGCGTGCGAAGTGGGAATCTTCTTATTAAATATTTTTGTTTTGTTCAGTTCAGCGGCAAACCGGTCAATAATATCCTCAGGCCCTGAAGCGACGCATAATCCGGGACTGTTTACAACGGCAATCTCAAGTCCTTCAGGAAGCATAAATCCCAGCTGTTGCTCGGTAAGCAGAATTGCAAGCATCGCCCCTCCCGGAAGGTCCTGAACAAGACGGCCCCTGCGGGCCACTGCTTTCAGCGCATCGTTAAGAGAAAACACACCTGAAATAGCTGCTGCCACATATTCGCCAACACTATGACCGATAAGCATGTCGGGCTCCAGGCCCAGCGACATTAAAAGCTTTGCCTGGGCATAACTCACTATAAACAGCGCCGGCTGGGTGATATACGTTTCATTTATCTTTATGGCAGCCATTTCTTCATCGGCAGCGGAAGGGAACAATACAGTCCGGATATCAAACCCCAGCTCCTCCTTAAGAATTTCCGCACATTTATCAATGGTATTCCTGAACACTTCCTGTGTCTTGTACAATGGCAGACCCATATTGATATATTGATTTCCCTGTCCCGGGAACATAAACACCAGCGGTCTTTTTGCGGATGATTTGACTGTTGTGGCAGTCTTCGCACCAAGACCTGCAAGTAATTCCTCCCTGTCGCGGAAAGGTATCGCTGCTCCATTCAGAAACTGATGCCTGCCATATCGCGAGGTATAAGCTATGTCGTGAGGATCAACCTCAGGAAATGATTCGAGAAAAGATTTGATCTCTGCCTGAGCAGCAGCAACGGCTTCCTTGCTGCGCCCGGAAACGAGCAGCAGGTCACAGGGGAGTTCCCGTATTTCTGTTTTAAGAGATGGTGGTTCCTCCAGAACTAAGCAGGCATTGGTTCCACCAACGCCAAAAGCATTCACCAGAGCACGAAGGGGGGCGCCGTTTTCAGGTTTCCACTCCCTGAGCGCCGTATTGACAAAGAACGGGCTATTGGGAAAATCAATTTTCGGATTTGCCTCATTGAAATGCAGGGAGGCAGGGATCTTTCTGGTCTTAAGGCATAGTGCGGTTTTAATCAGACTGGCTGCGCCAGATGCGATATCGGTATGGCCGATGTTGGTTTTTACTGAACCGATAGCACAATATTGTTTGCGATCAGAATGCTGCCTGAATGCTTCCGAGAGGGATGCGACTTCAATGGGATCGCCGATAGGTGTAGCAGTTCCATGAGCTTCAACATAGGTTATAGAATCGGCCGAGATCTCTGATAACCCCAGGGCTTCGGTGATGACTTCCACCTGCCCTTCGACAGAAGGGGCAGTAAATCCCACTTTCTTGTTCCCGTCATTATTGATAGCGCCACCGAGAATAACGGCATAAATGTTATTGTTGTCACGAATAGCGTCTTCAAGGCGTTTGAGTATAACTATCCCGCAACCCCTGCTAAACACGGTCCCGTTGGCATCCTTGTCGAACGTCCGGCAATGCCCGTCGGCCGATTCCATTCCTCCGGCCTGGTAAGGATATCCATGTTTCTCGGGTAATTCGATCGTGGCTCCCCCGGCAATGATCATATCGCACTGATAATTCATCAGGCTGTTGATCCCTGTGACCACTGCTACCAATGAAGTGGAACAAGCGCTCTGGACATCGAAACTCGGTCCTGTCAGATTCAGTTTATATGATACCCTTGTAGTGACGTAGTCCTTGTCGTTGCTGGTAACAATGGATGCTCCGCTGGCATTTTTTCTTACCCATTGATTCTCCATGGTCTGTATCAGATGCAGAGGCGTTCCAGTACCACCGAAAACCCCGATACGTTCTCTGGTATTATATGGGTCACAACCGGCATCTTCCAGAGCATGCCAGGCACATTCCAGAAAAATGCGCTGCTGGGGATCCATCAGCTCAGCTTCCCGGGGTGTAAATCCGAAAAATTCCGCGTCGAAATACTCTGCTCCATTGATAATGCCCCTGTTCCTGATATAATTGGGTTGTTTAAACACTGCCGGGTCAACACCAGATGCAATCAGCTCCTCATCTGTAAAAGTGCTCAAGGTTTCCACTCCGTTCAGGAGGTTTTTCCAATATTCATAGATATTTATTGCCCCGGGGAGCCGGCAGGCCATGCCAATAATTGCAACTTTACCTTCCAGGTTTTTTACTTCATCTGTTTGCATAAGTTGTAGTTTTTCAAGGTTGATTGTTATCTGGAGTAATTCGTTTTCTGTTCTGTTGTTTGATGTTCCTGTTACGCATCGCAACACGTTTTTCGACATCGATGTATGGATGAACCGGTTTGTCCTTGCGTAGAAATGCTGCCAGGCTTCGGATCGTGGGATAATGAAACAAGTCGACAATACTGACTTCTTCTTTTAACTTTTCAGCGATCAGCTCTTTAAGTCTGACAAGCAGCAATGAATGCCCTCCTACTTCAAAGAAATTATCATGTGGAGTGAATGCCCCATGATCGAGTATCTCTTTCCAGAGCTCGATAAGTGAGGCCTCTGTTTCATTTATATGCCGGTGAATGAATTCCGGGACATCAGGCACCGAGGGTCTTAGATTTATCAGTGCTTTAAAATCGGTCTTACCGTTCGGCAGCGTTGGAATAGCAGGGGCTATAATGAAATGGCCAGGGATCATATAGGCAGGAAGATGAAGACGCAGAAATTCTCTCAAATCCTTTTCATTTAATGATGCTGAAGGTTCCTGAACTATATACGCTGTAAGGCGGATGTCTTCTTCCCCATGCTCCCGCGCATAAACCACAACCCCTCTTACTGCCGGGAAACGGAGAATGTTCGATTCGACCTCTCCCAGCTCGATCCGGAAGCCCCTCACTTTTACCTGATGGTCAGTCCTGCCCAGGAATTCTACCGAGCCGTCATACATATACCTCCCCAGATCTCCGGTTTTATAGATCCTGCTTCCCTTGCCTTGTAAAAAGGGATCCTGAAGAAACCTGGAATCCGTTTGAGCCTTATCTTCGAAATATCCATCGGCAAGTACTTTCCCCCCCAGATATATCTCCCCGGTCACTCCAACCGGAACAGGTTCCAGCTTTTCATCCAGGATATAAAAAGCTGCATTGTAAATGGGAAACCCGATAGGAACCATTCTGAGAGGACTGTTACGCCGGCAATGCCAGCAAGCCATGTAAACCGTTGCTTCTGTCGGGCCATAGAGGTTGATCAATACACCTTCCGATTCACTGAATATCTGCTCCTGCAGTGATCGTGAAAGCTTCTCTCCCCCCGAAATAATGTTTTTCAGAAATCTGGCTCGCCTTAGGACCCCGGCATCACACAAGGCTTTCAGGCCCGAAGGGACAAACTGTACCGTGTTCACCTTCATCTCGTTTAAGAGGGCCTCGATTTTTTCAGGAGCCTGAAGCTCGCTTCGTTTCTCAAGCACCAGGCTGGCTCCGCTGATCAGGGGAGTGAAAAGCTCGAGAAAAGAAATGTCAAAATTGATGGATGTTGTTGAAAGGAAGGTATCAGAGGAGGAGATCTTCAGCTCCGTCTTCATCCACACCATGAAATTAAGAAGACTGTCGTGGCGTATCATCACGCCTTTTGGATTTCCTGTTGAACCGGAAGTGAACATGATATATGCAAGATTCCCGGGAATATCCGGTTCAACGCCTGCGAGCGGTTTCAGCTGGAAAGATTCATTAAGCAGTTCGCTCACAGGAATATTTTGTTCCGACAATTCCCGCTTCCAGCTCATATGCTCTTCATCAACAATAAGGAAGCGTACTCTGGTCTTTTCAATAACATATCGCAACCTTTCGTCGGGATAATACGGATCAAGGGGGATATATATGCCTCCGGCTCTAAATACGGCCATGATGCACATTACCATGTTCGGGGAGTTTTCAAGATGAATCCCGACCGGCACCCCGTTTCTCACACCCAAACGCCGCAGATTTCCGGTAATGACTTCGGTGCGCCTGGCCATTTCCCTGTAGGTGATCACTTCCTGCCTTGATACCAGTGCAGGCACACCAGGAGTGATCTCTGCCTGCCGGCAAACCATGTCAGCCACGTTTCCATTGAACTGATTTTCATAAGTAGTCTCATTCCATTTATAAACGAGCAGGTTACGTTCTTCCTGGGAAATAAGGTTTATTGCATGTATCCTGGTTGCAGGGGAAACACTGATTTCTTCCAGAATCTGAATGAAATGATCAAGGAGTATCTCAATGGTTCCGGGGTGATACAACCGGGATGAAAATGTTAGGACTATTTCGGCTGTGTCTCCGATATCGAAGATCTCGGAAAAAATATCGAATTTGGACCGGCCAAAGAATTCTTCCCTGGCAAAGCCGCTGAGGCCCGTATGGGTTGAAAACTTCCAGTCTGTTTCGTGGTAGGCGAACATGATCTGAAAAAACGGATTGATTCCCGGGATCCTATCAGTTTTCAGCACTTCTCCCGCACGGGTAAATGGAAACCTGGAATGCTCAAGTCCTTCAAGAATCTGATTCCTTAATAATCCCATCCAATCTCTGAAAGCCATGCCGGGATCGATGTTTGTCCTCACCAGCATGGTATTTACGAAATAACCAATCAACGATAAATATGATTTATTAAGCCGGTTTGAAACAGGAGTCCCGATAAGGATATCCTTGCGCCCGGTATGACGGAAAAGGAGAATCGAGAAAGCGCCCAAACAGGTCATAAACATGCTGGCTCCCATATCATCGCTAAGGCTCTTCAATCTGGATTTAAGCAAAGGATGGATCGTTCTCCGGGCCTGGCCTCCTTCATGTGTGGGGAGCTCCGGACGTGTATAATCAGTCGGGAGCTCGAAAAAAGTAGGGGCATTCGCAAGCTGTTTTTGCCAGTACGATCTGTCGGTTTCATATTGCAGGCTACTCATGTATATTTTCTCTTCACTGCAAAACTGAGAATAGGATGCTAACGGGACCTGGAGAAAGGAATCATTACCCTTATGCGCCTGATCATAGAACTTCGAAAGCTGATTTAAAAAGATCCTGAATGAGAACCCGTCGAAAACACTATGATGAACAATAAAAGCGAGCAGATGCCGGTCGTCATCAAGTCGGTACAGAATAAACCGGAAGGGTTTTCCCTGCTCTAAAGTGAAAGGACGGTCGGCCATACCACGGGCATGATCAAGGGCCGTGTTCAGGGAAACAGCCTGAGCTCCGGTTTGTGATCTGAATACCTCCAGGACATTTTTCTCCGAACCCGGATTCACTTCAACGCACTGATTGCCATTTCCCGGCATTATTTTGCGCAGCGCTTGTTCCAGGCTTACAATGTCGGGCGAACCTGTAAGCAGGATACTGTAAAAAATATTATAGGCCGAAAGGCCAGGTTCAATTTGCTGGAGAAACCAGAGGGCTTTCTGGTTTTCCGATAAACCTGTTTGAAAGATGTCGTTTGACAAAGCTTCACGGGACTGATTTTGCTGTGACGCCATTTTGACCGTTGCCTGTTCGTTATCTGTGGCCCATTCTTTGTTTCGGTCCGATTCATCAAATATCTGAAGCCTTGCCAGTGCGCCGGGAGCAGGGTAGTCGAAAATGTGTCTGATTTGCAGATCAATGCCTGTTTTCGCCCTGACATCCAAAACAATAGCGCCAGCTTTCAATGAATTACCGCCCAGGTCAAAGAAGTTATCATCCAAACCGATACCTTCGAGCCCAAGCACTTCTTCCCAGGTCCGGACTATCATTTTTTCGTTGGTAGTCGTGGGCGGCACTGCAGGATAACCTAAATCGGGCCGCTGAATTCCGGGAAGTGGAAGTGATTTGCGGTCAATCTTTCCATTTGGGAGTTGCGGAAGATGATCGAGTGTGATAAAAACCTCAGGTATCATATAATCAGGCAGGACGTGTAACAGGATTTTACGCAGCTGGTCTACCGGCACTGAGTTGCCGGTTTTGAAAACCAGGTAGGCAACCAGTCGTTTCCCGTTTTGCTTCTCATCCACAACTTTTACAATTGCCTGTTTCACCTCCGGGATGACAATAAGGGCAAGTTCGATTTCAGAAAGTTCGATACGAAACCCGCGTATTTTAACCTGTTGGTCTTTACGTCCGATAAAAATCAGTCTGCCCGATTGATCCTGCTTCACCAGATCGCCGGAGCGATAAACATTGATTGCCTCCTCTCCATTGAGTTTGAACGAAAAAAAAGTGGTCCCTGTGATTTCGGGCAGGTTCAGATAGCCCCTTGCAATGCCATCTCCGCTGGCAAGAAGTTCACCGGCAACGCCCTGGTCAACAGGATTCATGTCATCGCCGACAATAAAAATAGTCGTTCCGTGAAGCGGTTTGCCGATATGGGCCGGTTCGCCGGGATATAACCTTGCTGCAGTAAGGTTTGCGGTTGCTTCTGTTGGGCCGTAAAGATTCCAAAGCTGAAGAGAAGGTAAAGTGCTGAAGCTTCTTTTCAGAAGATCATCTGTAACAGCTTCTCCCGAAAGATAAACACATGAGGGCGCCGACGATCTGATGTTTATACCCTCTGGGGTGTCTAAATAGTTTAAGATTTCAGACCAAAGCGTCGGTACACAGTATAAACCCATTCCCGGATGTGCTGAATACCATTGAAGCAGTTTTTCGGGTTGCCTTATTACCAAAGGATCAAGGATATGAAGGGTTTTTCCTGCCAGTAAGGTTGAAAAAAACTGCGTTACAGCTGCCGCGAAAATAAAAGAGGATGTCAAGGGTAATGCGACCTGGCTTTCAGGCATTACCCATTGGCAAAACCAGTGGACATAATAATTCAGGTTTCGCTGTTCAATCATGACCCCTTTTGGATTGCCGGTGGAACCGGATGTGTACAGTATATAGGCAAGATCAGAAGCCTGAACCGGCTTAGCTTTTGGAATTCTTGTATTGGTAAGATTCTTCACTTCAGGCCAATCAGGAATGAATATTGGAGTTTGCCCGAAAGCCGGTATGTGCGATAATGAATTGTCGGTGATAACAAGCCTGGCGTCTGCATCCTTAAGAATATACCTGATCCGTTCTTCAGGAAAATTCGAAGAAAGAGGGATATAGGCAGCTCCGGATTTGAGCAAAGCAATAATCGAAATGGCAAGGTTAACTGAGGGGTATAAATTAATCCCGACCACACAGCCTGGGCCTATTCCCCATTCCTGTAACTGCCATGCCAGATTGGAGGAGAACTGATCAAGCCTGCTGAAACTAATGCATTCATCCCGACAGATAATGGCTTCTGCATCAGGAAAAGCTTCCGATCTGAGAAAGATCTCCTCATGTATTGGAATAAATCTGCTCATGGATGATTACCTCAATAGGGTAAAGTAAAAGTCCTGTCTTATTTAATATTAAATACCCAGGGATTGTAGTTTACGAGCTGATCGGACGATGTCGGGAAGTCGCCAATAAGGTATTTCAGGGTGATTATCCTGGTCATGATGCCCAGGCGGCCTGCTTCCACATTCTTAAGAGCTGTATTATAGTCCATATACGTATTAATCATGTTGATCTGTGTGGAAGCTCCCATTTTAAATTTTCGAACTTCACTCTGGAATGTTTTTTTCTCAATTTCAGCAAGCCTGATCTGATTTTTAAATAAGGGTAAGAGATTACCAAGATCGCTCAAGAGTTTAGTTACTTGCATTTTGGAATCAAATCTCACTTGTTCAAGCTGGGTTTTATTAAATTCGTAAGATGACAGTTTTGAAAGGTAGTCTCCTTTCCGCTCTTCATTTTTAAAAGGTAAATTATATAACAAGGTAAGATTCACGGAAGAGCCCGGTGATCCGCTTTTTATGGTTTGGGTAAATTCAGAAACAGGCAGGCCATTGGTCATACCAAAATACATATAGTTAAGATTAAGATTAAATTCATTTAGCTTGTTGTGCTTGGCCCCGTTCATTGCAATCTGTGAGGAGGAAGTAAGCAATTCCTGGCTTTTGTAATAAGGCGTGTTTACAATCATTGAATCAAGGTTCCTGGAAACATAGGCTGAATATTTTTCCCAGGGAAAGGATAAAGGATTGGGAAGTGAATCAAGAAAAACCGGGAGGGCGTTTGCCTTGAATGTTCCTTTGGCGCCAATTGAAGTGACCAGGTCATATAATGAATTGACGATATCATTGCGCGCCAATGAAAATTGCTGGGCAATGCTTAGTTGGTAGGCCTCGGCACGAAAGGTTTCCACTTTCGCCAATTGTTCATCCAATATCATCGTTTTAATATCGTTAAGGTACTGGCGTGCATCGTTATCAGCATCTTTCAGTATCCTGAAGACCGCAACGGAAGAGTATGAACTATAGTAGGATGATAATGTGTTTTTAATAAACTGGCAGATCTCATCGGTAAACGAAACATTCTGTGCTTTGTTCATCAGCAGCGTTGAAAGGTATGTAACATTCTCGGAGTTATACCGGCCAAGATCGCGTAAAAGCGGAATTGAAATTCCTGCCCATATCCCCGATTCATTTACTGCCAAAAATTGAGTCTCAAAAACTCCCGGAACTCCCATCTGAATCTGCTGTTCCGTGAAAAGCCTCACTCCCGAATAAAACTTTATCCCCAAACGGGTTGGAATTGAGACTTGTCCGGTAAAAGTATATGAATCAATGAAGGACCAGGTTGGATCAGTACCATATAACCCGTTAAAGTTGAATGAGAGAACCGGATTAAAAAAGCCTTTGGTGCTGATTAACTGACCGAAGCTTTCACCCACAACATGTCTTTTTAATTTGATGTTGAAATTTGCGTCAAGGCCGATTTGTAATACTTTAAAGGTTGACAGTGAATCATAATTAATTATCGGCTGGCTTTTTACAACAAGTGTTCCTGCTGCAAGAAGGATGATGATCAGAATTTTCTTTTTCATTTATTAATCCTGTTAAACGATTTCATGCCAGCTGACGTTTTGTGAGTTCAGCAAAAAAACCATTTTTTTCAACAAGTTCTTTATAGCTTCCCTCTTCGATAAGCTGACCCTTGTCAAGAACAAAGATACGGTCGGCATTCATGATGGTACTAAGGCGGTGTGCTATAACAATGCGTGTCGCATTCAGCTTTTCGATACTTGCGCTTACGATCCCCTGGGTTTCATTGTCAAGAGCGCTGGTAGCCTCGTCGAATATGAAAATCCTGGGGTTGCGGATCAATGCCCTGGCAATGACGATTCGCTGTTGCTGGCCCCCCGATAAAGTATCGCCGCCCGGTGGCAGGATAGTATACATTTTGTTGGGGAGATTCATGATTTCATCAGCGCATCCAGCCATCCTGGCAGCTTTCCAGGCATCCTCTTCAGTGTACAACGATGAACCGGTGATATTGTAAAGTACGGTTCCCTGCATGATCCTGGAGTTTTGTAAAACTACCCCCAGCTGATCTCTGATCCCACGGACATCGAGGTCTTTAAGTTCTTTATTATCGAAAAGAATGCTTCCAACGTTATATTTTTCAAATCCCAGCAACAATCTTACCAGTGTTGATTTTCCCGAACCTGAGCTGCCGGTGATTGCTACAAACTGTCCCGGACGAATAGACATGTTAAGTTCTTTCAGGCTCCAGTCAGGAGTGTCGGGGTATTTAAAACTCAGCTGGGTGATTTCGATACCGCCGCTAAGTTCACCAGGATCGGGTTTCTCGAGAAGGTCTTCCGTATCGGCCTCCAATATTGGTTGAAACAGCTGATAGGTGGGCTTGATATTAAGTAAGGGGACTGTTACCATGAAGGTTTGAATCATTGCACCCTGAAAGCTGAGATAAGCGCTGTTGAATGCTACAAAATCACCGATACCGAACCCGGGCAATCCCGATTTAAAAATTGAATACACCCTGATAAAGATCAGCATGGAAGCGAGAACCGGAAAAGTAGCAGAAAAGATACTTGCAATCATAAGAAGAGTACGTTTCTGCCGGTAATGGTCCTTTTGCTGCGCATATCGGTCGGCCCATAGTGAAAAGACCTTTTCTTTACTCCCGGTAACCCTGATTTTGTTAATTCCACGGATAGCCATCAGCAGGAAGCCCGAGATCATGGCATCCATGCGGCGCATGAATACCACATGTTTATATGCAAGAAGGCTTATAGTGAGTGTAAATGCGGCGACAACGAGGCCCAGAAAAAGCGCAAGCAGGGCAAGTTTCAGGTCGTAATAGAAAAGCAGGGCAAGATAAAAGACAGAGAAGATTCCTGAAATCATGGCGCCCAGGACCGTGGTGGACAGGGTGTCACGAATCCGTTCAATCCCCATACTTCGTTCAGCAAGGTTCCCAGGTGTGTAATTTCTGAAGAAATCGACCTGAAGGGAGAGTATCCTGTCCCATAATGCTGATTGGAGTTTGAACCCTGCTTTCCCGGCCATACGGAGAACGGCGATGGATTTGGCAAAGTTCAGCAGCCCGATGGTTATCACGCAAATAACCATAATAGCTCCAATCTGCCAGAGTTCTTTAGTATCTCCGCCAGGGATGACAGTATTGAACACATAGCCGCCAACAACCGGTATTACCAAAGCAAGTAAAGCGCCGATCACGCCGATCACTAAAAAACTCAGGATATCACGGTAGGTGAACTGAAGAGCAAAACTGATGAGATCCTTGCCCTGAAGTTTGCCTTTTGGGAAAGGAGTGAAGAAACTATACGCCCTGGGTTCGAGGAGTTGTTGGACAGATTCGTCAACCAATTCTTTTTTACGATTTTTCAGATCAATCATCCAGTACTGAGTGCTGCCTTTGGCAATGAGGCCTACAGGGGTATTGCCGGCTTTTAGAAAACCAAGCATGGAGCCGGCATTATTGGTCCACCAGTGCGGTTCAAGCATTACACTCCTTGATCGGATGTTTGAAGCTCTGAGGATGTTCCAGAGGGAATCATGTTTACCGCTGATTCGGTTCCCGGGGTTAATGAATTCGATTTTCTCTCCCTTCCCGATCAGCTGACAGGTTTGGAGTAAAAGCATATTAGGAGTCGCCGGAATTGTTGGAATTCCTCCCTGGTTTTTATCATCAAAGAGATCATCAGTTACCTTGCCGGAAATGATAGACTTAAAGCGGTTCAATGCGCTTATCACTGCATTGGCTCTAAAGGCATATGAATCATCCACATGAGTAAGTGACACTTTCTGCTCATCAGAATACAGATTCTGAAGAACGGTTATGATCAGTTCAGTAAACCCGAAAAACTGAGACAGGTAGAGATCATTGGTAACGACCTGCTTTGTAGTATAAATGGTTTTTTGAACAGTAGCCCCAAAAGACATCCATAGATTTGAAGTAAGGGGAAGAAGTGTCAGTCCATTGGCAAGGGGATCGGCAAAGTTGTAATACATTGGCTTCAGTCCTGCCGATTCAACCCATAAAACTTCCTCCGGACCTGATGCACCGTAGCTTTTCACTGGATCTGCTGAAAAAACAGGTGCTGCTTTGATCCCGTTTAAAAGGGGCATGGTCCCAAAGTGGTTCATTCCGTCAGAAACTCTGAGTAACCATTTATCAAAAAGAAAGGTGGCATAATCAGGATTTGCCGACACCAATCTGTTCAATGAACCTGAATCGAGAACTCCGATTGTACAATTTGTCAAGGCACAAATTATAATAGACAGGGCGTCGCTTTCTTTGAAGCCGGGAATCAGAAACGGTGCGTTGATGCGGAAAAGGAACAATCGCCGGCCAGGTCCCGTGGGCAGTTTTTCAACATAAAAAATGTCAGCATCGCCAGCTTCAAGGTAAAAAGCTGCAGGAGAGGCACTATTCAGAGTAAGCACTTTATTGCTGGGCAACTGCTCGGTACGAGTATAAAAAGAAGAAATCACCTGCTGCTCCATATCAGTTGAGTTTTACCAAATTATAATAAAGTCCCTGCTCATCGCTGATCATCTCATCGTGTGTACCCCGTTGAACGACTTTTCCTTTATCCAAAACAATGATTTCATCGCAATCACGGATCGTACTGAGCCGGTGGGCAATAATGAGTGTAGTACATCCCCTGCGGCGAATATTGTTGTCGATGACCTTTTCGGTGTTGGCATCTAATGCGCTGGTTGCTTCATCCATCACAAGGATAGTCGGGTTTACGACTAATGCACGTGCAATTTCTATGCGCTGACGCTGGCCTCCGCTAAGGTTGTTTCCTGCGTTGAGGAGAATGCCGGTATATCCGCCGGGCCTCGATGAGATGACGTCATGAATACATGCATCCCTGGTCGATTGGATAATATCGGGAGTTCCGATCGTATTATTCCACATCGTAATATTGTCGTTTACGGTTCCCTTGAAAAGGAATATTTCCTGGTCTACCAGAGAGACAGAGTTCCTGATGACATCCTCTGGAAATGAATTCCGTTCATGTCCATCGAAAAGGATTTCACCGGCCCAGGGATGGTATAGGCCAGCAACCAATTTGGCCAGAGTCGATTTCCCTGAGCCTGAACCTCCAACGAGGGCAATACGTTTGCCAGGTTCAACATGAAGTGAAAAATTTTCAATCAGAGGCTCGCTAAAGCGGTCATATCCAAAAGTAACATTCTTAAAATCGAGGAATCCGTGTAATTTGGAATTGGAAGGTATTAAGGATCCGGGGTTGTCGTTAGCCTCATTTTTAAAATAAACATCTTCATTGGTCGATAATGCGTCCTGAATCGTGTCGATATTACTCTTTGCTCCCTGGAGGTCACTGCCCATCGAAACTACCGCCTTAACAGGGCCTGTAAAATTTGACATCAGGCTCTGGAAGGCGATAAAGACACCTATTGTCATCTCCCCGTAGATAACAAGCAGTCCGCCTAAAGTCAGCAGAATAATGGTATTCAGGTTTGACAGAAAATCGGGTAAGGCGGCCAGCAGGTTAGAAGTCACATTCAGCTTTTGATCAAAGACCACTGCATTGGAAAGATTTCCCGACCAGAGGCCATAAAAATCGTTTTCGGAGCCCGTGGCTTTAATGGTTTCAATTTGTTCAAGCCCGACTCCTGCAGTGCTGAAGGTACGTTGATTTCGCTCAAATAGCAACTGGTTGAGGGTGGATCTTTTTTCAGAAATTATCCGAAGAAATAACAGGTTAACAAGTATTACGGTAACGCCGATTACTGTAAGAAGTAAATTATACTGGATCATAACGATCGCGTAAAACAAAACCGTAATGATACTTGAGACCGTCATTGTAAGTTCCGTTGAAAGCAGCGTGGCAAGATCATCATTGAGCTGAACGCGTTTGAAGATCTCTCCGGGTTGACGCGTCATAAAGAAGCGGATAGGCAGTTTCAATATATGCATCAGCAGTTTCGAAGACTCAACGATGGCAAGGCGTAATTCAATCTTGACAAGAATTTTTTGCTGCAAAAAAGTAAGTACTCCGTTAAAAAGGAAAAGTCCCGCGATGAGAACAATCATGGGCTTAAAGTAAGGCTGTTGTAAGCCAATAATATCGTCAAAAAAAAGTTTATTCAAGCCTGCCATAATGATAGCAGGAATGATCAGTATAGTACCACATATCATCACGAATACAAGGTCAAACCGGCTTGGTTTTATTCGTGTCCATACCTTGTTGTAAAAACCATTCTGCTTTTTATCAGGTTTGAACGCGGGTCCGGGAGTAATAATCAAAACCGTTTTGTTATAGATTTTTTCCAGCTCCTGCCTACTGAGGATCTTGTTTCCTTCATGAGTATCGTTCAACAGGAAACCGTCGCTGGTATAACCGGTTAAAACGCTGAAATTTCCGCCTTGAACTCCAATGATCGCGGGAAGCTGAAGCGATTTCAGTTCAGCCACGGAACAATTTACAACTTCCGACTTAAATCCATGGCTGATGGCGACCTTCATCAAACGGCTGGCTGGAATTATTGAATTATCCGAAATTCCACATTCCTGGTTCAGAGCATCCTTTGCCGGGTAACAATGGTAATAAGAAAAAACCATTGTGAGTGCGATCGCACCGGATTCATTTTCGCCAATCTGGAGAATTACCGGAACCTTTTTTTTAATATGCTCATCTCTCATAACTAGGCTCGATTGATTGGTATGGAGTACTACTCGAAAAATGATTTAAAGATCGGAATGATATAGTCAATAGGTGCTTTTTCCCTTACCCGTATGGAGGCCCTGCAAAGTGTACCGGTATTGATGGCGTATGGCGGTCCCGTTTTATTCGACCATTCATATCCGCTTTTTGTGCTAGGATCGGGGATAAGAGCGATTTTAACACGGTAAGTCGGGCCCTGTTTTTCGATCAGCTCAACGAGATCAGGGTTCCCTAATTCATCAAGGATCGAGCTTGTATTGGAAACAAAATGATTAACCTCCACTACCTCACCCATCAACCATCCATAAAGATTTTCATTCACGGTAAAAGGTTTTACCATAACCCTCATACCTGGTCCAACAACCGCGTTTGAATTAAACGGGATAAAAAGGTCGAGCAAATGATTTCGGGAATTTTCCAGATCTTCAACCACCATCATGCGGGTACCGGCATTTACATAATCGCCGCTGGTCACTGATTTATCAATGATCATGCCATCAACAGGGCTGTTGATGATGGTCTGTCTGTTATACTCATCCTGGAGATCATTAATTTTTTTCTTGAGAATCTGGATCTGGCCACTGTAATCTTCCTGCTTGAATTGCCTGTCATAGTTCCAGGATTGCTGATCCAGCTGATTGGTTTTTACCTGTTGTTCGAGTTGGGTACGCTGATTATGGGCATCAGACAAATCATTTTTTGCATTAACGAAGTTCTCCCTGGTGGCAAGTCCTTTATCCCAGAGATCCTGTTGTTGCTGCATCTTCAGCTCAAAAAAATTAATCAGATCCTGAACATGCAACAATTCTCTTTTCAGGCGTTCTTCCTCCAGACTATAAAATCTCATTTTACTAGGATAATCTCGTGTGTCCCTGGTCAGGAGCAAAGAATCCTGAAATCCCAGCACATCGAGTTCTGCATACAGTTCAACCAACTGATGCCTGAGCTGTGGTTGAACAAGTTTAATCAGAACATCTCCCGCATTGACTTTCTCACCTAGTTCATACCTGACTTCTTCAACCCCCCCGGGATAGAGGGCAATAATTCCGTTAAGGCCTTTCTTGCTGATTATTTCACCTAAACCGTCAATTTCTTGTGGAATGCTTCCGAATATTCCCCAGATAATTGTGATTATGGTAAGAAGCCCTAAAGCAGAAAGAGAGATCCAATACCTAGGGCGGGTAATTTTCAACATTTGGTTTATTTCCTCAGGGTTGCCTGCTGCTCCTGTAGGTTGCGATTTTTCTGCCTTGTCCATAATAAAATATATTGCTGGTAACAAAAAACCTGCAAAGGCGGGTTGTTGAACACAACCCGCCGTGAACTATTAATCTCTCCCTGTAAGTTCCCTGGAGCTTGCTTCAGAATATAGAGCCGGGGCTTGCAAGGGTGTTAATACCGATGAATGAAAACCTACTTCTCGTGTTTATGAAAAGCCATTCCTTTCTTTATAATACTCTTCTTCCATTCCCCATTTTCGTCCAGATGGGATGTTTCGTGGTGCTTCTTGACGATGGCTGCTATCTTATCGGGCATTTTTGTTGCTTTTCCAGGGATGCCGCCTGATGCTGGTCCTTTTGGTAGAGAAGGGCTAGAACTCTTTTTTTGATTTTCCATAATTGTTGAGTTTTGATTTGTAGGAATAAATTGGGATTGTACTACTTC
>Ga0209697_10005377_pt1 | contig 15995 bp, 12 predicted proteins | sample AliMusrvi5mmetaG_FD_184115 | JGI IMG/M metagenome (GOLD analysis project Ga0209697, IMG submission 184115) | Freshwater lake bacterial and archeal communities from Alinen Mustajarvi, Finland, to study Microbial Dark Matter (Phase II) - Alinen... | ecosystem: Environmental > Aquatic > Freshwater...
GACTGGGGGACTGGGGGACTGGGAGACTAAGGGACTGGGAGACTAGGAGGACTTTAGGACCAGGAAGAGAAAAGAATGCAAATCTCGTGTAATTGTAACAATTCTCAGTTAGAAAAGGGCAAGCAAAAGCCCGTAAATTATTGGAAGCCTTGCCTAAACATTCATCCATTTTGCATCAAATATCCTAAAACCTCAATCAGGATGCGATCCATTCGAATTATCAAGTTAAAGTTTGTTAATCGTGATTACTTTTTGGCCATTCTCCCGTCTAATAGATGGTAGTTACCCACAAAATGGTACAAAATTTGAAATAGGTTTCCTGTTAAATTTTAAAAAGTAATTATTTATGAACACAATTAAAAAAAGTGCATCCTACATCGCATTTGCATTTCTTGGAGCAGTTATGGCTCTCTCTTTGTTTTCACATTTTAATTCAACCGAAAACAGGGCTGTCGTTTCTGAACCCAAACCAGTTCAGCTTTCAAGTTATGCAGCCCCCGCCCTCCCGCAGGGACAGCTTCCGGATCTGACCCAGGCGGCAGAAAAGAGTGTCTCGGCGGTCGTTCACATCACCACCAAGACAAAAAATAATCTGTACGACGGCAATAATCAACTGTTTGAATTTTTCTTTGGCCCCAGAGGCGGAATGAATCAGGAGCCACAGTACAGTCAGGCTGCGGGTTCCGGAGTGATCATCAGCGATGACGGCTATATCGTCACCAACAACCATGTGGTGGATGGTGCGTCTGAAATTGAGGTGATCCTCAATGACAACAGAAAGTTTACGGCCAAAGTCATTGGCCGGGATCCCAATACGGATATTGCCCTGGTCAAGATCGACGCCAAAAATCTGACGGTATTGCCCTGGGGCGATTCGGAAGCCCTGAAACTGGGTGAATGGGTGCTCGCAGTAGGAAATCCCTTCAATCTCACCTCCACCGTCACAGCAGGCATTGTGAGTGCCAAATCAAGAAGCATCGGCATCATGAATGGCAAGAAGATGCCCATTGAGTCCTTTATTCAAACCGACGCAGCAGTCAATCCAGGCAACAGCGGAGGTGCCCTGGTCAATATTCGCGGTGAACTGGTCGGTATTAATACGGCCATTGCCTCCATGACTGGTTCCTATTCGGGTTATTCCTTTGCCATACCGGTTTCCATTGCCCATAAAGTGGTGGAGGACCTCCGGAAATTTGGAGAGGTTCAAAGAGCGCTGCTTGGGGTCACCATTCGGGACATCGACGACAAACTGGCAAAAGAGGAACACCTCAACAGAATGGAAGGAATTTATGTGGAACAAATTCAGGAGGATGGCGCTGCAAGATTGGTTGGAATCAAAAAGGGAGATGTGATCATCGCCATCAATGCTACCAAAGTCAACACGGTCGCACAGCTGCAGGAACAGATCGGCAAACGCAGGCCGGGAGATCAGGTCACTGTAACCGTCAGCAGGGATGGGACAGAGAAAATATTCAATGTTACGTTGAAAAATTCAAAGGGAAATACCTCCATTGTGAAGGAATCCTTCTCCCTGCTTGGAGCCGAATTCGGAGAGATCTCGAACAAGGACAGAGAACGACTGCACATTGATCAGGGAGTACAGGTACTTAAAATTACCTCAGGCAAAATGAAAAATGCAGGTGTGAGGCCAGGATTCATCATCACCGATGTCAACAAAATGACCGTCGAAAATGTTGAAGATATCAAACGGATCGTGGAACAAACCAGCGACAAAAAACCCATTCTGATAGAAGGTGTTTATCCGGACGGAAAATGGGCTTATTATGTTTTTAATTTAAACGAATAATTCGTACCTTGTACCAATAGATTTAATATTGTTGAAAACAACTTTATTACTATCTTTGCAGACTTTTAATCCCAGAGCATGAGACAACTAAAAATTACCAAGTCAATTACAAACCGCGAAAGCGCTTCGCTTGACAAATATCTTCAAGAAATTGGTAAAGAAGAACTTATATCAGTTGAAGAAGAAGTTGAGTTGGCTCAACGGATCAAAAAAGGAGATCAGGCGGCCCTTGAGAAACTGACCAGAGCAAATCTCCGGTTTGTAGTCTCTGTTGCCAAACAGTACCAAAATCAAGGATTAAGCCTTCCCGACCTGATTAATGAGGGTAATTTGGGTTTGATTAAAGCTGCGGAAAAATTCGATGAAACCAGGGGATTCAAATTTATCTCCTATGCAGTTTGGTGGATCCGCCAATCCATTTTGCAGGCATTGGCCGAGCAGTCACGTATCGTACGTCTTCCACTGAACCAGGTTGGCTCGTTGAACAAGATCAACAAGGCCTATTCCAAATTCGAACAGGAGCACGAACGCAGGCCATCTCCCGAAGAGTTGGCCGACCAGCTGGAACTTCCTGCCGAGAAAGTTGCCGACACCCTTCGCGTTTCGGGTCGCCACGTATCCGTGGATGCCCCTTTCGTGGATGGTGAAGACAACAGTCTGCTCGATGTATTGATCAACAACGACTCTCCAAACGCCGACCGCGTATTGATCGACGAATCGCTTTCCAGGGAGATCGAACGCTCTTTGGCAACCCTTACCGAAAGGGAAGCCGACATCATCCGCATGTTCTTCGGCATTGCCAGTACGGAAATGACCCTCGAAGAGATCGGAGAACACTTCGGTTTGACCCGTGAGCGCGTTCGCCAGATCAAGGAGAAGGCCATCCGCAGGCTGAGGCACACCTCCAGAAGCAAACTGCTGAAAACCTATTTGGGTTAATGCACAATACCATAAAATAAAAGCCCCGGATCATTGAGATCAGGGGCTTTCTGTTTTTTTATTGGTAAAACGTTGACAAACAATCAATTTTACCTCCTGCCAAGTGGATGATTCTCCTCCTGTGATTCCTGTTTAGCTTACAGGCAAAGCAAAAGAAAATGTACTCCCTTTCCCTCTGGTCGATTCCACAATAATATTCCCCCCCAACAGACCAACGAGATTCTTAACGATGAACAGACCCAGCCCACTCCCTTCAAATGGCCTGGAACTGGATTCATCCTCCTGGACAAAATGTTTGAAAATGGAAGTCATATTTTCAGCACTGATTCCCTTACCAGTGTCTCTTACAAAAAATTCATAGGTCGACTCCTTCCGGGATATGCCAATCGTAACCTCCCCGGACAGGGTGAATTTGATGGCATTGTAGAGCAGATGAGACAAGATCTTCATCAGAATTCCCTTGTCAGTAGTTATCCGGGCCAAATAAACAGAATCATCCACTTCCAGATTAAGCAGCAGGCTCTTCTCGGTGCACCGCTCCTGAAACTGATGCAATAATTCCCGGACAACCTGGTCGAGAGAGATTTCTTTTCTAAATAATTCAATATTTCCGGAAGTAATCAACGAAACATCCATGTAATCGGTAATCGTTTGCACCAATCGGCGGACACTGAAATTCAGCAACTCAACCATCTCCTGCTTCTCTTCCAGATCAATGGTTGGATCAATGATCATGGGGGCAAAACCCTGAATCGCATTCAACGGGGTCCTGATTTCGTGCGAAATATTGTTCATAAAAGCGGTCTTCAACCGATCGCTGGCTTCGGCCTGCTCCTTGGCTCTGATCAACTCCATCTCCTGCAGTTTGCTGTCTGTAATATCAATGTTAACACCGGTCAAGGAGATCAGCTGACCTTCCATAAGATGTGGCTCAATTGTGTTCTGAAACCATTTCACCTCCCCATTTTGCATAAAATGACGAAATTCAAAACTTACGCCGGCATGGGTGCTTATAAGTTTATGCATCTTTCTATCAATCAATGTCCTATCCTCGGGATGCACCATATCCAGAAACGCCTCGAATGTAATTTCCCGTTCTTCATCCGGATAACCAAGCAGTGCGAACATGTTTTTTGACCAGAAACCCATACCCGTAACCATATCCAATTTCCAACTCCCCATTTTTGCAAGCTGCTGGGCATAATTCAACTCTTTTTCCCTTTCCAGGATGACTTCCTCTGCCACCTTTCTGGCGGTGATGTCACGCAAGGCGCCGTCAATATGGACGGGCTTACCCTCCTCATCAAAAATTAGGCGCGCATTGATGGACACAAATTTTATCGTTCCATTCTTCGATTTGATCTTAATTTCATAATCCCTGATCTCACCTTTCTGTGCAAGCCTTTCCAATAATTGTTCGCGTTCACTGGGATCCGCGTAGATTTCGTAAACAGGCCTGCCGACCAGCTCCTCCGAATTAAAATCAGTAAAATATTTGATGGAGGGACTTATCTCATGCACAATACCTTTCAGATCGGTCTGGTAGAAAACATCCTGAACATTCTCAAAAATGGTACTGTACTTTAATTCACTCTGATGGAGTTTTTCTACCGCAAGTAAATACTCCTGCTTCTCCTGTTCCTGAATAGCACACAGGTTCTTATACTTTTCATGCAAATCAGCGACCTCCGCCCGAAGCATCGCCAAGGTATTACCAATTTCTTCCATACAAGCCACTACATTAAAATCATAAATTACCGCCCATACTGTCTCTCACCGATAGTTTGGAATTTTCAGTCATGCTAGTAAAACAGAGAATTGGCAAATTTGTTTTGAATAATCATTAATTTACATAAAATAAATTTTGCAATGTAAATTTTAAATACCCAGATGTCTAATAATCAATATCTTATCTTTCACTGCATAATATATAATCAACAATCTATGTAAATAATAATTTGCAAATTAGAAGAAATTATCAAAGAATTGCCATTCCCTTGCCAAAAAAACTGATTTCACCTATTCCACTTAGCTTATCCCCTTCAAACCAACATCCCGTGCCTTGGACTTGGAACCCAAGCACATCACATAATCTCAAATCCGCTCTTTTCCGATTGCTACAAATTTTCCTACGGCAGTGCTTTGAATAGATATCCGATGGTCTTTCGCCCGGCATCCGATTTGAAATTCATGGCTACAAATTTTTTCACCCCTTCCGGGGAAACCTCCTCCTCTACGGAATTGACCAGAAAATCCGCCTCCACCAGCAACTGGAAATCGATTCCATCGATGGCCGAAAAAGTATGGTGTTTGCTGATGATGAAACAGACTCTGTCGATTACCTCTGCATCAACCGACAGCCTTTCAAGAATCTGACGTGCCACCGGCGGACCTTCGATCTCCTGTTTCTCTCCGTCGGAGTAGCCATATTTAGCTTCAGATACGCAAATACCTATATCATGAAGGATAGCAGTCAGTTCCAGTACAAACTGCTTTTCAGGTGAAAGTCCTTCCATTTTACCCAATAACCGGGCATATCCAAACACTTTGAGTGAATGCTCAATTCTTTTCTGATCCCCGCTGTTTCGCCGGATCATCTCGTGTAGTGCCGCCGTTGTTTGACTATCCATTCTTTCGTTCCTTCAAGAGTTTCTGCATGGCAAACATTTCATCCCTTAATCTGGCAGCCTCGATGAAGTCAAGCTCTTTGGCCGCTTTTTCCATCTCCTTCTTGGTTTTCAGAATCGCTTTTTCCAGCGCTTCTGGCTTGAGGTAAGCCAACACCGGATCCGCTGCATAATCGATGGTTTCCGGAGGCAGATAGGGTTTTGCGGTTAAACCTTTGGATGGTCTGTATTCCAATCCGATAATCTCCCTGGTTGGTTTGATGATCGCAGTAGGTGTAATCCCATTGGCTATGTTGTAGGCGTGCTGTTTGTTTCTTCTGTAATTGGAAGAGTCGATGGTACGTTGCATTGAATCGGTAATCTTGTCGGCATACATCAACACCCGACCATTCAGGTTCCGTGCCGCACGTCCTGCGGTTTGGGTAAGCGAGCGCTCCGACCGGAGGAAGCCCTCCTTGTCGGCATCCAGAATGGCTACCAGCGATACCTCAGGAAGGTCCAATCCCTCCCGAAGCAGGTTGATACCCACCAGCACATCGAAACTGCCTTTCCGAAGCTCCTCCATGATCTCCACCCGCTCCATCGTATCCACATCCGAGTGGATGTAACGGCATTTGATGCCAATCCTGTCAAAATAGCGGGAGAGCTCTTCCGCCATTCTTTTGGTCAGAGTGGTAACCAGGATGCGCTCGTTCTTGTCAATTCGAAGATGAATTTCATGGATCAGATCATCGACCTGGTTGTGTGCGGGGCGTACTTCGATAATCGGATCGAGCAATCCGGTTGGACGGATGATCTGCTCCACGATTACCCCTTCACTCTTCTGCAACTCATAATCTGCTGGAGTGGCACTGACAAAGATCAATTGTTTGGCAATGGCTTCAAATTCATCAAATTTCAATGGTCTGTTGTCCGTGGCAGCCGGCAACCTGAAACCATAGTCGACAAGGGTCGTTTTCCTCGAACGGTCGCCACCGTACATCGCACGGATCTGCGGCATTGTCACGTGGCTCTCGTCGATGACCATCAAAAAATCATCCGGGAAAAAATCCAGCAGGCAGAAGGGGCGGGTACCCGGAGCCCTGCCATCGAAATAACGGGAATAATTTTCGATTCCCGGACAATATCCCAGTTCACGGATCATCTCCAGGTCGTAATTGACACGGTCCTCGATCCGCTTTGCTTCGGCGAATTTTCCCGCGCTGCGAAAGAAATTAATCTGGCCGACCAGATCATCCTGAATCTGACGAATGGCCGCCTTGGTGCGATCCTTCGTGGTCACGAAAATATTGGCGGGATAGACGGAATAATGCTCGTGCGTCTGAAGAAAGGCCCCGTTTTCAGGATTGAAGGTAGAAATCTCCTCCACTTCATCCCCAAAAAATTGAATTCGCACGGCATCATCCGCGTAAGCGGGGAAAATATCGACCGTATCCCCCTTCACCCTGAAATTGCCTCGCTGAAAATCCGAATCCGTTCTTGAATACATTGCGTCCACCAGTCGCCGGAGCATCTCATTCCTGCCAAACTGCTCCCCGACTTTCAGATGGGTAACATTGGCGTGGAAATCTTCTGGGTTTCCAATTCCATAAATACAGGATACCGACGAAACGACCACGATGTCCCTTCTTCCGGAAAGCAGCGAAGAGGTGGCTGCCAGTCTCAGTTTTTCGATCTCCTTGTTGATGGCCAAATCCTTTTCGATGAAAGTATCGGTGGTAGGTAAATAAGCTTCAGGCTGGTAGTAATCGTAATAGGAGACAAAATATTGCACGGCATTCTCCGGAAAGAATTGCTTCATTTCGCCGTACAACTGTGCCGCCAGGGTCTTGTTGTGGCTGAGGATGAGGGTGGGCTTCTTTACCTGTTCAATCACATTGGCGATGGTAAAGGTCTTGCCGGAACCGGTCACTCCCAGAAGCGTCTGATAAGGAATTCCGGAATTGATTCCTTCACTCAGCTGCGCAATGGCTTGCGGCTGGTCTCCGGTAGGTATGAAATCGGCAGTTATCTTGAAGTCCATGCTAAAGAAGGCTAAATGAAAGGTATCACATCCGTGGCGATCATTCCGGCAGCTTTGGCAGCCTGAAGTCCCAGCGTGCTATCTTCAAATACCTGGCAGAACTCAGGAGAAATTCCAATCAGTTTGGCTGCCTTCAGAAAAGTATCCGGATGAGGTTTGTGATTTTGCACATCCTCGGCAGTAACAATGTGTTCAAAATATTTTCGAACCCCCGCAAGTTCAAGTGTTTTGACTGCATAATACCTCGTACCGCCTGTACCGCAGGCCATCGGCAATTTGCCAGTATAGTCCTGAATGATTTTGACCACAGGAAGAATGGCCTTCGCCTTGTGAATATTCTGAAGGAAATGAAACTCCTTTTTGTCCGCAAATTCCTGCGGATCAAAGTCGAGACCGAATTTTTCCTTGAGTAGAACACAGGTTTGGAAGGCTGGAATGCCACTCAGACTGTAGAATAGTTCGGTGGAGATCTCGAAACCATACTCTGCTGCCGTTTCCTGATAGGCAAGTTGATGTATCGGCATGGTATCCGAGATGGTGCCGTCAATATCGAAGATGAGTCCCCTGGCTCTGGGATCAACCGTTAAAGTTTGCTTTTTTGTCATCTGTTGTTCCTGTTTCGTGCAAAAATAACGATTAAAGCGCTTGGCAGCTGCACCAAATCCCCCAAACATCAATTTTCCCGAAAAACAATAAAGGAACATCAGGGATATTTTGCTACTTTGCATTCACAAAATAAGTTAATCATTCATTCGAAACTGTCAATGGAGGCACACGAACTTTATCTTCCCATGCTGATTTCCCTTTGGACAATATTTATAGGCATTGCATTGGTAATCATTGGCTATACAGACAAAAAAAAACTGTTTACCTATTCAGGTTGGGGCGTTTTGATGGCAAACGGGTTGGTTTCATTTTATTACAACCTCCTGCAAATTGATCTTTCCCATTTTACTGCAAACAGTTCAATCCGGGAAACCGCCGGTTTTTTGGTAACTGCGGGCTGGTTGAATGTGGCAGGTGCCTTTCTGGCCTTGCTCTCCATGATTTTTTTTCATTTCAAGAAAAAGAGATACATTTTACTGGCCGTTTTGACCATCCTCTTTTTTGCCATCCAGTTTTTTCAGTACTATAGCCTGATTCAGAAACCAAAGTGATGGTAAGACGTATTTAAATACCAGGGAAAACACGGAAAAACAGGTTTTAATTAAGCGGATCTGTTACATACCTGAAATATAAAATTATAATTCCTTGATACGCATCTTTTAATTGCAAACTACCAAAAAGTACAAATATGGCAAATGATAGCAATGGGATTTGGGAGATACTGAAAATCATTCTTCCTGCCCTGATCGTCTTTGTTACCGCCTATTTTCTGTTCCGTAACATGTTGGAAAATGACAAGCGGAGAAGAGAATTTGAGTTCAGGGTTCTTCAAGCCAAAGAGATGACGCCCCTCAAACTGCAGGCCTACGAACGCCTGACCCTGTTTCTGGAACGGATCAGCCCTGAGTCGATGCTGATCAGGCATGCGCCTCATGATTTGACGGTTGGTCAGTACCATCAGGTTTTACTCACCGCCATTCGACAGGAGTACGAGCACAACCTCTCGCAGCAAATCTATGTCTCTGCTGTCCTTTGGCAGACGATTCGCGGCGCCAAGGAGAAAATGATAGTAGTCATCAACCGTTCGGCAGAAGAACTGGATCAACAGGGTGCAGGTTATGAACTGGGCAAGAAAATTTTCTCCAATTATCTGGAGGAAGATCCGGCACCGGTGGCCCTTGCCCTTTCTGACTTAAAAAATGAGGTCAGAAAATTTATTTAATGATATTACCTACAAATTTACATTCACAACATCCCTTAAATCAAGTGATATGGACCCGCGTTTTGTGACCAAAACCATCAACCTTCACACCGGCCATCCGGAGCAAAAGAGAGCCGAAATACTGAATTACTTCAAGGCAACCTACCTCCTCGACGAGCACCTTTTTGAAGTGTTTGCGGATACGGTCGGAATGTACCAAACAGCCGACCCGCTTCGGCATCCTCTCATCTTCTATTTCGGTCATACGGCAGCCTTTTACATCAACAAACTGGTCATTTCCAAACTTCTTGAAAACAGAATCAATCCAAAATTCGAATCGATGTTTGCCATTGGCGTAGATGAAATGTCGTGGGATGATCTCAATCAAAGCAACTACAAATGGCCCTCCGTAGAGGAGGTCAAGGAGTACAGGCAAAGAGTCTACCAAACGGTCGTAGGTCAGATAGAGTCCATGCCCATTCAGCTCCCAATCAAATGGGAGGATCCAATCTGGATCATCCTGATGGGAATCGAACATTCGCGCATCCACATCGAAACCTCCTCGGTACTTATCCGGCAATTATCGCTGAAATACCTGCAACCGATTCCCGGATGGAAAACATGTACCTCCCACTCTTCCGCACCTATAAATAAATTGTTGCAGGTCAAGGGTGCAACCATCACACTGGGCAAATCCTTCAACAATCCGATCTATGGTTGGGACAACGAATATGGCACCCACCAGGCTACGGTAGACAATTTTGAAGCAGCCGCCTTTTTGTGCTCCAACGGAGAGTTTTTGGAATTTATCCACGACAAGGGATACCAAACCGACCGATTTTGGACGGAGGAGGGCGGACGGTGGAAAACCTTCACCAAATCTGAGTACCCCCTGTTCTGGAGAAAAAATGGGGATGATTACAGGCTCAGACTGGTTTTTGAAGAGGTAGAGATGCCCTGGAACTGGCCGGTAGAGGTCAATTACCTCGAGGCAAAAGCCTTCTGTAACTGGAAAAAGGAAAAAACCGGTCAAGAGATCCGGATGATGACGGAAGAGGAGTGGTACATTCTGCACGACCATGCCAAAGTTCCCGATCTCACAGAATGGGAAAAAGCACCTGGCAATATCAATCTCGAGCATTACCAAAGCCCTTGCCCTGTAGATCAGTTTGCCTTCGGCGATTTTTACGATCTCATCGGCAATGTCTGGCAATGGACGGAAACAGCCATTTCCGGGTATGAAGGATTTAAAATTCATCCTTCCTACGATGATTTCTCTGTTCCTACTTTCGACATGCGTCACAACCTGATCAAGGGAGGTTCCTGGATTTCGACGGGCAACGAAGCCATCCGCGATTCCAGGTATGCCTTCAGACGCCATTTCTACCAGCACGCAGGGTTCCGTTATGTATCTTCCGCGCAAGCGGTAATCATCAAGGACAGCACCTGTGAAACGGACCCCGAGGTAGTGCAATATTGCGAAACCCACTACGGAACCTCACCGCTGAAGGTTCCCAACTTCCAGCAGGCACTGGCAGCCTATTGCACCGTTGTTACAACCGGATCGCATCAGCGTTGCGCCCTGGACATGGGTTGCAAAACGGGGCGGACAAGCTGGGAGCTGGCCCGGGCCTTCAACAATGTAACGGGATTAGATCTCTCCGCAAGAACGATTCGTGTAGCGACCCAGTTGCAGGAGCAGGGCAGTTTCAACTATATTTTTTCCGAAGAGGGTGATGTGGTGGATTACAGACAGGTTACCCTGGAAGATTTCGACCTGACCTCCCTGGTGAAAAAGGTGAAATTTCTGCAATCCGATTTTGCCAACCTGAAGAATGTCTTCAGCGGCTACGATCTGATCGTGTTAAATGATATTCTGGACAAGATCTACCAACCCAGGGAGTTGCTTTCCCAACTCCACAGGAGGATGAATGACCATGGAATTTTGGTCATTGCCACAGCCTGGGACTGGGATGAGAAGCAGACCAAACCAGAAAACTGGCTGGGTGGATACCGGAGCTCGGCAGAACCCGTCCGTGGGGCTGAAACCGTGGAGGAGTTGCTGAAAGAGCACTTTTTCAAAACAGATCAATCGACAGTTCTCCCGTCTCTATTCAGGGTCAACAGACGAAAATCCATTCTGAAAGAGATCGAGGTGACCGTGTGGAAGAAAAAGTAATCTGCCATAAACGGCATTCCACAGATTAAACTTAAAAAAGCAAAGATCCGATATGGGCATCGGATCTTTGCTTTTTTTTCAGGCTTTACAATTGAATGGGGAAACAAAAATAGCCGATCTGTTTTTTATATCCTTCTGAAAAATCAGTTCAGCCAGGCATTCAGTGTATCTACTGCCTTCTTTTTCAAAGGCTCCGGCATGTTGTTGATACGGCTTCGGTGGGAACCTCCCGGCTGAAAAAGGATGACTACCCCTGGATTCTTTCCGCCTTTTGCAGCGGAGGCAGACCATGGATCAATGGCCCCGTAAATCAGCAATACATTTTTTGCAGTCGTTTTCAGGTAACGGTCCGTTTGCAGACTCATCTCCGGATTGTATGGGAAGATCTGATCCTTGTCAAGGAACAGGCGTTCCACATATCCCTCCGTATTTTTGGTCTCAATCAACTTCCGGAAAGGCTTGGTATCGTAGGCATAGTAACCCAGTTGCCGGTGGGCCTGAACGAAAAACGGGGCATTGGCCTTGCCGCTTTCGATATCGAAATAGTTGCAGGAACTCACTTTTTGAAAATAGTCAAACACCTCCTTATCGGAAGCTGTCAGTGCAGGAATCTCCTTAACCGAATGGCCCCATTGCCAGAAAGAGAAGGAAAACTCCAGCAACGAATAATCATAGATCTCCCGAACGGGAGCCTTGAAGTGGTAATTTTTCTCCTTGCATAGTTTTTCAAAAAATGGCATCAGTTTATCCTTCCGGCGAAGCACCTCCATCTGGAAATTCTTGACCATCTTCCGCTCCTGCCTGGTACCGGTCAGTTTTTCTATGAAATGGGGATGTCTTCCCTCCTCTACTGAGAAATTGAGCGGAGCAACAAACGGAACCGACACATCCACATCATTGGGATAGAGCATCCGGTGGTAAAGGGTCGTTTCGCCCCCCTTGCTGATACCGGTACTGATCCATTTCTGGTTATATATTTTTTTGAAAAGTTCCACGATGTGGTGCTGGTCGGCAGCAGCATTTTCGACCGTGAGGTCGATCCAGTGGATGGAGTCGGGGTGGGACTTGCCGAAATAACGGTGCTCCACAAAAATCTGGTTGGCTTTCAGCAATGGACACAGCTCCTCCAGATGCCGTTTGCCGGCAGCATATCCCCCCCCATAACCTTCGGTAACAAACACGACCGGACGGTCATAGCCCAGATGCGAAACGAATACCCTTTGCGGGAATGATCCTTTTTCGGGATGTTGATGGTTGATGGGCTGTTTGACATTGACGACGAATGCTTCGCTGAAAAAGGGATTTTGCTCCATCTTCTCCACGGAGACGATATCGGGCAAAGCCTTGATTCGCTCCAGCAGCGTTTGCGCCACAAGCGACTGGACGCCAACAAAAAATAAAAATGAAAGAAGCGCTATGCTCCTTCTGATTTTGAAATTTGAATAAATCATATGATCTAACTATTTTGGAATTTCGATTTTTGATTTTGGAATACCTGCGATCCGTGATTTTTGACTATGAACAAATGCAAATTCTCACTTCACCACCCTTCATTTTTCTCCCAGTTTTCAACTCTTAACTTCTTTTGTTCCTTCCGTCCGATCCCAACCAATCTCTATTCTCAGAAATTGTACGCGGACGGCGGTCTATAAAAAATCGTTCTACTACCATAATATTGCCGCTACGCGGCTGGATTCCCTCTACATGATTTTGCAGTCCAACCTATCTTCAACACTCTCAACTCTCAGTTCTCAACTCTTCACTCTTAGTTCTTCACTCTCAACTCTTCACTCTTCACTCTTCCCAGTCCACCCAGTCTTCCCATTCCTACAGCGAGATCACCCCTTCGATCTCTCCGGCTTTTTGATAGACGGCTAGTACCTCATCGGGATTTTTCATCTCCTGTTTGCAGGAGAGCGAGATGAATTTGATGTCCTTGGAAGTGCGGTAAGTGATCTCCTCCTCCGATTGGAACAATTTCCGGACCTGATCCAGTTTCACCTTGTCATTGGGAACTATAAATTTGAAAAAATAGACCCCAGGCCATTTTTGCTGGGCCCAGAGAATACTTTTTGCGTTTTCGAGTGCTTCATCCATGAATATCAATTTGAAAATCAATTTACCAGATCATCTCCACAAATCCCTTCGATCGTCGTCGGACTCCATCCCTTCCCTGGGCATCCACCACATAAAAATAGACGCCGGCCGGACAGAGTTTTCCGTTTACCTTGCCATCCCAGGCCGCAATCTCCGACTCTGCAGGGATGTAATTGTTGGAAGAAAATTGATGCACCACCTTGCCCCATCGATTTACTACTGTGAAAGTCAGCGACTCGAGGGATCTTGTTTTCAGAATCAGTTTATCATTAACCCCATCCCCGTTAGGGGTAAAGACGGGTGCAACCTTCACCAGGGAAGTATCGACGATGATCAAATCCGGCAGGTAGAAGGTATCCCGGCAGGTAAGCGCCTGAACAGTTTTCGAGGCGACTAACTTTACCTTGTACTTTCCCGACAATTCATAGGTGTAAAGCGGATTGACATCGTACAAGACCGTTTGGAAGGAGTCGATGACGGCTGTTCCACCACCCATCTTTTCCAGAATGGTTTTGTCCTTGAAAAGGTACCACTCAAATTTATCAGGATCGCTGTTTTCACTCAGGTTCTTGAAATCAATATCGGCAGGCGCCTGTGGAAAAACATACTGGGGATCACTTTTTTGCGGTGTACTCCAGGAAAAATTGGCCTTTGGAATCGGCGAAGTATAACTCACCTCTGCACTTTTCATGCATCCTGCCCGGTCTGTGACCTCCACCCGGTAGACCGTATTTTTGGTAGGAGGCTGGTATAGCGTCGGGTTCTGACCGGTAGCGACCTGTTGTGTACCCGCAAACCAACGATAGGAATAAGCAGAGGAGAGTAAAACTGCCTTACCAGTCGCAAGGTCGTAATATTGGAAGATCGCACCACTGGCCGAGGAAGAGAAACTCACGTAGGTGCAGGTTGATTTCGTCATATTTACCGCAGGCAGGCACCAACTGTTGAAGACCCAGGCGCGAGCCTGAACCGCTGTTCCATTTTCAGTAAAAGAGATTCGGTAACAACCATCCTCCAACCGGTTAATGGTCGAGGTAGTGGCCGTTTCGTTGGAAAAACTAACAAATTTCAAGGCAATTGGATCAAATTTCTCCCACAGGAAGGATACGATGGAACCTGCAGATTTTGCCGTCAGGGAGGCGGTGGCTACCCCCTGCTGGGTGCAAAAATAAAAGATCGGATCGTTCGTAGCAAAGGTCGGATAGGATGTATTCTCCCTGAAATCGGCGTTGCCCGATGTAAGCGTTTGCGCTGACAGCTTTCCTGGTAAGGTTGTTACCAGGTAAAGGATCAGATAGGCCAAAAAGGTTAAATAGGATTTGAACATGGTGCTTCAGCTTGTTATACATCCGGCATACAAATTTAAACAACTATCTGTCCTGACAAAGAAAAATCCACACCGATTTTAGCAACCGCTGCGGAATGAATAAATTTTGGTCCTTCCTGCAAAAGTTGAAGCAAGGGGTTTATCTTTGTGAAACCACAGAATCCTAAAACAGTTCAATTTTGGCTAATTATCTTGACAATCTGAATGAGGCCCAGCTACAGGCAGTCCAAAATTTCAAAGGACCCTCCCTCATCATTGCCGGGGCAGGTTCAGGCAAGACAAGGGTACTTACTTACCGCATCGCCCATTTGCTGCAAAACGGAGTTCCACCCTCTTCCATTCTTGCACTCACCTTTACCAACAAGGCCGCACGAGAGATGAAGGAGCGCATATCCACGGTAGTGGGTCCACAGGTATCCAGGTATTTGTGGATGGGTACTTTCCATTCCATCTTTTCCAGAATTCTGCGTGCGGAAGCCACTTTGATTGATTATCCCTCCAATTTTACCATCTACGACACACAGGATGCAAAAAGCCTGCTCAGAACGATCATCAAGAGCATGGCCCTCGAGGAAAACAGTTACAAACCCGGACTCATCATGGGGCGCATTTCCGCAGCCAAAAACAACCTGGTGCTTCCTTCCGGCTACAAACAGAATGAGACCATGCGTGAAACCGATCAGGCTGCACGCATTCCCAAAACAGGCGAGATTTATGAAGAGTATGTGAGGCGCTGCAAAAATTCAGGTGCGATGGATTTTGATGATCTTCTGCTGATGACCAATGTACTCTTTAAAAAATTTCCTGAAACCCTGCTCAAATACCAGCATCTGTTTCGGTATATTCTGGTGGATGAGTACCAGGACACCAACTTCTCCCAATACCTGATCGTGAAAAAACTGGCAGAGCTGCACCACAACCTCAGCGTGGTGGGCGACGATGCGCAAAGCATTTACTCCTTCCGTGGAGCCCGGATCGAAAATATCCTCAACTTCAAGAACGACTATCCCGAATTTCAGGTTTATAAGTTGGAACAGAATTATCGTTCGACCCAAACCATTGTCAATGCCGCCAACAGCATCATCTCCAAAAACAAGAACCAGCTGCAGAAAACCGTTTTCAGCGAGAACGATCCTGGATCAAGGATCAAGGTACTCAATGCGCTAAACGATCAGGAAGAGGGATACCT
>Ga0209697_10005378_pt1 | contig 15994 bp, 10 predicted proteins | sample AliMusrvi5mmetaG_FD_184115 | JGI IMG/M metagenome (GOLD analysis project Ga0209697, IMG submission 184115) | Freshwater lake bacterial and archeal communities from Alinen Mustajarvi, Finland, to study Microbial Dark Matter (Phase II) - Alinen... | ecosystem: Environmental > Aquatic > Freshwater...
CCCCATTACTATTCTTTCAACACTTCCCTCGGCTGGTGTGGGTGCCCTACTTGCACTCATCATATCGGGCAACGATCTTGGGATCATCGGCATCATCGGCATTATTTTACTTATCGGTATCGTGAAGAAAAACGCCATCATGATGATTGATTTTGCTTTAGAGGCGGAAAGGGTGGAAGGAAAGTCGCCACGAGATGCTATTTATGAAGCATGCTTATTGCGCTTACGCCCTATCCTAATGACAACTATGGCAGCGCTACTGAGTGCATTACCATTAATGTTGGGTACCGGCACTGGATCTGAGCTAAGACACCCCTTAGGCATCACCATGGTTGGAGGTTTGCTGGTAAGTCAAGTTCTGACTCTTTTTACCACTCCAGTAATTTATTTGGCATTTGATCGACTTTCTTCTCAGTTCAAAGAATTTCGACTAAAGCATTTCTCATCATCATGAGTATCTCCACCCCATTTATTCACCGACCCGTTGCAACAACTTTGCTTTTGCTGGCTATTTTGTTAGCAGGCATCACTGCGTTTAATCTACTCCCCGTATCGCCTTTACCGCAAGTAGATTTTCCAACCATCTCGGTATCAGCCTCTCTTCCTGGAGCTAGCCCAGAAACCATGGCGGCGACGGTAGCAACCCCCCTCGAACGCTCTTTAGGTCGCATCGCGGGCGTAACAGAGATGACCTCCTCTAGCGCCTTAGGATCAACCCGGATTACCTTGCAATTTGACCTTAACCGCGATATTGATGGGGCTGCTAATGATGTTCAGGCAGCGATTAATGCCGCTCGCGCCCTTTTGCCAACGGGCTTACCAAGTAATCCGACCTATCGTAAAGTAAACCCTGCTGATGCCCCCATCATGATTCTGAGTTTGACATCAGAAACTATGACGCGTGCAGAACTATACGATGCAGCCTCAACGATCTTGGCTCAAAAATTGTCCCAAGTCCAAGGGATTGGTCAGGTAACAGTGGGCGGAAGCTCTCTTCCGGCAGTGCGGATAGAAATTAATCCCACCATGATGTCGGCCCGCGGGGTTGGGTTTGAAGATATCCGCACTGCCGTTGTTGCCTCCAATACGGTTAGACCCAAAGGAGCAATCGAAAACGGAGAACAAACTTCGCAGATCGTTGCTAACGATACAGCCAATAAGGCAAAAGATTATGTGCCAATCATTGTGAGTTATCACAACGGTGCTGCCATCCGAATTGGTGATTTTGCACAAGTGGTCGATTCAGTTGAAGATTTAAGAAATGGGGGGATTGCTGATGGAAAACCTGCGGTCCTATTGGTGCTTTGGCGTCAACCAGGGGCCAATATCATTTCTACCGTGGATGGGGTGAAGGCAACCCTACCGCAACTCAGAGCTTCTATACCAGCTGCAATTGATATGCAGATATCTCTCGATAGAACTCCAACTATTCGCGCCTCTCTTGCGGAGGTTGAGCGAACCTTAATTCTTTCCGTCATTCTAGTGGTGATGGTGGTATTTCTCTTCTTAGGTAATGCAAGGGCAACAATTATTCCTAGTATTGCCGTTCCAATATCTTTGGTTGGTACTTTTGCTGCGATGTACTTATGCAACTTCTCTCTAAATAATTTGTCGCTGATGGCGCTTACTATTGCTACTGGATTTGTTGTTGATGATGCCATCGTTGTACTTGAAGTCATCTCACGTAAAATTGAAAATGGTGAGTCACCCTTAGCGGCTGCAATTGCAGGCTCTCAAGAGGTAAGCTTTACCGTTCTATCGATAACTGCTTCGCTTATCGCCGTATTTATTCCGATCCTGTTAATGGGGGGCATCGTAGGAAGACTATTTAGGGAGTTTGCAATCACCCTATCCGCAGCCATCAGTATTTCCCTTGTAATTTCTCTAACTGCTATTCCAATGCTCTGCGCGCTCCTATTAAAGCCCCATAGCACATTGACACCCAGTCGATTCATGCGTGCTATAGAAGATTTTTTTCTTAGAGTAAATCAAAAATATGCGAGTTCATTAGAGTTTGCACTTCAGCACAAACGCATCATGATGGCAGTTCTTTTTACCGTTATTGGACTCAATATTTATTTATATGCGGTGATTCCAAAAGGCTTCTTCCCTCAACAAGATACAGGGCGGATAGTCGGAAATATTCAAGCCGATCAAGATATTTCCTTTCAGGCTATGCAGCCGAAAATGTCACAATTCATGCAGATTGTTATGCAAGATCCTGCTGTTGATAAGGTGGTTGGATTTACTGGCGGAGGGCAAAGAAATACTGGTAATGTCTTTATTTCGCTCAAGCCTCTAGGAGTCAGAAAGGCCAGCATGGATGAAGTTGTAGGTCGAATGAGGCGAAAGCTCAATGCAGTAGCTGGCGCCACCCTTTTCTTGCAGCCCGTGCAAGACATCCGAATTGGGGGGCGCAGTAGTAACGCAACTTACCAGTTCACTCTTTTGGGGGATAGCCTCGAAGAGTTGAGGCTATGGGCACCTAAGATACGTTTTGCCATGACCGATCTACCCGAACTCATAGATGTTAATACCGACGCGCAGGATAAGGGTTTGCAAACTAGCATTAATATTAATCACGATACTGCCTCTAAACTGGGCCTCACAACCAACCTCATTGACACCACATTAAATGATGCCTTTGGTCAGCGTCAGATTTCTACAATTTTTAATCCCCTCAATCAATACCACGTGGTAATGGAGGTGGCCCCAGAGTACTGGCAAAATCCAGAAATACTTAAACAAATTTATGTAAGCACTGCTGCGCCCACACCAAACTCCTATTCAGTAGGAGCAGCCCAGTCTATTACTGCAGCTACCATTCCCATCACAACCATTAATGTTGGCGGGAAAAAAACGGGCGTTCAAACTCCTCTTGCCGCTTTTGCTAGCTTTGGGCCAAGCAATACCCCATTAGCCGTCAATCATCAAAGTCAATTTGCAGCAAATACCATTTCCTTTAACCTGCCAGCAAATATTTCTTTAGGGCAGGCATCGGATGCTATTTTTGTAATGATGGATAAGCTTAATGTGCCCAATTCTGTAAGAGGTAGCTTCCAAGGAACAGCTAAAGCTTTTCAAGATTCTCTTTCTAACCAACCATGGTTGATTCTTGCGGCCTTTATTACTGTCTATCTTGTTTTAGGAATTCTCTACGAGAGCCTGATTCATCCCGTCACTATTCTGTCAACGTTGCCGTCGGCAGGGATCGGAGCACTTTTGGCGCTCATGCTCTTTAATATTGAATTTAGCATCATCGCCCTAATCGGCGTAATCTTGCTGATTGGGATTGTGAAGAAAAATGCCATCATGATGATTGACTTTGCTATTCATGCACAAAGAACCGAAAACCTATCGCCCCACGATGCTATTTACAAGGCTTGTTTGATACGTTTTCGCCCCATTTTAATGACCACTATGGCGGCTATCTTAGGAGCCATCCCCCTAGCAATCGGCTCGGGCGATGGGGCTGAATTTCATCGTCCCCTGGGTATTTCCATTGTTGGGGGGCTGATTATGAGTCAACTTTTAACTTTATATACAACTCCCGTAGTTTATCTTTACATGGAGCGATTGCGCGCGTGGAATTGGAGAAAGAAATGAATAAGATAAATCCCCCGATTCATTTAAGAACAACAAAAAAACTATTGGGCTCCCTTAGTCTGCTGGCGTTAATAACGGGTTGCATGGTCGGGCCTGACTATGTGAAGCCCGAAAGTCAATCAGCGCCAAGTTATAAAGAAATAGATAGCAGTAATAGTGGTGATGGCTGGAAAATTGCAGAGCCTAATGAAGAAGGGATGCGTAGTAAATGGTGGGAAATTTATAAAGACCCCGCACTTAATCAGTTGATGGATAAAGTTGAGATAGATAATCAAAATATTATTGCTGCTGAGGCTCAATACCGTCAGGCAACAGCGCTATTAACACAAGCTCGCGCCGCCCTCTTTCCTACCTTGACGGCAAATGGAAGTGCCACCAGAGGAACAGCTAGTGGGGGTGGCATTGGCAACTCTTCCAGCGTTGATCAAACCTCTAATGCCAATATTGGAGCGAGCTGGGTGCCCGATCTATGGGGTCAGGTAAGGCGAAACGTAGAATCTAGCGGTGCAAATGCTCAAGCTACTGCCGCTCAATTGGATGCCCTTCGACTCTCTACTCAGGCCACTCTTGCCCAGACTTATTTTCAACTTCGCATTGCGGATATGCAAATAAAGATGTATGACACTACCATTAAAACCTATGAAAAGTCATTGCAAATAACCCAGAACCAATATAACGCTGGCATAGTAACCCAACTAGATGTGGCGCAAGCCAGCACCCTTTTAGAATCTACTATCGCCCTAGCAATTGATGTGAGCTTGTCTAGGGCGCAACTAGAGCATGCGATAGCTGTTTTAGTAGGCCAAACACCGTCAAGCTTCTCATTAAAAATTCAGGATCTAACGATTGACCCACAAACAGGCTTAGTAGTGAGCCCAGTATCAATACTAGTGGCTGAACTTCCTGATGTTCCTGTAGGCATTCCCTCTGCCCTGCTAGAGCGTCGTCCCGATATTGCCTCCGCAGAACGTCAAATGGCTGCTGCCAATGCCAAAATAGGGGTAGCGGTCGCAGCCTTTTATCCAAACTTAACGATTTCTGCTAGCGGAGGATATCAAGGCGCGAACTTACCAAACCTATTAAGCATGCCTTTGCGCTATTGGTCTATTGGGCCGGCGCTAGCTCAACCCTTGTTTGACGGCGGACTGCGTATAGGCGCTTATCGACAAGCGGGAGCCGCTTACGATCAAAATGTAGCCCTCTATCGCCAAACCATTTTGGCGGCCTTTCAAAATGTTGAAGATAATTTAGTAGCGCTAAGAATGCTTCAAAGCGAAAGTAAGTACCAAGCGAGCGCAGTTAAACATGCTCAAGATGCTGTACGCATCAGTACCAACCAATATAAATCAGGCATCATTACCTATTTGAACGTTGCCACTTCGCAAGCCGCTGAATTAAGTAGTGAACGCACCCTCATGTCTTTACTCAACAGGCAAATTGCTGCACACGTTGGCCTGATAACCTCTTTAGGAGGGGGCTGGGATGTTAAACAACTAGCAAATAAATAAATTCTTAATAGTATTTATTGGTGAGATTTCGCATCAAAGTTCGCAATAACCCATTTACCAAGGCGTGGATTGGATTATTTTGCAAGCTTATTTATGCATCTTCTGATGGCTCAGCATTAATAACCGATAAAAAATGAGGGCCATAACGATCCAACTTAGCCTGCCCCACTCCACCAATCAATTTCAGTTGATTTAGCTTCGTTGGTCTTGCTTTTAAGATCTCCATAAGAGTTGCATCATGAAAAATAATATAGGGCGGCACCCCTTGATCTCTCGCCAACTCCATTCTTTTGGCTTTAAGCGCTTGCCATAAGGCTTCTTCAGCAGAATTAGCAAAGGAATAGATCGTGGTTTTACTGACATCAGATTTTGTACTCTTGCTTTTAGAGTGGGTCATGTCTTTACGTAACCATAACTCCTGCTCCCCTCGCAATATGGGGAGAGCCATAGAATCGACCATCTTTAAGCCGCCATAAAGCGCTATATCCGCATCTAAATACCCTCCCGCAACCAATTGTCGATAGATGCTATTCCATTGCGCTTGATTAAGGTCCTTCCCAATTCCATAAGTACTAACTTGATCATGAAAAAATTCCTTAATACGCGAAGTAGTTTTGCCCAGAAGCACGTCGATTAAATGAACCACCCCAAAACGCTGTCCTGTTCGATACACGCATGACAGCGCCTTTTGAACCTCTTTAGTCGCATTCCATGTAGCAACAGGCTCCAAGCAGTTATCGCAGTTAGCGCAACCACCAGGGCTATCCTCGCCAAAATAGCGCAAGATACTCTGATGTCGACAAGTAGTGGACTCGCAATACCCCAATAGAGCATTAAGCTTTTGGCGCTCAACACGTTTACGGTCTTCAGATGCTTCACCAGCATCAACCATCTTACGCAGATTAACTACATCTCCAAAGCCATAAACCATCCAGGCATTAGCTGGCAAACTATCGCGTCCAGCTCGTCCAGTTTCTTGGTAGTAGCCCTCCATGCTCTTTGGTAAATCTAGGTGCGCAACAAAACGTACATTGGGCTTATCAATCCCCATCCCAAACGCCACTGTGGCAACCATGATGACGCCTTCTTCGCGCAAAAAACGCTTTTGATTGGCATTACGTATTTCTGGGCTTAGGCCGGCATGGTAGGGCATTGCATCCCAGCCTCGATCCTTGAGCCACTCCGCAGTTTCTTCAACGCTACGACGAGATAAGCAATAAATAATCCCGGAGTCATTTGAATGCTCCGCATCTAAAAACCGCTCCAATTGTTGCTTGGCACCATCTTTTTGTAATACTCGATACCGAATATTGGGACGATCAAAGCTGGAAACAAAATGCTCTGCCGATTCTAGTGACAAACGCTCCACAATTTCAGAGCGGGTAGGTGCATCCGCAGTTGCCGTAAGCGCCACCCTAGGAATATGTGGAAATCGCTCATGCAGAACGGTCAGTTGCCTATACTCTGGACGAAAATCATGACCCCATTGAGAAACGCAGTGCGCCTCATCAATTGCAAAAAGAGAGATACCTGGACCAGACTCTAGTTTGTCTAAAACGGATAAAAAGCTAGAACTCATTAAGCGCTCGGGGGCAACATAAATCATATCGAGCTCACCACCCAATAACTGCTTGCTGACGGCTTGGGATTGACTAGGATCTAAACTTGAATTTAGAAATGCTGCCTTTACTCCAAGCTGGGTCAAGGCGTCTACCTGATCTTGCATTAATGCAATCAGCGGAGATACCACTACACCAACCCCATGTCGAACTAATGCAGGAATTTGATAACACAAGGATTTTCCGGCTCCAGTGGGCATAAGCACTAATGCATCACCCCCAGCAACGATATGATCAATAACGGATTCTTGGGCGCCACGAAATGAGGCGTAACCAAACACATCACTTAAAATTTTCCTGCTTTTACTAATAACCAATTGTGTCAACCTCAATAATGATGACTATTATCCATGTATCTTATTGAGGCTGCCAGTCGAAAGCGGGGGTTGACTTTACTGATCCGATAAATATCAAATCGAGTCATCCAAATTTTCTATTGCGTATCCAGAGCTAATCCATTGATTCATACCACCAGTCAATACCCTAGTTTGATATCCTTTTTTACCTATAAGGTAGGCAGCTTTAGCCGCAGAAACATCATTAGGGCAGTCACAATAGGTGATTATCTGAGTATCCATGGGCCAATGATCAAGAGATTCTGATCCAAGGCTGGCAAAATCGATGTGTACAGCTCCAGGTATATGACTTTCTAAGGGGTGATCAGGTAAATTCACTCGTACATCAACAATCACGAGCTGGCTTCTGCACTCCAGCATTTGTGTAAGTTCATCTACATTGACCCTTGGAAATTCCATCACCATTTGCATTACCTGTCTGCGTCGCCATAACCGCCAAGCAATATAAACAATCAATAAGCCAGCAATTATCATCAAAGCTAATTCACCATAGCCTCCGAATGATTCAATAAGCGCTTTAAATTCTTTATGGAAAAGCATGCCGCCGATGAGTCCGGTGCCAACCCAAAGAAACGATCCAGCAATATTAAAAATTAAAAAGTTCTGAAGGCGCATACTTAATGCGCCCGCTAAGGGTGGCGCCATCATTGATAGACCAGGTATAAATTTGGCAATGACTAAGGTTGCGACACCCCAACGGTTGAAACTGTTTTCACTCTTGCGTACACAAGTATCTGGTGAAAGTGAAATTCGGCATAGCAATGACAAGACCCTCCTGCCATAACGCCTACCCACAAAATACCAAATCACATCAGAAATAGTTGCGGCCACAGTAGCAAGCAATAAAAATTGAATGGCTAAAAGAGCATCATTACCGGAAGCTGCGCCAGCCAAAATCAAAAATGGTAATGCAGGAATTGGAAGACCTGCTTGCTCAAGGAGTACGATTAAAAAAATCGCAATCAAACTATACTGACTGAAAAATAGACCAATGTTGTGCATCTTGTCCTTAGTTAACTGAAGTTCTTTTCTGATTACCCCTGCCAGGGTTTTAGGTTCGCTTATTTATAAAATATATACATGCTATGCGCAGTAATTCTTGGTGCTTACAAAGGACATGCGGCAATTTAAGCCAAGAGTAGACAATGGCCAAAAGAGATTCCCGCTAGAAAAGCCCCTCTGCTTTGATAATTTTAAGAAACATCAATTTTCCAGAAATCAATAAGGTCTCTCGTGATTGGTTTCTGTAACTGGGATGAACCTCCCCCCCAGAACCGTTCCGATTACTTTTACATCCTTAATTTTTTCTTTAGGGACAGACATAGGATCATCAACCAAAACTGTGAAATCAGCATATTTTCCCGGCTCAATACTGCCCACCTTATTTTTCCAAGCCAGCAATATAAGCCGCATCTATTGTCACATGCGCATTGCTTGTTGAACAGTCACAGCCTCTGCAGGAGCCCATTTTTTATCGCCGGTATATAAGTTTTGGCGATTCACCACAGCCCATACCTCAGTTAAAGGCAATGGTGGCGCCACAGGATTATCTGAATGCAATGCCACTACGACCCCCTCGCGAACTAGATCACCTACTCGAGGGGCGTAAGAAATGCGATCCACCCCTATATGGGGAGCCTGAATACCAGCACGGGTGTAGAAGTAGGCGGGATTCACACTCGCTATAGCGCCCAAAGCCTTAACCTTACGAATCATCATTGAGGAAGTTACACCAAAGTGTTCAAAGGTAAATCGGTGATCAAAGCGCGGCTTTACATCTTGCAGCAATTGCAAAGCATTTAATACATTTGCATTTCCACCATTTCCATTGCTATGTACATGGATCTGAAATCCCGCCTTCCACCAAGGTTCCATCGCCCTTTCAAAATCTTCGGGTGTTGGATAAAAAATGATGCCTTGATGCCAATCGGTATAGCCAGGATTTTCAACTTTCATTGTTTCGGAAAGAAAGGCGTCATCACCCATAAATTTCACACCTTTATAAAATAAACGGTCTGAATTGAGCTGTTGCAAAGCTTTTACCTGTTCGATAGCATTATCACCGTATTTAGCAATAAAACTATCTGCAAGAGCTACAGGCGAAATTCGTAAAGAGGTAACGTCTGAGTTGGTGAACTTTTGCATCATCGATTTTTCAAGATCAATATCTAAAATGCCAAAAGTCATTTCCGTAGTGGTGGTAATACCGCCCTGTTGGGCTTGATCATTTGCGTAAAGCATCGACCTATTCAGTCGCTCCGGGTTCATCAAATCATTGCCGGTGTGCTTTATAACGAATTGAGTGGCCTCTGAACTTAAAAATTCACCAGTCAAAGATCCGTCATTATTAATTCCTACACCGATAATTTTCTTTACTTCTTCAGGATTGGGTAGATATTTATTAATCGCAGCAGAATTGAGAAAGATGGTGTGCTCAGAAGCATCCCAAACTAATACGGGCCTTAATGTGGAAACTTGATCTAATAAACTTTTATTTGGCACTTGTTGCATTGCTGGGATGTCATAACCCCAAGCCAACAATGCTTGATGAGGATCTGGGATAGAGGCCGAATACTCCTTCAGCTTAGAAATGGCCGCAGCAAGGTTAGGCACCCCTGGGAATGCTGTACCCCATGGATTTGGCAAAGGTAAATAAGTCAAGGGAAAAGCAGTTTGAATAAATCCAGCCATTAAAGGATGGTTGTGAGGATCAACAAATCCAGGATATAAAATATTATTTTCAAACTGGCGATTAATCTGATGCGGGTATTGATCCAACCAAGGCTTTAAATCAGCCAATGAGCCAACTGAGATAATTGCTCCATCAGAGACCGCTACCGCCGTTGCTATTGGAATCGCCGGGTCCATTGTTACAATTTTCTTAGCTACATACACCGTGATCATCCTTGGTTTAGGGGAGAACGGTGGATCAATAAATTCCGTAGCAGATACACTAGCAGTCAGCAAGATTAATGAAATAAATAGCGGAAAGCGATTGAATGATGAGGTCATAATGCTCCAACAATTGAACGATACTTCAAAGCTAGGGCGATAGTCTTAGCAGGAGGCTAAGGCAGCTCGAAGATCTGTTAGCAATGATTCTACAGCCTACAACAACTACTAAGCAGCCCCTTCCCCCGCATATCCAATGGGGGTATTTTTGAAGTTCCTGCCAAGCGATGCCCAAAAAACGTCTATTACAAACTTATTATGCTCACAATGTAAGCCAAAGCATTTTAATAATACGAAGTGCTTGAGCTTCTGGATCATCTACTTCGTCAAGAGTATCTGAAAATTGCGGAAAAGGACTCGCAAATTCTTGAGAATCAAATTACTTCATTGACCAATTATGGAAATGTTTTTTTGAATTTCAGAAACTCCGACTAATGCAACTTAATGATGCGTTGCATCCATCGAGGATTTGACTTAAATAACCTTTGTCAAAAAATAGGACTCTAGTGATCCCATGACGCTCATAAGCTGTACGAGAAGCATCCAATATTTCCGTCAACCCATAATGTGAATTAAACCAAGGTCCAACATGCGTCACCGTTAAACGACTAAAATATTAATAAGGTTAATTACCAATCATTTTTTGTGGCTGAACCCAGGCATCAAATTGATCTAGATCGACGAAACCACTTTCTATTGCTGCCTGCCTTAACGTAATATTTTTATCAAATGCAATCTTGGCAATAATGGCAGATTTGTCATAGCCAATATGTGGATTTAAAGCGGTGACCAGCATTAGCGAGTCACTCATTAGAGTGTCGATTCTGGATATATTGGGACGAATTCCTTTTATGCAATGCAAATCAAAAGAATTCATTCCATCACTTAAGATTCGCAAGCTCTGCAACAAGTTATGCAAAATAAGAGGCTTAAAAACATTTAACTCGAAATTTCCTGATGCAGCACATAACGCGATCGTTGAATCATTACCCATTACCTGATAACAGATCATGGCAAGGGCCTCGCACTGTGTTGGATTAACTTTTCCCGGCATGATTGAGCTTCCAGGTTCATTCTCTGGAATAAAAATCTCCCCCAATCCAGATCTTGGACCCGATGACATCCAGCGAATGTCTGTAGAGACCTTCATTAATGCTACAGCTAGGGTCTTGAGAGCTCCATGCGTGAATACAATAGGCTCATGCCCAGCTAACGCAGCAAACTTGTTAGTGGCAGAAGCAAAAGGAGTAGCCGTGAAATTACTAAGCTCAAGGGCTACTTTTGGGCCAAACTCAGGATTTGTGTTTATTCCAGTGCCCACAGCGGTAGCTCCAATTGCAAGTTCAAACAATAATGGCAATGAAAGCTCTATAGCTTGGCGAGCAAGTTTGAGCTGGGCAACATACCCAGAGAATTCCTGGCCCAAAGTTAAAGGAACGGCATCCTGCAAATGAGTTCGGCCGACTTTAATAATCCCATTAAATTCATGAGCCTTTTCTTCTAGGGTAATGATTAATTTATTTAATGCGGGGAATAATGCCTTTTTTATTTGAATTACTGCTGCCACATGCATTGCGGTTGGAATAATGTCATTGGAAGATTGCCCAAGATTAACATCATCATTAGGATGAATAAAATGGTCATTACCGAGGGTGCCGCCTAATAACTGTATTGCTCTATTTGCAAGGACCTCATTCATATTCATATTTGTTTGAGTGGCAGATCCAGTCTGCCAAATGGATAATGGAAACTCTTCATCCAGCACTCCACTAAGGACCTCATCAACCGCCAACAATAAAGTTTCGCCTTTTTTCTCTGATAACTCATTCAGTTGAATGTTGGCTAAAATACATCCCTTCTTAACGAGCGCCAACGCATAAATAAATTCTGTCGGCATCTTCTCTGTAGAGATATTAAATTGATTTAATGATCTCTGTGTTTGGGGGCCCCACAAACTATCATAAGGGACATCAATACACCCAAAGCTATCATGTTCGGATCTTAATTTTTCCATGAAGCCATCCTACACCTTAAATGAAAAGCATAAAATATGATGTCGGCCTTGTTATGCATTAGATTGAATTTATGCTGCCGATAAAACCATCTTAATTTATTTAGAGATAATTTGGAATTCACCTCTAAATATAGACATCTTTACACCCTGCTCTTATTAATGTTTTTTTAAATTAGAAACTTAATGGCAATCCTTCCAAATACAGTTTTCGCCTACGCAAGACTGAGCCTGCAGTTTAAGTACGGATAACACCCTTTTATTCTAAAATTTACTGAGCGTTGATTGGGGTCGCTTATTTTGTTATCTAATTATTTGATAATTATGATCAATTCAATTCATTGGACTAATATATAAACAACCTTCAAAATGCATCAAGTTGTATTTTTTCACAAACCCCGAAAGGAACATCATGTCCATAATTAATACAGTAGTTCAACCTTTTAAAACCCAAGCCTTCCATAACGGCAAGTTCATTACTGTTTCTGATGAGAGCCTCAAAGGCAAGTGGTCTGTTCTTATTTTTATGCCAGCAGCCTTTACATTTAACTGCCCTACTGAAATTGAAGATGCTGCAGATAACTATGCTGAATTTCAAAAAATGGGTGCAGAAGTGTATATCGTTACAACAGACACTCATTTCTCACATAAGGTGTGGCACGAAACTTCACCTGCGGTTGGAAAAGCAAAATTTCCTTTAGTAGGCGATCCAACTCACACCCTCACTCATGCATTTGATGTTCACATTGAAGAAGAGGGTCTAGCATTGCGCGGCACATTTATTATCAATCCTGAAGGCGTGATTAAAACTGCAGAAATTCACTCGAATGAGATTGCTCGTGATGTTTCGGAGACACTGCGTAAGCTTAAAGCAGCTCAATACACTGCCGCCCATCCAGGTGAAGTTTGCCCTGCTAAATGGAAAGAAGGCGCAGCAACACTGACTCCATCCCTAGACTTAGTAGGCAAGATTTAAATAAGTAGTTATTGACCAACCAATCAGACTCTCTTCGGAGAGTCTATTGGAGAGGACAGGCTCCTGCCCAATAGACTCACCATATAAATATATTAAGGAAATCGTCATGTTAGACAACACCATCAAGGCTCAACTAAAAACTTACTTTGAGAAGATAGTGAGCCCTATCGTTTTGACGGCCACACTCGATGACAGCCCTACATCAGAAAGCATGCTCGTACTTTTGAATGAAGTCGCAGAGCAATCGGACAAGGTTACCGTCATAACCACCGGTAAGGCCGAGCACACTCCAAGTTTTACAGTCAGCAAAATAGACGAAGCGGCTAGAATTACATTTTCCGGACTGCCAATGGGTCATGAAATGACTTCCTTTATTTTGGCGATTTTGCAAGCTAGCGGTTACCCACCCAAAGTTGAGCAAGACATCATTGAACGTATTCGTGGAATCAATGACAAACTTCATTTCCAGACGTTTATCTCCCTGTCTTGCCATAATTGTCCTGATGTAGTGCAAGCTTTAAACCTCTTTGCAGCACTCAATCCAAATATTGAACATGAAATGATTGATGGTGCCCTATTTCAGAATTTAGTAGATCAATATCAAATTATGGCGGTCCCCACACTAATTCTTAATGGTCAGGTATTTGGTCAGGGTCGCATGGGTGTTGAAGAAATCATCGCCAAGCTCGATACGGAAAGCCCGCAAAAAGACGCGGAAAAACTCAACACCAAGGAAAAGTTTGACGTTTTGATCGTTGGGGGTGGGCCGGCTGGTTCAGCTGCTGCTATCTACGCGGCACGCAAAGGCATACACACAGGGATTGTTGCTGAACGATTTGGCGGTCAGGTGATGGATACCTTGGGAATTGAGAATTTCATATCTGTTCAGGAAACTGAGGGGCCAAAATTGGTTCAAGCACTAGAACAACACGTAAAGAGTTATGCCGTTGACATTATGAATTTGCAACGCGCTACTGCATTGCGTAGCTCTAGTGACGGCATTGAAGTGGAGTTAGAAAATGGGGCGATTCTTAAAAGTAAATCGATAATCATAAGCACCGGTGCCCGCTGGAGAGAAATGGGCGTTCCAGGCGAACAAAAATATCGAAACAAAGGTGTTGCGTACTGCCCTCATTGCGACGGCCCACTATTTAAAGGAAAGCGAGTCGCGGTGATTGGCGGTGGTAATTCAGGCGTTGAAGCTGCAATTGATTTGGCTGGGATAGTAGGTCATGTAACTCTAATCGAATTTGATAGTAAATTGCGTGCCGATGCTATCTTACAAAAAAAGTTGCTTAGTCTTCCTAATGTTACCGTGATTAAAAACGCCCTCACGAAAGAGGTCTTAGGTGATCAAGTGAAGGTAAATGGCTTGCGCTTCTTGGACCGCATTAGCAACACAGAACATAGTCTTGAACTTGAAGGTATTTTTGTCCAAATTGGCTTACTTCCCAATACCGATTGGTTAAAGGGTACGGTTGATTTATCAAAGCATGGAGAAGTGATTGTTGATCCTAAAGGCGAAACATCTATGCCAGGTGTTTTTGCAGCGGGTGACTGCACCACTGTACCATTTAAGCAAATTATCATAGCTATGGGTGATGGCGCCAAAGCCTCTCTTGGCGCTTTTGATTACTTGATTCGTTCCTCGGTTGCTGAGCCTGTAACAGCATGAACCATGGCTTAGGTCACCATTAAAGCAATTAGAAAACCTGGGAAATTTATAAAAAATGATCCTAGGTTTTCCTAACAGCATTCAATAACCCAGTATATAAAGATGTAGTTCCATTCAAACCAAAGCCTTAGACCATAGATCTAAGAACCTTTTTTTAAGTGAGGGTGTGAGGTACCAGTCAAAATTGGGTTTGCGTAGGTTTTAGAAATAAGATTAGACGATCTTAATCAATACGTTAGATCAATACATAGATCCTCGTAGAGGAAACCTGGGGATAAGCTACTATCAACAGTTATGCTATTTACCATCGATAGAAAACACCACCCCCAGTTTCTTTACGGAATTTTAATGGCGGGTGCTGGCTCTATTCTTTTTTCAGGTAAAGCCATCATCATCAAGCTAGCTTTCGTATATGAAACGGATGCAGCAACCTTATTGGCCTTAAGAATGCTAATGGCCCTACCTATTTTCTGGTTAATCTATTGGCAAAAAACTCGTAGACAGAAGATGAGTGCGCTCAGCTGGTTTGATATCGGAAAAGTTATTGGCCTTGGTTTTATAGGCTATTTTCTATCAAGCTATTTAGATTTTTTAGGGCTTCAATATATTTCAGTTGGTCTAGAGCGAATTGTTCTATACCTCACGCCGACTATCGTGCTTTTGATTTCCTACTTTTTTTTAAATAAGCCCATATCAAGTATGCAGTGGTGTGCTTTGGTTATGGGCTACTTAGGGGTTATTGCAGTTTTTATTCAAGATGTTGCCTATTCAGGTCTATCGGCATGGCTCGGTATGGGCCTTGTCTTCGGCGCTGCCTGTACCTACGCAACCTACATGATCGGCTCAGGCGTGATCGTCAGGAGGGTAGGCAGTATTCGTCTAGTGGTGTATGCCAGCACTGCTTCTGCTTTATTTAGCCTTATTCAGATATTACTTAAAAATCCCCATTCAATCTTTTTACAAACACCGCAAATCTACTGGCTCAGCTTAATTAATGCCGTATTTTGCACTGTTGTGCCCATGCTACTAATCATGATTTCAATCAACAGGATTGGCCCTCCACTTGCAGCACAGGCTGGGATTTTAGGCCCCGTCTCTACTATTTTTATGGGCTCATTTTTTCTCTCCGAACCCATTACTTTATGGCAAATAAGCGGGATGAGCTTAGTAATAGTAGCAATGTGGTTTTTAATTAAAGATGGTAAATCTAACAACAACTAACTTTTTAATAAAAGAGTATATTTTTCTATAGAAAGTCGCTCTATCAAGAGCAGTGCAATGCTTATTGAAT
>Ga0209697_10005379_pt1 | contig 15993 bp, 9 predicted proteins | sample AliMusrvi5mmetaG_FD_184115 | JGI IMG/M metagenome (GOLD analysis project Ga0209697, IMG submission 184115) | Freshwater lake bacterial and archeal communities from Alinen Mustajarvi, Finland, to study Microbial Dark Matter (Phase II) - Alinen... | ecosystem: Environmental > Aquatic > Freshwater...
TTTGCAGGGTGGGCGACGTCGGCTGGCGGAGCGGTTGTCTACAGTGACGGGCAGAGTGTCCTGAACCTCGCCGCCACACAGGGCGCAACGGTGACACTCTACGCCAAGTGGACGGTAGTGCCGCCCACCTACGCAGTGACGTACAACGCCAACGGGGCGACCAGTGGCGCGGTTCCGGCGTCGCAGACGAAGACCAACGGGATAGCGCTGACCTTGCAGGCGAACAGCGGCAACCTGGCAAAGACCGGTTACACCTTCGCCGGCTGGAACACGGCTGCGAACGGTTTGGGCACGGACTACGCTGCGGGTGGCAGTTACACGGCGGATGCCGCTGTGACACTCTACGCGAAGTGGACGGCGGTCACCTACACGGTTGCGTACAACGGCAACGGGAACACAGGCGGCTCCACGGCCAGTTCCAGTCACACGTACGACGTATCGAAAACGCTGACGGCCAACGGGTTCAGCCGCACCGGGTACACGTTTGCAGGGTGGGCGACGTCGGCTGGCGGAGCGATTGTCTACAGTGACGGGCAGAGTGTGCTGAACCTCACCGCCACGCAGGGCGCAACGGTGACACTCTACGCGAAGTGGACGATAGTGCCGCCCACCTACGCGGTCATTTATAACGCCAATGGGGCGACCAGCGGCGCGGTTCCGGCGTCGCAGACGAAGACCAACGGGATAGCGCTGACCTTGCAGGCGAATAGCGGCAACCTGGCAAAGACCGGTTACATCTTTGCCGGCTGGAATACGGCCGCGAACGGATCGGGCACGGACTACGCCGCGGGTGCCAGTTACACGACGGATGCCGCCGTGACACTCTACGCCAAGTGGACGGCAGTCACCTACACGGTCGCGTACGACGGCAATGGGAGCACAGGTGGTTCCACAGCCAGTTCCAGTCACACGTACGACGTATCGAAAACGCTGACGGCCAACGGTTTCAGCCGCACCGGGTACACGTTTGCAGGGTGGGCGACGTCGGCTGGTGGAACGGTTGTCTACAGTGACGGGCAGAGTGTGCTGAACCTCGCCGCCACACAGGGAGCAACGGTGACACTCTACGCGAAGTGGAACTTGCCGGGCGATTACGTGGTGACCTACAACGCCAACGGGGCGACCAGTGGCGCGATTCCGGCGTCGCAGATGAAGACCAACGGGATAGCGCTGACCTTGCAGGCGAACAGCGGCAGCCTGGCGAAGACCGGTTACACCTTCGCCGGCTGGAATACGGCCGCGAACGGATCGGGCACGGACTACGCCGCGGGTGGCAGTTACACGGCGGACGCCGCTGTGACGCTTTACGCGAAGTGGACGCCGGTCACCTACACGGTTGCGTACAACGGCATTGGGAGTACAGGTGGTTCCACAGCCAGTTCCAGTCACACATACGACGTGTCGAAAACGCTGACGGCCAACGGTTTCAGCCGCACCGGGTACACGTTTGCAGGATGGGCGACGTCGGCTGGCGGAGCGGTTGTCTATAGTGACGGGCAGAGTGTGCTGAACCTCGCCGCCACGCAGGGAGCAACGGTGACACTCTACGCGAAGTGGACGGCAGTCACCTACACGGTTGCGTACGACGGCAATGGGAGTACAGGTGGTTCCACAGCAAATTCCAGTCACACATACGACGTGTCGAAAATACTGACAGCAAACGGATTCATTCGTACCGGGTACACGTTCGCAGGGTGGGCGACGTCGGTTGGCGGAGCGGTAGTCTACAGTGACGGGCAGAGTGTGCTGAACCTCGCCGCCACGCAGGGAGCAACGGTGACACTCTACGCCAAGTGGACGGTAGTGCCGCTCACCTACGCGGTGACCTACAACGCCAATGGGGCGACCAGTGGCGCGGTTCCGGCGTCGCAGACGAAGACCAACGGGATAGCGTTGACCTTGCAGGCGAACAGCGGCAACCTGGCAAAGACCGGTTACACCTTCGCCGGCTGGAACACGGCTGCGAACGGTTTGGGCACGGACTACGCCGCGGGTGGCAGTTACACGGCGGATGCAGCTGTGACGCTCTACTCAAAATGGACGAGCATCACGGAATTAACCTTGGGGGAGGCTCTTGATCAGACCAATTGGAACTGGATTACTTCTGGCCAGTCAAATTGGTTCGGGCAAACTCAAACCACGCATGATGGCGTCGATGCGGTTAGAAGTGGAAATATATCGCATTTGCAGTCTTCCTGGATGGAGGTTGAGATTCAAGGCCCGGGAGTGCTCTCTTTCTGGTGGAAGGTATCCTCAGAAGCCGGATTTGACGATCTGGGGTTGTGGGTTGACGATGAAATCACAACCACCAATTTTATTTCTGGCGAGACAGATTGGCGGTTGTTTACCTATGAGTTTTCCAGCGGAGTTCATACGGCGTATTGGGGGTATATTAAAGACGTATCGGTTAGTAGTGGCCAAGATTGTGGATGGGTCGATCAAGTCATGTGGAAGCCCCAATGCGTGGCTCCCTCCGATTATGACGGCAATGGAACGACCGAGTATGGGGTCTTTAATCCCGACAATGGATCCTGGTATATCCAGAATTGTTCAGGCCAAACGCTGGCGTGGGCAAACCCTTGGGGCTGGAGTACGGCCAAGCCGGTGGTCGGCGATTACGATGGCGATGGGATATTTGACCAGGCGGTCTTCGATGTCGCCGGCGGTTATTGGTATATCAAGAGTCTGGCGGGTAATACGATTCTCTGGAGGAATCAATGGGGTTGGAGTACCGCGAAGCCGGTGCCCGGAGATTACGATGGAGATGGGAAATGGGACCAGGCGGTTTTCGATACGGTAGGTGGATATTGGTACATCAAGAGTGTGGCGGGCAACGCCATCGCCTGGGCGAATCAATGGGGTTGGAGCACGGCAAAACCGGTGCCTGGCGATTATGATGGGGATGGAAAATTCGACCAGGCGGTCTTCGATACGGTGGGTGGGTATTGGTATATCAAGAGCTTGGCGGGGAATGTCATCACCTGGAAGAATCAATGGGGCTGGAGCACGGCCAAACCGGTTCCGGGCGATTACGATGGGGATGGGAAATACGACATGGCGGTCTTCGATACGGTGGGTGGTTATTGGTACATCAAGACTGTGGCTGGAAATGTGATCACCTGGAAAAACCAATGGGGCTGGAGCACGGCCAAGCCGATTCCGGGCGACTACAACGGCGACGGCAAGTTCGATCTGGCCTTATATGATTCCGCCACTGGGTATTGGTACATCAAAAGCGTGGACGGGACCGTGATCGTATGGGCAGCCCAATGGGGGTGGCCTGGCGCGACGGTGCCGGCGTTGGGGGATTAAAAAACGTCAACTTGCAATTGAATTAACAACAACCGGGGTGCGTATGAAGTCGATGTGGCTTGCAGGATTGGAGGCTTATCTATGTGTTTCCATCGCAGGTGCAAGGCATGTCGGAATAAACGATTATGATGGCGATGGAGTTAGTGATCAGGCGGTCTTTGATACGGTCAGCGGTTACTGGTACGTCCAATCAATCAATGGATCGGGCATTTTATGGAAAGACCCATGGGGATGGAGCACCGCCAAACCGGTTGCCGGAGATTACGATGGAGATGGAAAATGGGACCAAGCCGTGTTCGATACGGTGGGTGGTTATTGGTATATCAAGAGTCCAACCGGTGATACGATTCTTTGGGCGAATCAATAGGGCTGGAGCACGGCGAAACCAGTGCCCGGAGATTACGATGGGGATGGGACATTCGATCAGGCCGTATTCGATACGGTCGGCGGGTATTGGTATATCAAATCACTCAACGGCAACGTGATCACCTGGAAGAACCAGTGGGGTTGGAGTACAGCGGCGCCCGTTCCCGGTGACTATGACGGCGATGGGAAATATGATTTGGCCGTGTTTGATACCGTGGGCGGATACTGGTATATCAAGAGTCTGACCGGCAACGTGATCACCTGGGAAAACCAATGGGGTTGGAGCACGGCGAGGCAAGTTTCGCTGATGGAAATGACGGCTCCGACTGCGGCCCAGTTGGTTTCCGCGAACAGTCTTAAGGGTTATCAACAGAATATTCAGAATACTTTGGATGCGCAGGGATTCACTGCCGCCGTGAATTATGCCAAGACAGCAGGCGCGGTGGGGAAAGTCTTTGTGTTGGATGATGGGACATCGCATACCGTTCGGGATATCGACATTTATGACAATTTAGGTAACAGCTGGGTGCTGGGGAATGGGACGACCACCTCGCGAAGTTGGACTACCTTATACTTTTATGCGGAGGGCAGTTTGCGAATGCAGGTCTATTTGGGATGGTAAGAATTGAATTTCTTTTGCCCGGGAGTGTGAATTCGGGCGGAAAGGAACAGGCCACGATTGACCCCGAGTGATGCCATAGACCAGCGACTCCAGCCATCACCTTTGCCGAAACGTTGCCTCAGACAGGGCAACGTTCGGCGAGGTGATCGGATTATCGCATAAAAAACTTAGATAACGTCCAGTAAGGCTTTCCGTTTCTGGAGGTATTCTTCGTCAGTAATGATCTTGCTGGCTTTAAGTTCGTCCAGTTTCTTGAGTCGATCTTCAACCTTGTTGGAGGAGGTTGGACCCAACGAGCCTGCCGGTGCGTAGGGGTAAACCATCGCCGTCAATGTTGTGCGATAAACAGTACCGACAAAACCGTACGTCCAAGATTCCTTCACCTTCACATCGGTGATGAACCCTCCATTGGCTTGTGAAACAAGTTGCGAGTAGGCCCGCGATTGACGGTCGTTGACGGATATGGGAAAGAAGATGAGCAATTGAAATCCGCTCGCTTCTCCGACGATCGGTCGCCCCCGTGTTGTATCGTAGGTTGTGTTTGGTTCAGGCGCGTTGGGAATGTTGATCCGGGTGCCGGTGCAACCGACAACAATCATAAGCGACAGGAAACACAGGAGTTTGTTTGCGCTGAGGATTTTTTTGTTAATCAGGGTCATATCACTGTATCTCCCTTATGGCGTCTCCGGTGATGGTTACGGATTTAGTGGCGCCGAGGATCCAAAAGAACCAGTTTTCTTGCATTGAAACATTGATTAGACCTGTTGCTCCAGGAACACTGCATAAGGCTTGGTTGTAAGCCCTATCCACGCGTGAATTAAGCATGATAGGAATGAAATTGTATGCCGTGCCAATTCCAGGAACCATAGTGCCTTTCGCTGATCCAGTCGCCTTTCCCAGTACTTCGTAATGTTTCGGAGGAGTCTTTGCAATGGTTGTCATCTCACTGGCACAACCGGTTACGAGCATAAGCAGCGTGGCTTGAGAAACACAGATAGCCACCATCCATCTCGATCTTTTGGCCATGGGTCTAACTCCTTCTCGCCGATGATTATTGCGCACCATCTACAAAACTTTCTTCAAACTGAACTCTATCCTTGCATCTAAGCCGTTTGGCAACTGCGTTCCTTTGTTGAGGGCAAACTAGTTTCGCTCAAGTAACTCGCTGGAATGGGGAGCGAAACGTTGCCGATTTTAATTACATATAACCCACCCCATTACAATAGTTGTAGTATTTATCATAGCCGTGCGATGATGTAAACGTCTATTAAAGAGTTAAATTTATCCGATTAATATATTGACTGAGTCAGAGTCGGAGGGCTATGCTCGCACGTATCCGGGTAAAACTCTGTCTCACAAGTTAAGGGAGGTGCATTTTGAAGCCTTGTTCGCTTTTTATTATTTTATGTTTTTGTGGATTCATGGTGACTGGTTGTTGCTCGACTCGTTTTACAACAACAATCCATAAAACCGAAATATCCGATCTAAAGGGAAAGGCATTTTTTAAAATTGTCAAAGCGTCACCTCCACCCCACCACTACATGAGCGGCACGCCAACCGGGTATGTTCTTATTAATAATAACGGTGACTTTGTCGCGCTGCAGGGAAGGGATAATATTTCCGAGGAAGATTTTCGATATAAACTTTTTCAAGTCGCTCTTAAAAGGTATCCGGAACTATTTCGCGATTCTCCCGATGCTATACCCATTGATGTTTGCGTGATGGGCGAGAACTCATCATCAATAGTTCCATCCCTTACCGCTGAACTTCTTACTCTTACCATTCTCGGAGGTGTTTTTCCTTTGCCCTGTTCGGGCACCAGCGATTTTAATGTCCGAACAGAATTGCACGGAATGGTTACTCCAGGTCCACGGAATCTGGTTCATTTTGTAAGAAAAGATGTGATGTGGATAACAGTTTTTACTCCACTCGGCTTAATTCCGATTCCTGGCGAAAGCGAAGAGGAAAAGACCAGTGAGGTTGGTCAACCGCAATCTCTCCAACTGGGTGGCAAGCTGACACTTAATGGTTTCGTGGACGCCGTCGTCGTTAGTCTGAATGGTATGGATTTTAGTCATCCACCATCCGGCATCATAGTTACAGAGAACGGCCAGTTTGTCCCCAGTGCAATGAGGGAATCTGTGGCTGATGAATCCGTGCCCGAAAGGCTAAAAAAACTCAAGGAACTGAAGGATAAAGGCGTAATTTCGGAAGCGGAGTATGAGTTGGCACGAGAAAAACTGGTTGCCAAATTGTAGCCAGATTGACCGTAGCTATCCCTGATGAATGACGGTGGTGGTTCGGGAATCGAGTTCGAGATGAGCCGAGGGAGATGATTCGGGGAGATACAAAGCGGGGAAGTGCCGGCGCAGGTAATCCTCCACGGTCTGGATGGTGGGGCCATAACCATCTTTGTAAATGTAATATTCCAAGGCTTGGGCGGCTTCCCGGGTACTGTCAAAACGCTGGGCGGGATCGGGATCCAGAAGACGCTTGAGAATGGAAACCAACGCCGGATCGACTTCCGCCGGAAAGGCTTCCCAAGGCACCGGCAATTCGGCGAAATTGTCGCGTTCGGGATCGGCGTCCAGTGGGCGGTGGGTGACGCCGGCGAGCATTTCGAAGAGGACTGCGCCAAGGGAATAGAGGTCCGCGCGAAAATCCACGGGCCGACAAGCGGCTTGTTCCGGTGACATGTAGAGATCCTTGCCGATGAGCCAGTCGTCTTTGATGATGGAGAGGTCAACGGCTTTGGCGATGCCGAAATCGGTCAGTTTGGCGATCCCTTCGGTGGCGATGAGGATATTGCGGGGACAGACATCGCGGTGAACGATGCCGAGGGGGGTGCCCTGCCGGTTTTTAAAAGTATGGGCATAGGCGAGACCCCGGGCAATGCGGCTGACGATATGTACGGCGAGCGGGCGGGGGATGGTTTCACAGCGGCGGCGGTGATAATGAATGAAATCCCCGAGGGGCAGTCCCTGAACGTATTCCATGATGATGTAATACGCGCCGTTGGGGGCGCGGCCGAGTTGATAAATCTGTACGATATTTTCATGAACCAGGTCTGAGACCAGTTTGGCCTCGGAACGGAAAAGATTCATGAAGCGTTCGTTTTCACTCCATTGCCGAAGAAGCATTTTAACGGCGACTCTTTTTTCAAACCCCTCGACGCCCAATTTACACGCCTCATAGACAATACTCATTCCCCCTTCGGCGATTTTCCGGGTGAGAATCAGGACGGACTCGTCCTTGAAGTCCAGAGAAATGGTTTCCGGGGGCATGCGGGAAATTAATGAACAAAATGGGGCAACGGTCAATCTTTATTATTTTCGTGCGGCCGAAAACAAAAATATGATACAGGAGAGTCAGCCAGTCCACCCATGGAACCCGTGAAGGAGCCCTATGACCCCACGCGATCGAGTTTTGGCCGCCTTACATCACGAACAGCCGGATGAAACCCCTTACCAGATCGGTTTTACCCAGGATGCTCACGCGAGCATGGTCCGCCACACGGGCGACCCGAATTTTGAACAGATTCTACGCAATGCTTTACTGTATCTGAATACCGAACTCCCCGATGGCTGGAAAGAAATAACGCCGGGAATCTGGCGGGATGAATTTGGCGTGCAATGGAATCGAACCATCGACCATGATATCGGAGTGGTTTGCAATACCTGCATCACCCCCGACAATCTGTCGTCATTCCAATTCCCCAATCCCAGCGATCCGGCCCGGTTTAATCACTATCCCCAGCATCTGCGACAGCATCCCGATTTGTTTTCGTATGCCAACATTGGCTTCAGCCTGTTTGAGCGCGCCTGGACCCTGATCGGCATGGAAAATCTGCTCATGGCCATGGTCGATCAGCCTGATTACGTCGATGCTTTGCTGGACCGCATCGTCGCGCATAATTTAGCCCTGGTCGACGGCGCCTGTGCCCACCCCGTGGATGTCATTCATTTTGGCGACGATTGGGGGCAACAAAACGGCTTGATCATGGGCCCCGAACTCTGGCGGCGTTTCATCAAGCCCCGTTTCGCGGCCATGTGCCAGCGTGTCCGCAAACACGGTAAATTTGTCAGCTTGCATTCCTGCGGCTGTGTCCAATCCGTTTTCCCGGACTTGATCGAGTGCGGTCTTCATGTTTTTAATCCTTTTCAACCGGAGGTCATGAATCCATCGGAGATGAAAAAGCGGTTTGGGAAACATTTGACTTTTTACGGGGGAATCAGCACCCAGAAAACACTCCCTTATGGAACACCGGAACAAACGCGACAGGAAGTTCGCCGCCTGATCCGCGAAGTGGGCAAAGACGGCGGCTACATTGCCGCGCCGGCCCATTGCATACCCGGTGATGCCAAGCCTGAAAATATACTGGCCATGATCGACGAGCTCAATCACCAGAGCCGGTAATGCACCCGATGGCCCAAAACAGTTATGAAGCCGCCCGACGTTTGTCGTGGCCGGATCTGATTAATGCCGCGGTTCCCGCCTTTGCTCCGCCGCTCACCATTCACATGCCGATTCATCCGCCCTACAGCCGTGATTTTGTGCATGTGGAACCCTCCTTGTGCGCGGTCCGGCGGCGGATCTATCCCGATCTGTCCGTGCTCGATCAGGAAACCGTTACTAAAACCGTTCGAAGCAATCCCCAGTTGTATGTCCAGTTTGCACTGGGCGATCCGCCCTTTGTGCCCGATTTCCGGCTTACCCGATTAAACTTGCCGGACGCCGACACACCCCGGGTTCAGGCGGATTATTGGGCACATGACCGGGCCTATCAATTCGATTACACCTGTTGCCCTCTGGATGCGGCTCAGTCCCTATTGGCGATCCGCGGAACCGTGCGCAATGAAGGGGAGGGGCCGCTCCCTGTTTCGGTCTGGATCAAACTCAATCTCCAATGCGAATGGGATATGGATCCTTATCATTATGAGCCCTATCGGTGGAGCCAGGCTCAATGGCGGCCTTGCAAGACCTTTGATTTTCACGGATCTCAATTTAAAATCGGGTCTACACCTGTCGCCCAAATCAAGCCGCACTCCTTTTCCGCGCGATGGCATCGGGCGCTGGCCTTTCCCAAGGCCGACTACAAAAGCGCCCACATCTGGAACCAGCCTTATGTCGTGGAGCCAGCCTATCGTCTTCCCCGCCTCGATCATGTCCTCCACCTCACGCGCACCCTGAAGGCCGGCTCCAGTGCCGACTTTGAACTTGTCGTCCTCATGGACGAACAAAATATCACCCCTCGTCACACGATCGCCTTGCGGCGAGCCCGTTTCGAATCCTGCCATCGAGGCTCCCGACGCCATTTCAAAAAACTCGATCCGCCCCAGGCCACCCGTCTCGAATTCCCTACCCACCAATGGTCCCGCATCTTCGACGAAGCCCGTCAATCCACGCTCCAGTTGCTGGTGGATTTCCAAGACGGGCATGGCCTGATGCCCACGCAGGGGGGCTCCAGTGAACGGTATTATGTGTGGACGTGGGAGGCGATGTGCATGCTGGCACCCATGCTCCCACTGGGTTATTCCACACCGGTTCGAAAAACCCTGGAATTTCTGTTCCGTCTCCAGGACGGAGGGTGTCCGCCCCAAGGCCAGTTCACCAGCCTGGCTGGCGCCATCGGCACCACCGGTCCCCGCTGGATCAATGCCACCGGCTCCGCCTTAACCCTCGCCGTGGATTATTGTCGCCTGACCCGGGATCCGGGTTTCATCAAACGCTATCTCCCTCGCATGATTCGCGCCGCCGATTGGATCGTCGGCGAAATCAAGGCCACCCGTAAACTCAACCCAGACGGCACCCGTCCGCCCACCTACGGGTTGATGCCCTTCGGCCATGCCACCGATGGGGATGTCGGGTTCATCTATGCTTTCACCGATGCGTATTCCTTCATGGGACTGAATCGCCTGGTCACTCTGTTGGAGGAACTTCAACATCCCCGGGCCAGCGACCTGGCGGGGGAACGCAAGCGATACCGGTCCGATATTCGCCGGACCATCCGGGCCATGGCCCGTCCCAATGGTTGGATCGAACGGCGGGTTCCTGTTCCAGAAGAACAAATCACGCTGAAGTTCGAAACGTTGATCGGTCCCACACCTTTGGCGGCGGCGGGTTTGTTAGATGTCTTTTCCCCGCTTTTCAAAAAGTTCCAACATTATCAGGAGACGACTTTGGTTCGGGATGGTTTCATGGGAAACATGGATCGGGAAGTGGCCTATGTCGGCATCGGTGAGTGGTATTGGCAGGATATTTATTTGCGACGGGGCGAATGGAAAAAAGCCTTTCTCGCCCTTCAAACCTATTTGAATTACGGCGTTACGCCCGATACCCATCAGGTTCAAGAACGGTTTTCGCGGCTGAATCCCGCCTTCTTCCCCTGGCAGCCCAATGGTAGTGGCAACGGACGCTTGTTGGAGATGATGGTCAAAGCCCTCTATCTTGAGGCGGACGACCAAGTCACTCTTTTAGGCGGCATACCGTTCGACTGGCTCCAACGGAATGGAACGACGGCTCTGCGCCATTTGCGAACTCCCGCCGGACGTGTGTCAGTTGTCGCACAGATGATTTCCCCGGACCGCTGTCAGACGACGCTGGTGAATGCGGCTCCGCGCAGAATCCAGTTCCCGTCCCATCTCCGGGCACAACCGAAGACCGCTGGTGTTAAACAGGTGGGTGATAATTTGTTTGCTGTGTTCAAGCCCAGGTCTAAGATCAGCTTTATCTTAAGCCCCCGTTAAGGAAAGTAGGGGTTGTACTCAACAAAAACCGCATTGTTCGTTAAGGTGTCTATCTCGGATTGTTTGATATCGGGTCCGGAGAGATACACGGTGCAGCCGGCAAGGCACCCACTTTGTGCCAGACTGATCAGCGGGGAGAGGTCATTAATCGGGTTGCCAACGAGCCGCACAACGTGCAGATGCGTCTGGGTATTGAGCGGGGTCAAATCCCAGATGTGATTATTGTCCGCGTTCAGGTAGGTCAAATTGCTGTCGGGGCACAGATCCAGAGTGGTCAGTTCGTTGCTATTGCACGAGAGAGATTCAAGATTGGGGCATAGTGATAGGTCGAGAGCGGTCAACCCATTATTGGCGCAGGATATGGACTGAAGCTGGGGGCAACCGGACAGATCGAGCTCGGCGATCGCATTCTCATCGCAATTCAAAGCCAGCAAGTGAGGACAGTTCAGCAGATCCAAGCTGGACAATTGTCCCCGTGTGCAGGACACATTCGTACAGGCGGACTGTCCCAAAGTCAATTGACTCAGCGGTAAGTTATCATCGCAATCGATAAATAGCAGATTGGTACAGGCCGACAGGTCCAGATTGGTCAATAGGTTGGCGCTGCAGTTCAGCGACAGCAGAGCGGGGCAACCGGAAAGATCCAAGTGCTCCAAGAGATTATTGACACTACAATCAAGCGACTGCAATGCGGAGCAACCGGACAGATCCAAATGATTCAAGACGTTAAAGTTGCAGGAGACATCCTGCAAATTGGCCAAGAGCGATAAGTCAAGGTCGCCCAGCCAGTTATGGTCGCAGTGCAGAACCTGCAGGTTGGTGCATCCGGCGAGGCGCAGGTCGCTTATTGAATTGGCGTTACAGGATAATAGGCGCAACCCAGATAAGGTCGACACATCCAGGTTCAGAAGGGAATTCCCATCGAGATCCAAACTTGCCAAATTTACAAGGCTTCGGATCCCGGTTGCATCCTCAATATCAGCGGACTCTGCGGTTAGCTGGGTGATACGATCTGCATCGATGTCACAGATCAGGCCGGGGGGGGCATGGGAGTTCGTGATCGCGTTCTCGATGAAGGAGTGCAATTGAGGGTCGGGTATGGCGATACTTTCGACGCGACGGATCCGGAAGAAACCCCGGCCATCGGTGTTGGTTAGGGATGTGGAATTCAGGGGAAAGGCCTGCCCGACGAAGTGAAAATCATCTGTGGACAGTGAAGACGATTCGGTCACGATGGATAGATCAAGTGAGGGCGTCCACGTCAGATCGATGATATTGGCATGTACCTTAACATCGGTGATGGCGAGCTGAGCCCAGACGGCTTGCGCCGAAAGGACGACGCCCCAGAACAGGAGGATGATCCTGCGGTAGTGTGCCTTCATACGATCTTCCCCTCGGTCTGCCCGTTGTTTCGCGACGGAGCGGAAATCTTAAGGATTACGGCTCGTTTTGCGAACGCCAGTAATGGGAACATTGACCCCATCGAACGAAGTGATTCCCGAGAAGGCGCCATACGTCACCGCATTAGTCGAGGGCATCACATCATAACTCACGGTATAAGGCGAACCTTCGTCCAGGAACAGGCCCCATCGAATACTGGCGGTTGCGGACGAGAAGACGCCCTGATCGCTGATATTGGACGCCCTCCATCCGGTTGGCAGGTGCTCTTCGATCGCATAAACGCACCCAGTTTGAGCCGGAGTGACCACAAGGGTTACGGTGAAAGACTGGCCTGTCGTGTAAAGGGAGGGCATCGAGCATACCGTGGCCCCGTATCCCGTGTTGCCATACGTCGGAGGAGTAGCCGCAGCCGCGTTGGTTACCCATAGCATGGGTGGCGTCGGCGTCGGATAATTCGTGCTAACCGTATAGACTTCACCATTATTCCAGAGGTAACCCGCCCGCGCCACATACCCGATGACGATTGAGTTGGATGCGATTCGCTCCCCGGCTTTCCAAGCGTTACAATACGCGGTCGCTTCGTCCAGGGTCATGACGAAAGGAGTGCCGTCGTTGTCCGCGGGATGGGGGGGGACGGGGGAGAGCAAGGAGGTTCCCCCAACCGGAACAATGTTTTCGTCGGTGGTTAAAACTCCCGTAAAGTTCTGCACACCGGTTGCGTCCGGGGGTGGGATCACTTCATAAGTCAGGATCTGCGTGGTGTTGGTGGTGATGGGCCCGAATTGTACGCTGTCGGTGGCCTGATCATATCTTCCGCCCGCATTGATGCTATCGATCAACCACCCTTCGGGCGGTTGTTCCGCGACCGAGAAGGATTTGAAAGTCGAAGCCGGTTGTGAAATGCCAAGCACCACCAGCAGCTTGACACCTGGCACATATCCCAGCGGAAGATAACGGGAAGCCGACGGAGTGGGAATTGCAAACGCGAGGACTCTCGCCGGTGTCGATAGCGTGGTGGCGCCCCGGTTGTCTGTGGCTCTGACGCTCAACAAGAAGTAGCCGGTGGCGGCGTTGGTCCAGGGCATTGTGTATGGGGTGTTGGTACGAGTGCCGATGAGGACGCTGTTCACCAGGAAATCGACTTTAGTGACGACGCCATCCGGATCTGCCGCCTCGGCCGTCAACTCAACCGTGGCCGGAACTTTGAAAGATGCGCCGTTGGTCGGCGTGACCAATCGCACCGTGGGAGGAACGTTTGTGGTGATCTCGTTGTAGATGGAGAGGATCGCCTGAGTGGGCGAACTGATCTGGTAGGCGGCATCCGGAAGCAGGAACAAGGTCACGGTTTCGATGGTGGGTTCCGGTTCCGGTCCATCGGCAATAGGTTGCACCACGATGACGGCTGTAGAAACTCCCGCCGAAAGGGTCACACTGCCCGAGAGGGTGGTATAGTCCGTTCCATTGGACGCCGTTCCGCCCAAACCATAATACACGATCAGGTCCTGATTGGTGTTCTCGCGACGATAAACCGTGAAGGCGCCCGGGTCTGCGCCCACTTCGGAAGCGTGCAAATCCGTGGCGTAAACCTGGATGATGGGGGTGCGTACCACCGTAATGGTCACTGAGGGCGAGACGGTTGTCGCACCCAGGTTATCGGTAGCTTTAGCGGTCAACGTGTGAATCCCTTGTCCCATTATCGTGTTTCCGGATGAAGTGGAACTCCAACGGGCCGTGTAAGGGCTGTTGCTGGCGCTGCCGATCAGGAGGGTGTCCACGTAGAAATCGACGCGGGCCACGGATCCGTCGATATCCGATGCGTCGGCGGTCAAGATGATGTTGGTGGGGTTCTTGAATTCAGTGTTGTTGGACGGTGCTGTCAATGTGACCACGGGCGGTTGATTCGTATCGTTGTCCCGAAGGTAGACGATGGCTGAGCGGGGTTCCGTAGCGCTGTAGGCCGTGTTGCTGGACAACGTCACAATCACGGTCTCCGTCGACTCGGGCGATAAGTCATCGATGGGCTGGATTACCAGGTTGATGACCGAAACCCCGGCGGGAAGGGTCGTGACACCGGTCAGCCCAACATAGTCCAATCCGTTGGATGCGGTTCCCGAAACCGTGTAGTAAACGGTCAGGTTCTGGTTGGTATTATACGCTCGGGAGACCTGCACCGTCGCGGTGTCGGATCCAGGCTCGGAGGCGTAGGCATCGAGCGCGACAATGCGAACCACGGGGGTTCGAATGACCGTCACCGTTATCGGTTGAGAAGTGGCCGACAGGCCCAGATCGTCATAGGCTCTGGCGGACAGGACGTAGGAACCTTGGGACATATTCGACCAATGAATGCTGGCGGAGGCGTTCGTGGAGCTGCCGATCATTAGGCTGTTGGCAAAGAAATCCACATGCATGACCCGGCCATCAAGATCAGAGGCGGAGGCCGTTATAAGGATATTGGTGGGATCGGCGAAAGAGGAGTCATTCGCAGGCGCTGTGAGAGCAACGGTGGGAGGGGAGTTTGTCTCGTTGTCCTTGATATACACGAGAGCCGTTCGCGGATCCCCAACCAGGTAGGTCGCCTGGCCCGCCAGTGAGAGGATGACGGTTTCCGTTGGTTCCAGCATTGCATCGTCCAGCGGCTGAATGACCAAGTTCGTGGCGAATACTCCGGCGGGGATCGTCACACTACCGGGCAGGGCTACATAATCCACGCCATTGGACGCAGTGCCACCAATGGTGTAGGACACCACCAGATCCTGATTGGTGTTGAAGGAACGGGAGACCTGGATTGTGGCTGTATCGGCACCGGGTTCGGAGGCATTGTAATCGACCGCATAAATATGGACTACCGGGGTGCGCTGTACCGTTACGGTCAATGGCGCGGAGAAAGTTGTTGCGCTCATTTGGTCGGTGGCTTTTGCCCGCAGGACATAGGAGCCCTGCATCATGCTGCTCCAGACCATCGAATAGGGGGCGCTGGTATCCGAACCGACCAATAGGTCGTTCGCATAGAAATCCACGCGTGTCACAGAGCCGTCCGAATCAGAGGCGTCCGCGGTCAACACAATATTCGAAGGGTCGACATAGGCCGCGCCATCGACAGGCGCCGTGAGGGTCACCGCCGGGGGGGTATTGGTCTCGTTATCCCGGATGGTGACGGTGGCGGTGCGGGGATCCGTGATGAGGTAGGCCACGTTGCTGGACAAGGTCAGGATTACGGATTCCGTCGGTTGTTCCAACAGGGTGTCGTCGATCGGGCGAATGACGATGGGAACAGTTGTGACTCCCGCTGGGAGCGTGACACTGCCGGTTAGCGTTTCATAATCAATGCCGGCGATCGCCGTGCCGCCCACCGTATAGTTGACCGTCACTTCGATGTTGGTGTTATTGAACCGATAGGCCTGAATCGTGGCCGTATCAGTGCCGGGCTCTGCCGCGGTTGCATCGGATACATTGAACCGGACCATGGGGGTGCGATCCACGGTGACGCTCACGGGTTGAGACGTGGTCGCGGCACCCATGTTGTCCGTCGCCTTGGCCTTTAATATG
>Ga0209697_10005382_pt1 | contig 15985 bp, 11 predicted proteins | sample AliMusrvi5mmetaG_FD_184115 | JGI IMG/M metagenome (GOLD analysis project Ga0209697, IMG submission 184115) | Freshwater lake bacterial and archeal communities from Alinen Mustajarvi, Finland, to study Microbial Dark Matter (Phase II) - Alinen... | ecosystem: Environmental > Aquatic > Freshwater...
ATGACATCAAAACTGAAGGGAGTAGTTAATTCAGGAAAAGTTTGGCGGAAACCTGTTTACTGGCCAAGCGGTGTCCGGCATAAAGGCAGCGTGATCCTGGTTTGGGCTCTTGCATTGAACTACAGGAACCTTCGTTGGCGATGCAAAGGGAAAGGCGCAAGTGTAAAAAGCGAGGCCGATAATACCAATGCGCCATCAAGGGACGGAGCGACTCGTACGAGCAATGAAAGCCTTGTAATGAGGCTGGAGCAAAGGGGTCGCGTCATCTGGTCATACAGTCATGTCAACTGTGCAAACAAAAGGAACTTTTCGGTATGACAAAGCCGTATCAAATTTCCAAACATCTCGTCTGGGAAGCGTATCAACAAGTGAAATCCAATGGAGATGCAGCCGGTGTAGACCGAGAATCGTTACAGGCATTTGAAAAAAGCTGAAAGACAATCTGTACAAGATATGGAACAGGCTAAGTTCCGGCAGTTATTTTCCGCCACCGGTAAAGGGTGTAAGCATTCCGAAGAAATCCGGAGGGGTGCGTATGCTTGGAATTCCGACCGTATCAGACAGGGTGGCTCAAAGCGTTGTGAAAATGGTGCTTGAACCCATATTGGAACCAATATTTCATGAAGATTCGTATGGCTATCGTCCGGAGCGTTCAGCTCATGATGCTATAGCTGTAGTGAGGACGAGAAACTGGGAATATAACTGGGTTGTAGAATTCGACATCAAAGGACTGTTTGATAACATTGACCATGAGTTGTTATTGCGTGCTCTTCGGAAACATTGCCAAACTCCGTGGGTTCTCCTGTACGTTGAGCGGTGGCTAAAGGCTCCGATGGAGACCCCGGAAGGTGAGCTGATTGAAAGGACAAAAGGCACGCCCCAAGGGGGAGTGGTGAGCCCACTGTTAGCGAACCTGTTTCTGCACTATGCGTTTGACCGGTGGGTGAGCGAAAATCTACCCGGTGTGCCGTTTTGTCGGTACTCCGATGATGGGGTTCTTCACTGTAAAAGCAAGGCACAGGCAGAGATGGTCATACAAAAGCTTGGTGAGCGTTTTCGCGAGTGCGGATTAGAGTTACACCCTGATAAGACGCAAATAGTGTATTGCTGGGATAGCAATCGCAAGGAAGAGCATCCAGTAAATCAGTTTACATTTCTTGGCTTTGCCTTCTGTTCACGGGGAGCCAAGAAGAAAGATGGAACTTACTTTATGGGGTTTCTGCCAGGAGTAAGCCGGGATGCACTGCGACACATGCGGCAGACGATCAGGAGGTGGAAGCTACAGCTCAGAAACAGCTTGGAACTTACGGATCTATCAGCACAGTTCAACCCGATACTGAGGGGATGGAAGAACTATTACACGCGATTTTACGGTTCAGCAATGGCACCGGTCTGGCAACACATGAACTATTACTTGGCACACTGGATGAGGAGAAAATACAAGCAATTGAGTGGGCACAAAACTAGAGCAAGCAGGAAACTGCGACTTCTGGCGGAAGACAATCCAAACTTATTTGCGCATTGGAAAGCGGGGTATACCTCGACGGTTAGATGATGGGAGCCGGATGAGCGGGGACGTTCCTGTCCGGATCTGCGAGGGGCTGGAGGTGAAATTCCTCCGATCTACTCACCTATTAAATAGAGTAACTCAAGCGATTTATAAGTTATTATAATCCATCAAAGATCGAACGAAATCGCATAGGTTTCCTCCATTAAATACATATCCAGGTATACCTGCGTTAATGGCAGATAAAATATCACACTCTTTATCACCAATAAGGAAACTTCCCGACATCACAATCGGCCAATCCTTCATTACTGCTAAGAGCATCCCAGGCTCTGGTTTGCGGCAGTCGCAGGTACCAGTAAAGTCCGGATGATGTGGACAAAAATAAAAAGCGTCTATATGAGCCCCATCAGCACGAAGTTCTTGCTGTATCCAGGCATGCAGTGACTTAACACGCTCTACGTCGTAGTAACCTCTTCCGACACCAGACTGATTCGTGACAACAAACACATAATACCCTGCATCATTCAGTTGTTTGACAGCCTCCTTTGCTCCCTCGATCCAGCGTACTCGTTCTGGAAGCGAAACATAATCAGCATCCTCATTCAAAACCCCGTCACGATACAGAAATACGGCTGGACGGACCAGATTACTCGGTACCGAGATCTGAGAGCCTTCGAAATCATTAACTATACCTATATCCAAAAAGAAACCTGCATACTCCCGCCCTTCGAGGCGCTTACTAGTAATCAACAACGGAAACAGATCATTCTCCAGCGATGATACCCCCTGTGGTAGCAACTTAATACAGGCTTTAGCCAGAAAATATATCCCACCATTGATCAATCCCTCACCGCTTATCCCCTTCTCCTGCATTGCCGCAACCTTTGCGCCAGCAAGAACGACTCGTCCGTAGCGCGAGGTATCCGGCACCCGACGCAAGGCGACTCTTGCAAGAGCGACCTCCAAAGCTAGAACTGCAAGATCGTTTAGATTGATATCAAACAACGTATCTCCATTGAGTAACAAAAAGTACTGAGCAAGATAATCCTGCGCATGAGATAGCGCCCCACCTGTGCCTAAAGGTGATTCCTCTACAATGCACCGTACCAAAAGACCTGAGCGGCAACTGTGTATAGCAAAATCTATAACACATTCGGCTTGGTACCCTGCCAGCAATAGAATATCATTAAACCCCTGTCGTGCAAGTGTATCAATAATGTAGCTCAGGAAAGGCCGCCCGCCCACATCCAGCAATGGCTTTGGAATTGCGTCTGTTAGCGAACCGAGCCTTGTGCCTCGGCCACCGACAAGAATAACTGCTTGGTTTGTTACGGGCATAGATAAAAATAACGTAATTATATAAGAAGGGAAAACATGGCTGACTCCACCAAACCACAAATGATGTGACCAATTGTGATGTGAGCTTCCTGTATACGAGTTGTGGAATTAGAAGGTACTGCAATGATGTGGTCGCACATTGATTGAATTTTTCCTCAATTCCAGACAACCCTACCGAAGTAACGCCAAGCTCACGGCACAGTTCCAAAGCAAGCAATACATTAGGCGAGTTACCGGAAGGAGTAATACCGATAAATATATCGCCCTTACGCGCATTCGCTTCAAACTGACGCTGAAACAGCTTCTCAAAACCATAATCGTTTCCAATCGCCGTGAGCATTGACGTATCTGTCGTCAATGCAATAGCTGGCAAACCGGGCCGATCATACATAAATCTGCTAACAAATTCAGCTGCAATATGTTGAGCATCTGCTGCGCTACCTCCATTTCCAGCCAATAATATGCGGGGCCGGCATATAATGATTTGACACATACATCAGATATTTTTTTTATGGCAAAAAGCAATGTTTCATCAGAAAGAATTCTCTGTTTAACAATAATAGAATCTGATAGCGACTGGATGATATATTCGCAAATTGCGGAATTATTAAGAGTCATAGTATTGAAACACATATTTTTAGTAAAGTGTATCTCGAATATTCATATCTATCAAATAAAATGTGCAATGACAATCTCTAAACACAATTATTTGATATCGTCATAAGGTATCTATAACTCGGTATAAACGATTGTCACTGAAATTATCGATGAAAAGAATTATAGCGACTTGATGAGACATTTGATATGAAATTTTATGCCCTGGATGACTTTCACTCAAACAGAGGTAGCCTTCGGTGAAAAGATTTTCAAGAATCAATAGTATCCAATATTATCGCTTTAAATGCTATCCAAGGTTTAATACGACCTATATTGGTATAATTATTGAGAATTGGCAAATAATTATTCTTAAATAGATATCTACGATTATCTTCATACCAAAGTAAGTCATCATCAGCATTTTCAAAAAAACTACTGGTTTTTACGCTATGAATCAAATCGTCTATATTACGCGTCTCTGCCTGTATAATTATATCGCAGACAATACTATCAGTAGTATAGAATTAGACGATCCAGGTCATTTATATGCGGCATAAAAATGCTTTTGTGCAATAGATTTCGATGGCAAGGTAGTATTAATGGTAAAATCATTGTAGGATCGCCGATAAAACTAACCTCAATACCAACATCAGCCAATACTTTTTGTGTATAACTCCCCAGCAGCAGTAAAAGATTGTTTTGTAAATCAGCGAAATGGAGAGTATTATCTCCACGATAACCACATCCAACTAAAATATGCGAATAGGCATTCTCAATAATGCTTTTGAAACAAAAATTAGAAATACAAATGCACATAAGCAGAAACCTAGCTTTATTACTTTTCTGAATTTGCACCTATCCGCGGCGATCAAATATACGCTCACCTATTAATTAAATGCATTAAATGATCGCCAAAATTATGATATTCATCAGTAGGTCTCCATGTATAAATTGCAGAAGAAATAGGAATATTTAATCCTTTTATTATAAAAAGCTGATCAAAATGAAATTATTTACCCTGATTTTTTTGAATACATAAAAGCGAAAAGATGTTAACTCATATTTTTTGCTAATTTATAATATGGCATAACATTACCAAAATAAATCTTCTTATCAGACAAGATTGGATTTCTAAGTACGGCCATGAAATTATTAAATTCAGGGTGATCACGTCTCCATATAGCATGCCGATTAAAGTCTTCCTCTGTAAATGTCCCCCAATTGTTAATCAAAGAGAACGTAATCTGATCTATTGAAGGATAGTCGTTTAAGACATTTATTAACATTGGCATTTCTATATAATTCAACCACTGAACAACAAAATCAATCCTCAAATGTTTAACGACATTAATCGATCTCAAATAGTCCAACATGAGCAAATTTTTAAGTAGTATATCATAATTCCCACCCCGGCGAGTAAGTTTATATGTTGTTTCAGTCGCGGCATCAAATGAAACCACAACATTACCTATATTATTATGCAATTTCCATATTGCATCAAAGTTTTTCTGAGAGAATAAAACTCCATTTGTCTGAAGATCGAATTTTACATTCGGGAATAGTCTCCCATCGATATTTATTAATAAATCCATATATAGCTTGGACCCAAAAGGATCTCCCGCTCCAGACATATTTACGGTGATCTTATTAGTATGAGGTTCTTGAAAAATAGCAGCAATTACATGCTTTTGTATTTTTTCCTTTTTCTCATACTCTTCGCCCTGAGAGTAATTTATTCTTGATAATCTGCAACTAGGACAAAAAAGGTTACACGAGTTATCATAACAAAGATTCCAATGAGATGGAATCTCTTCAGCGTCAATTTTTCTGTTCTGAATAATAGATTGATGCTTAGCATTGACAACTTCATCTAACTTAGGCAAACTATTTGAAGCAATTAATGGACAATTAGAAGCCTTACAAAAACTAAACGAGCCATCGAGGATACTTAAACGAATCTCTTTTACTTCTGCTGAATTCCATATCTGCGCCACAGTTTCTTCCGGCATCCTCCCAATAATTTTGGGGAGCCATGCTGGGCAACATGCAGTTACACTCCCGTTTGTGGTAATTTCAAAAAACTCCCATGGCCTAGCACAAAAAAGTCCACTTAATAGCACATCTCTAGATAGATCAGGGTTATACAGGCTATAATTAGAACTATAAGGACGAGGTTGCAGCATAGTTTTGTTGATTGTTTATATTTTGATATTGACCATATATTGTCATCATCAACTAAGCAACATTATCATGGTAATGATAATAAGTTAGTTATCCGACAATCCATACAAATAATATTATTTAATGATTTCAAATTAGCTTTATAAAAAACAAAAATCTCCTTCTGTTTTAATATCTTGCTGCAACGGCTATTTATCCAATGATTACGATCTCATTCTCAATCTCTCTTATTTCTCTTCTTATTTGATCGATACGTACTTGATCTATCTGATTACTAATTGAAGCCATAAATATTTCAGCCTCCTCCCTACGTTGCGAATATTTTTCTAAGGCCAATGGCTGAGGATTCGTGTTGACCCCCACGTCACCCCAATACTTGTTATGCTCGTTCAGCTTATAATAATTCAGTTGAGCTTCCTGAAATTCCAAACCAACTGAACTCATAATTGCGGAAAGAACTACATTCGGATAGGTAACCAGCATTTTGTATGAAAATAATGTACCCCCATATTTTTCAAGAAGAAGTTTCATCTCCACAAGCGCCGCGGCCACCAGTTCAAAATGAAAGATAAGATCGCTTGCTGATACCTTTCTATCGGGGTTTCCCCACCATTTTTTATCTCCATCGACGTTGGAGAGGTAGGTCTCAGCAGGGTCTCTGACAATTAGCGCCATCTTGATAGACGCATCTTTTTCAAAATTCATAAGCGTTGCCTTAACCCAATCCGATGCCCCGGTTGGTCCAATGGTATTCTTCATCCCAATTACGTCTACCTTTGCTGCTGTGCAAGCATACTTTGTACTCATATCAGATTCAAAATTATCTAGATCTTGATAAGAATCCGGTATCGCGTCTGCAGTTTGTGATTGAAATGGCTCAAATGCCAACTTGACTTGTGGGTGCGCGTCAACAATCGCTGCTAATACCGTTGTTCCGCTGCGTGAAGGACCGAGGACTGAAAGAAACTTACGATTTCTCATCATTTTGTAAACTTTTTGGTTCGAGGCCAATTAACCGAATGCTTCATCGCTGCTGTTAAACTCATTGTAAAAAAAATACAGTATTATGATCTCTCTCAATCCAATCAAACGCAACTCTTTGATCCTAAAATATATTAATCCTCATAATATGGCACCTTTGTTAAACGGAGCCTTTGATTTATATTGCTTTCCATGACTCAACACCAGCGTTAGTGAATCTGAAATTATGGAACGCACCTGCAAGTTCAGATAGCCCATCAATTACTTTGTGGCGATTGGGTGGTTCAACAAAAATCATCATGTACCCGCCACCCCCAGCGCCTGTTATTTTGATGGATTTAGCGCCTGCCCCCAGCGCCCGCTCTGCAATATTCTCAATGCTTGAAGACGAGATCGACTTGGCCATACGTTTTTTGGCGTCCCAAGCAGAGCCAATCAATTGCATGAAATTTGCGATCTGCCCTTTTAATAATGCTTCCTTCATATCGAGGGATAGTGCCTTGACTTGATGCATCGCTTTGATCGCAACATCGTCGACTTTGCCGTGCGAGCCGGCTGCTTTGCTTTGATCATCGATAATTTGGGCGGATTCGCGCGACTGCCCTGTGTAAAAGAGAAGTAACGAGGTTTCTAGCTCCAGTTCAATATTTCTGCGGATGCGCAACGGATTCACGATCACTCTCTCGTTTTGATAGAACTCCATGAAGTTGAAGCCACCGAATGTCGCCGCGTATTGATCCTGCTTGCCGCCAGACAGGCCACAGTCGATTCTCTCGATGTCGTATGCCAGATGCGCGATGTCGTATTCTCCGAGCGGCAAGCCTAGCAACTCCTTATACGCAGACAAAATAGCTACAACTAGGGTTGATGAGGTACCTAGCCCGGAACCCGGTGCTGCGTCGGACCAGGTTGATACGCAAACGGGAATTGGCTTGCCGTCGTTGAAATCGTGCACAACGCGGTTGTAAATGGCACGATGGAGCTTTAACGGACCCTCCAGGCTGAAGGATGAGGAGAGCGGTAAATCCTCGGCTACTTTCAGATCCAGAGCTTTAAATCGGACTGTATCCACCTTATTATCGAAGGCAATCGTACAGTTGGCATAAAGGTCAATGGTGGCATTGAGGACAAAGCCTCCGTATTGGTCGCAGTAAGGTGCAACGTCTGTGCCCCCACCGCCGAACCCCAAGCGGAGTGGAGCGCGGCTTCGAACAATATTCGACATTCGATCTCTTTTCATTCCATAAGTTTCAATACTATTCATGCCCGCACCACCGTCACTATGCAAAGCCTAACGTTATCTTCACTGCTGGTTTGCATCACCCAGTCGTCACGCACATCCAACTCGAAATCGATTGTGCCCAACTGTGAAAACACCTCCAGTTGTAGAGATACACTCAGCAATAGATTGTCGGCGGATTTGTTCAATTTATAAGGTTTGCCGCCAATTTGCAGAATGCACTCACCGGGTATGGTAATCGGATGTGTGAACCTGAACCAAAACCCGATCCCGCCATCGGGCTGGATGTTAGGCAGTTCCTCGTTGATGTTGATCAATTTTGGACCGAAGTCATCGAGATGACTGACTATGGTGCGCAACCTGAGTTTTTGTTTTCGAGTTCTTGCGTGCGCGGTAGTTTTTGACTTCCGGGAGAAACAGTCGACTAGCCCGGTACTCTTGCTCTTCCCGACACCCTTGCGTATTCCAGGTTGGTCTAACCGCAACGCCTGCTTGAAATTTTCGCAGCCGACGTCTATGTAGTTTTCGTAAATCTTCCGGGAGCACTCGGCTAGCTTAACAAGGTCGACAGCTTCGAACCGGCTAGCGAGCAGATGACCTACCAGCGACGGAACATCAGTTAACAGATGTTCGGGATACTTTGTCGGCACGCCCTTGCTTGCGTGTTGCGTTGCGATAACCGGCATGCCGTAGGCAAGAGCCTGCACAGTCTTGACGTTGATGCCGGTACCCGACATGATTGGACAAACGATCAGATCGACGCTAGCATAAAAATCTTGAATTTCCTCTACAAAGCCAAGAAAGCGTACCAAAGGGTGCGAAGCCATGCGTGCCTGCTGAGGATCTGTTAGATTGAGGAGGGATTTGACCTCCCCGGCAATATGTATCTCGAAACCCCAGTCGTTATGCTTTTGTCGAATCAATTCGTCGAGGAACGTCACGACGATATCCAGGTTGATTAGGTTGCAACTGGCGACCATGCCGATGATGGACAGTGGTGCATTGCCCTTTTCGAGATATGCCCGTTCTTCGATGTGCGGAACAGTATACGTTTTGGCCGTCGAAATTGCATCGAAGTATGCGGCTTCTTCGTCACGACGGGCGAGCACGACATCGGCGCGCGACATGTACATACCCTCCTGCTGCCTGGTGCACGAAAAGAATTCTCTCGGCTTACCGAGCTTATCCAGAATAGAATACCGGTCGGTGAACTTGTCATGAGTATCGAGAATTTTCAGTATGTATTTCGGCACAAAGTCGAGCAACCTTGACTGAAAGATGTATGAGCAAATGATGGTATCCACGCCGTACTTCGAGCAGAGATAGGCAACCTGTTCGCCAATGCCCGGCACATACCAACCGTCATCGTGGATTGTTTCCCCATTGCAGGAGGGGGAACGTAACAGCTTGATCACGTCTAAGCTGTCCCAGAAAGCCTCCATGTTCCTGACGTCCTGTGGGGTGTACATGTGGCTTTGTAGAAGTACAAAATGGACGACATAGCTTTCCGACTGCAAAAATTGCCCAAACTTTTGTATTGTCGTCTGGTTACCATGGTTGGCTGGATGAGAGGGAAAGGGCGAAAAATACAGTATGTGCCGTCTCGACGGGATTACTGCGCCTGTTCCATCTTTCGCACCACGTCCGTCTGCAAGAATGTTGTGCCTGGATGCGTTGGCTTTGCAGATTGACTCGCCGTAATTGAGATCCCAGGAGGGATTGTCGTGCACCAAGTGATCGTCAATCAGGGCATCCGTCCATTTCCGCCTAAATACAGCGCTGTTCCTTCTTTTTTCGACTAAAGTATCCTTGATCTTGCGTTTCCTGAACGAGGCGGACTCGTTATGCACGACTTCGGACTCCGGTGCGTAAAGCACGATGCCCCCACCTTGCCTAACACGCATGCAAAAATCAGAATCGTCGAAGTATCCGAAACCGTACTCAGTACTGAGACCTCCGAATGCATCCCATACAGTTTTCCGGATGATAACCGAGGCAAAGCTAATGTAGTCAACTTCCCGCACATAGTTGTACTCGAGAAGCTGATTACCAATGCTTGTGCCACCCTTTCCTCGACCGACCATGCAGGAGCAGCCATCTGTCCACAAACCCGCACCAGTTTCCTGAATTCTTGAGTCGGAGTAGAGCAACTTCGAACCGGCAACATAGCAATCCTCCACTGCTTCGATCGTCTCGAACAATCCAGAAAGCCAAGCTGGAAGCACAACGGTATCGTTGTTTAACAAAACCACATAGCGGCCACGCGCACTCTTTGCTCCGTTGTTGCAGTTCCCAACAAAACCGATGTTCTCTTGAGTTTGCGTTACAAAAGCATTGGGAAACTTTTTGGAAATCGAGGAAACCACAATGGAGTCAGAACAATCGTCTGCGTAGATCACCTCCAAGCTAAAGGCTTCATTTGGAAGAACCGACCAATAGATCGAGGCGAGGCAAGCCTTGGTCATGTGTTCGTTGCTGAAACCAGGGACGACAATCGACACATCAATCTTCTCTGAATCAATAGGCTCAGGAAAAAGAATCGACGTATTGATGTTTGCCTGACGAGAGGCAAAACTTGCATACAACTGCGTATCGAGTGTGCCGGTCTCATTCAGGATTCGAATGAACCGCTTGAACGTGGCTTCCTCAGAATAGATTTGCTCGGCCTTGCGCGAACCTGCCCGCGAAACCTTTGTCCAGACTGCCTGATCATTCATCAATCGAGTGATGCTTTCGATGTATTCCTCTACCGTTTCGGCGACGATGATCTCCTCACCCGCGACGAAGCCCATATCCTCTACAGCAACTTTTGAAGCGATGCATGGGACACCCGAAATGACCGAGAGACCGACTTTGCCTTTGATTCCAGCACCAAAACGCAAAGGTGCAACAGAAAGCCGAAACTTGACCAGAGTCTCTTCGATCGAATCTACCCAACCGGTAACGACAACGTTCGGAAAGGTCTCATAATAAGATTTCTCCACGGAATCGGTGCGCCCGATGACATGGAACTTTAGGCCTGGTATTCTGGAGGATAACTTTGTCCATACGTTTTCCAAAAACCATCTGATCGCGTCCCTGTTTGGAGGGTGCTCGGAACCTCCAACGAAACAGATTTCGCCCGTCTGGTCGAACAACGGAAGATTTAGTTTCCGGTTCAGATACAGGATCGGAAATGTCGATATGCTTGGAGGTTCGACACCAGTCTTGTTTAACTCTTCATTCGATAGCGCTTCGCGGAATGCCTCTGTATCACCGTTGCTCACGCAAACCACATGGTCCGAGGTCGCCGCTGCGTTGATTTCCGCGAGCACCCGCTGCTGGATGATTGCCAATTGTTCCTTACCAACACGATTTTCGCTAGCATCGATCATGTATTGCGCACGTTCTCTCCTGAAATAGACATCAGGCGCATGATAGAAAATGAATGCGTCAATATTTACTGAACGAATACATGGCACACACAATTCAGCCACATCTGGCCGGAAGATATAAGCTATTGATATATCTTTCGCTGCATGGGTAACGAAATCCTTGAACTTTTCATAGGTAACATCCTTTTCGCATTTGACGCCAAGCCGACGTAGCGCAGCAATGTAAGGCTGATCCAGTTCAGTTGATTCTCTGGGAATAAAAGTGACGTCGTACCCGATCTCAGCAAACATTTTGATGATGCCGTATGTGGCAAGTTCGCCGGCCGATACGTCATAGCGCGGATATCGAAAGTCCACAATTAAAACCTGAGGACGATTGGGTAATACTAGTACATCATTAACAGACAGAGAAGGTTCTACCCTCCCCAATTTCTCTTTACAGTATCGGATATTGCCCTGTAATACTTTTTTCCAGAGGTCGTCCTCTGCCACTAACTGCTCATAAATAGCTAATGCAGCAACGAAGTCATCATTGCGAAACAAATCATTTGCTTTTTTGAGTCTTCCATTTTTTACCAACATAATCCCCTCGCCTCTCCATCTTTCAATTCTAGAGTCATGTCAACTGTGCAAACAGAAGGAACTTTTCGATATGACAAAGCCATATTAAATTTCCAAACATCTTGTCTGGGAAGCGTATCAAATTTAATATTGCTAAGTGTAATATTAAATAACGGATTGATTACTTCACACAAGGTTAGTAACTGAATAAATTCTTGAACGTGAAAAATAAAAGTCACTTATCAGACTGTTTTGCGGGCACTTTTCAACTCTGTTAAGAGGCGGTCAACCTTGACATCACAAGATGCAATGGAGTCCTTACGTTCAAGTACATTTGCAGGAGGGACTATATCCCCGGCATAGCACCTGATAATTTCCTCATAACTATCGGTCAAAATGCTGTTTCCAGAATCTAATCCGGCGACAAGGAGAAGGCCTGTCGTAAATGCATTAAGATCTAGTATTATTAATTCAGGTCTGTATTCCCTTAATATTTTATGCAATTTCCAAACATCACCAGTCCAAGATCCTGTACGTCTTACTCTTTCGGCTTGTGCTGGATGACAAGGATGAATATCATCAATGACTACAAGTGTCGTGGGGCTGGCAAAGCGTTCAACATTTATAAAGTCGCGGAGCGCAAATTCAAAAAGATGCATACCATCGATAAATACAAGGTCTGGCGGTTGAGGTAAAGCTATAGAAGCTAGATTGCTAAAAAAATTATCACTGCTTGTTGTGATAATTTTGGTTTTTTCGCCTAAAAGCGAAGTAAGATTGAGCTGTGGTCGCGGATCAATTCCAATTGCATTACATTTTGCGAGTGAGAGACTGATGCCCTGATCAACTCCAATTTCTAAGTAGAGATCCGGCTCAAGAATTTGATGGATGTTTGCAAGTATGTTGTGCTTATCTTTATCGCCCCAACACTTATTTTCTTCTTCTGTGCCCCCAAAGTCATTAATCTTTGCATAGGCCTCGCTCAGTCGATCATAGATATTTTGAGGAGTGTTCTGGCCCAGAACGCATGCAACATTCAGCCAACATCTCGCCGCTTCGGTGTAGTTCTGCCTGTAGGTAGCTACCTCAGCTTGAGCTATTGATAAATCTGGAACATCAGAATCAAAAGGTACTACACAAGTTGAGAACTGACTTGATTTTGTGATGCATGCTGACTCTATTATTGTTGAACGCTTTATCTGATTGCATTGCAGCTTCATTCGAGCCTGAGCAAGTAACTTTATATCACCGCTTGGCATGCCGATTGAAAGCGCGGTTTCAAAATATTTCCGTGAACGTTGTTCCTGCTTTAGTAAAGCTGCAATCTTGCCGAGAGTATTGTAAGTACCGGCAACGAGGATTTGTTTGATGAGCGTTGAGTCACAATTCCAATCTTGGGCAAGGTGAACAAATCGCTTTGTCAACAGCATATCTCCTGTTTGCTGATAACCCGCGGAGATGAACAATGCTATTATTGCTCGATCCGGATGGTTTTCAAGAGTTGCGACATTCAGTTTCACAAGACTATCCCAGTCACCATATTGCCAGAGTGTTCGAGAACAGAGAAGAAGGTTTTCACTGCATGGGGTAATGTTCGATATATCTTCTACTTTGCACATGACTTGAAAAATGGAATGATAACGTATTTTTCTTGTTTACAACGAGGCTCATAATCCCTTAAGAGGGCGACTTCAAGTGGTAATTTATTTTCAAAGCCACTATTCGCGGAGTAACAAATCTTTGATGAGATCAATCTGTGCTTCAGCTCTTAACATCTCATCACTCAGCAAGTGATGGCTTTGCTCTAAATCTGCTATCTGTAATTCCGAACAGCTTCTTTGTTCAGCAGCTTCTTGAACTTCAGCAATGAGAACTGACATTTCCGCCTGTCTCTCAGAGGCAAGTTTTACGTGTTGGTCTCGCGATTCCAGGAGCCTTGCTTTTTCCTCAGTTATGGCTTCAAGCTGCTGTCGGAGCACTTGAGCTTGTTTTGTCTGTTCATCACATGAGCTGGTGAGTTGCTCCAGTTGAACCTGCCTGTCTGCTGAAAGCATTGCGTGCTGATCCCTGGACTCTGCAAGAGATATTTTCTCTCCTGTTATGGAGTCAAGCTGAGCAGTTAGCATTTCAACCTGTTTTATAGCCTCCTCTTTATCGGTATCAGAGTCTTCAAGCTTTTGCCGCAGCAGATAAAATTGCTTTACCTTTTTGTTATATGAAAAAGTCAGTTGCTCTAGCTGCACATCCCTCTCAGCAACCAGCTTTTCATGTTCATCAAGGGCCTTTAAAAGATTTGACTTCTCAAGTGTTATGGTTTCAAGCTGAGTATGGCTTATCTGGTATTTGTCTTTCCAGTCACGAATATAAAGTAGCGAACCAAGTGTCGGTTGTCGTTCCTCTTCCAATGCTACGCATTGGAAGCCATGTGCCGCGAGAAAGGCATCAAGCTCTTGTTTTGTGGCACCAATCTCTGAACATCTCTCTGCATTCAGAATCGCACGCGCTATTATTACATCCAGATTGGTAATAAATTTACCAGCTCCCTGGATGACCGGTAATGCTGGCAGACAGTCGATAAAACACCAGTTTATAGGGTCAAGCAGAGTACTCTGTGAATTAAAAACTGACTCAAGAGTTGTAGTTCTAAGTTGCCGTTGTTCTTGTGTATTGAGATTTCTCCAAAGGCAAGTGAGATTTTTCGGAGGAATAACACCGTGCTCATTCGGATTTGATGCTAGAAAAAATGTCTTTTCGGACTCCTTATCACTTATCAGCTCTTTATGAGCACTCCACCCATTTTGCGTTTGAGCTACTGACGCAAGTCGTTTATAAAGTCCTTCTTCAGCTTCAATCAATAATGCACAGGGTACATCCCATTCAGCATAGTAATTTGCTCTCTGTCCATTGCCGGCACCAACATGTACAAGGGCTTTTATAGGAAATATGTATCGTAGATGGTCAAGCCATCCCTGCAACGGTTGATTAATTAACATCGAAACGCTGTGTTAAATCTATTGAGATTGCTGGAACGCATTGTGGAAACGAGTAAACGCTATAGAAGGTTTAACGATAACGATTTAAGACGTATGGCGATAAGCCTGTGATCATCAGGATCTTGCTGTGTGGGTGACATAAGTTTTGAAAACTTGAACTGTATATCCCAAATGTTAGCTTTCTGGATTTCGGAGGTTGAAAATTCAGCCTCAAAATATTCAGGGCCTCCATAATATTCCTTTATTTTCAGTGGCGTCTGCATACCGTTCACAGAAAGCTCCAAACCATTTATAATTTCAGGATCAATTGCATCGGCTATATCAAGAATGATGCGGTAACGACCATCACGAAGTGCAGGAACTTTGAGTGTGCTGATGTTGGCAGGGCCTGCCCATCTGCCGTCATGCTCAGCATCGTACCAGTTTTCGCCTGTTATTTGGCGTTTCATGTCAATGTGAATTTCTGATGGCTGCTGTTCATGCCAGAACTGGGTAAAAAAAGCGATATTACCAGATTCACGCTGGACGTTACCTTTCAACTTCTGGTATTGTAAAAAGTACTGTTCCAGTTCTTCCTGAACCTGATGCAACTGGAACAGCAAAAGTTCATTTTCCTGCTGTAATTCAGTTGCCTGAGCTTGCAAGGCATCGATTTCAGATTGCTTGCTGATTAATGCACCACGAAGTACCTCAAATTTTGCTGTAAGTTGTTCAAGGGTGAGTTGGCGATCCTCAGCCAGTTTTGCGAGCTGATCCATAGACTCTAGAAGAGTCACCTTTTCCACATCAGAAGTTTCAAGCTGTACGTTTAGTCCCTTTATCTGTAGTCCGGCCTCATCCAATTCCAGCTTGACGCTATCATTCAACTCATTATATTTTAAAATATAATGCTCCAACTCTTCCTGAACCTGGTACCACTGCAGCAGCAATAGTTCGTTTACCTGCTGTAATTCATTTGCCTGAGTTTGTCGAGCATTGGTTTCAGATTGCTTACTGTTTAATGAACAACGAACATCTTCTAGTTGTGCTGTGAACTGTACAAGGGTGCTTTGGCGATCCTCAGCAAGACTCGCCTGCTCGTCACGCTCAGCAAGAGTTTGATCCAAGTCAGAAAGGAGGCTGGTATATTCCTGCCATGCAAGCTGTTTTTCTGCAGACTTTATGCCGGAAGCATTTTCGGAGATATTGGCGCTACTTTCGAGTTCACAAT
>Ga0209697_10005383_pt1 | contig 15983 bp, 16 predicted proteins | sample AliMusrvi5mmetaG_FD_184115 | JGI IMG/M metagenome (GOLD analysis project Ga0209697, IMG submission 184115) | Freshwater lake bacterial and archeal communities from Alinen Mustajarvi, Finland, to study Microbial Dark Matter (Phase II) - Alinen... | ecosystem: Environmental > Aquatic > Freshwater...
CCACGACCGGCGGTGGCACAGGCTCATCCTGCTTCGCGACATCGCCCGGCACCGGTTCGGGTGGAGGCGCGGGCTCGATGCGCACGGGCGGACCGGGATACGGCACCGGGGCGGGCGGCGCGACTTGTTCCGTGCCGTTGGCCTCCGTACCAACCTCACCGGCCAGCTTCTTGTGATCCTGCATGATGCGATAGGCGAGAAAACCGCCCACTGCGAGCACGCTTATGACGACGAGCTTCATGGCACCCCCGCCGCCACTAACTGTTTCCACCCGGATCGGGCGGGCGGATTGCGCGGATGGAACGCGCCTGTTGGCGACTGGCCCGGCGGATTTGATGTCGAAGCCTTTCCCGAGGTCGGCGGCCAGCGCGGCGACACTCGGATAGCGCTGGGCGGCATCAATATGGGTCGCCTTGCGCCAGATCGCGTCGAGACGGAGGTTGCCCGTGGCTTGGGTTGGCGGCCCCATGGAGCCGGCGGGGTCGATGCCGGTGAGGAGTTGGTGAAGGATGACGCCGACCGAGTAAAGGTCGGCCAGCGGCCCGGCCTGGTTCGGATCCTGGAAGACTTCCGGGGCGGTATAGCCGGGCGTGCCCATGACCAGACCGGATTTGTCGGAGTCAGTGGCGCGGGCCAGCCCGAAATCGGCGATCTTTGGCATGGCCTCCGGCGTGAGCAGAATGTTGGACGGTTTGATGTCGCGGTGGACGATGTCGTGCCGGTGGGCATGGGCGAGCCCGTCGCAGATGCCCTTGACGATGGCAACCGCCTGTGAGGGCTGGATCGCCTGGTTCCATGCCGCCTCATGAAGCGACTGGCCATTCACATACTCCATGACGATGTACGGCATCCCTTCGACCGTGCCGTAGTCGAACACGCCGATGAGATTCGGGTGGTTGAGGCGGGCCATCGCCTTGGCCTCGGTGGTGAACGACTCCCGGAATTCGGCGTCCCCACCGAATTCGTAAAGGAGCACCTTGATGGCGACGTGGCGATCCAGTGAGAGCTGGCTGGCCTTGTAAACCGCACCCATACCACCCTGTGCGATGAGGGATTCGATCCCGTATTGCGGAAGGAGCTCGCCCAGATATTCCGGACTGGGTGCTTGGAGGGGGGTATCGCTCATGGGATGCTAAAAGCCAATCGGGCGTTGGATAGATAGGTGCAAAATCGTTCAGAACGCGCCATCGCTCAAAACTAGGATACGAACCCATAGGTCCCCTTCTTTCTCATCCCTACCCGCATGGCCGAACTCAACCGCCTCGATTGGAGCGCGGTGGATCTGGAGCGCGGCATGATCGAGCTGCGGGCCGGTCAGGCAAAAACGGCATCCCGGCGCATCATCCCGATCACCGACAACCTGCGTGCCTGGCTCGAACCGCTCCCGCGCAATGGCAGGGTGGTCAAACATTCCCTGCTTCATCGCGAGGTGACCGCCCTCGCCAGGGCGTTGAACATGGAATGGCCGCGCAACGTGCTGCGCCACTCGTTCATCACCTATCGGATCGCCAAAATCAAAAGCGCCGACCAGATGGCGCTAGAAGCGGGTAACTCACCGTCCATCATCTTCAAGCACTACCGCGAACTCGCCACCGAAGAGCAGGCGGATCAGTGGTTCTCCATCGTGCCGAAGGATGGCCAATGGGACAACGCCCGTGTCGTCACCCTGCCGGAAACGTCCGGGGAATGATCCCGTTCAATCCGCGCGCCAACGGTGCATTTACGATCCAAGAATCAGAATGTGAATGCTGAAGATATGGTGAAAATCGTGTATGACGAATTGACTGCCAAGCGAAAAGAGATTCTCACAAAGGACATGCCTAGGGTTAGGGATTCTTCCGCAGTTGGGTGAACCATTTCAATGCAGCCCGATAATGTTCCTGGCTCAGGATGTGGCCGCCGTCGTGGAGCTCGAAGCGGACTTCGCCCAGGCGTATCTGCGCAAAGCCGTCGGCGACGCTTTTTGCCTTCTCCGGGGTAGCGATGGTGTCAGTTTTTCCGCTGGAGACGAAGAACACGGTCTTGCGGAAACCCTGCTTGTCAGATTTGTAGTTCTTGATCGCGTCGAGCAGCTTCATTTCGTTGGCAGCACTGATGAAGAAGCCACTAACTGGTTTTTTGAATGTCACGTGGAGATAGACTGCCAAATAGCAGCAGTTCTTCGCCCCTCCGGAGCAGCCGCCGAAATACCAGTCCGATTGGGTGATCGCGGGCCAGTTTTTACCCAACTCTGTGACAGCACGCATGGTTGCGACCCCACGGACGTCCCAGGAGTTTAACTGGTTTGCAGCGGATACTCCTTCCGCTTGGGCACCGATAACGACATATCCCATCTCGTTTCCAACCGCCCGATAGCTGCCGACTTGCTTGGCGTTGGCACCTGGCGTGGTATCGTCCACGAAGAAGATCGGGCATGGTTTGCCGGGATCAAAGTCCTTCGGGAAGGAGACGGAAATTAGGATTTCCTTGAGATGCTCGTTCTTTGTCCACTTCCGTTCTTGATCAGTTGCCTTCACCGTGAAGGAAAGCAGGCTGTTTGGAACAATGGGCTTGCCGTCGGGAAGCTTCATCCGCGCTGCGTTTTCCACGGCGGCATTCGCCTTGCGGGCGGCAATCGCCCGTTTGACCTCGGCTTGGGATTCCTCGGTGAGTTGGTCCATCGGGTAGCTAATCGGCTTTTTACCGAGTAAGATCTCGGCCTTGTTGTCGTTCAGCGCGATCACCTCGACTTCGATGACGCGCCCTTCGAGGTTGGTGAGTTTGCTGAGGTCCGCGCCTTGAATCGTTCCGACGAGGATGGGACATGCGAGAAACCGCACGAGCATGCGAAGGCCGCTGAGAAAGCGAATGTGAGGACCGGCCTGCCGGTAGGAGCCTCGGCGAAGATTGGAGGGCGGGGACAAGGAGTTCATAGCGTGCTGGTAACGATGCGGACGAATAGTTGAGGAGGCATGATGCCGGCCATGGTGTAAATCACCGTGGTGGTGCCGGTGACCGGAACTTTCGGTGAGGTCGAGATACCCTCTGTGGTTCCGCCGACCGTAGCGGGCGGGTGGTGATCACGGGTTCCATGGCATTAGGCTGGCAGATCCTTGGATGGCTGGCGAGTGAAAATGGGAATGGTCCGTTCTCGCCCCTCCAGCTCGCTTACTTGGTTTTTCCCAAGTAACTCTTCTTGTGATCATAGGTACGCAGTGTGTCGGAGTGGATTCAAGGATGCCGCCCTCGATCTCAATCAGGGTCCGCCTCGGCAGGTGGCCAAAATCAAAAGCGCCGACCATGTGGTCCTTGAAGCGGGCAACTCACCGTCGATCATCTTCAAGCACTACCGGGAACTGACCACCGAGGATCAGGCGGACAAGTGGTTCGGCATCGTGCCGAAAGAAGGCCAGTGGGAGAATGCCTACAAGTGGGACCACCGCGCCCGTGTCGTCACCCTGCCCGGATCCGCTGAGAAGTGATCCCGTTCAATCCGTATGCCAACGGTGCGAATCCGAGCCTAACAGCAGTCTATCAAACGCGGAATGGTTTTGCGAGGGCCGGCCATACCGCAATACCTTGTGCGGCCGGCAAGTGCTCCTACGCGGCACCAAACGCAAAATCCGGGGTTGGGAAATCTGTCTCCCAACCCCGGATTTGTGATGGCCAAATTCAGCGGTGCCGCGATCAGCCCTTGAAGCTCTGGTTCGGCTTGCCGTCGTCGAGCAGGTCGCCGATGCGGTTCACCGCGTCCTTGAGGATCGAGGCGGCGGCGAACACGACCACCCCGACAGCGGGATCGACAAACGGGACCACATTGAGGGCAGAAACAAGACCGGCGACCTTGCCGACGAAACTGAGGTATTTGAGTGCTTTCATGGTGACCGGGGCGCGGTGTCAACGGTGCGTCGGGTGGTTCTGGCAAGAAACGCGGATGATTTGCTTCCACTGCCGGTTCAGAGGTGATAAACGAAACCCATGAAACGGTCGAATCAATCGGTAGCTGACGAAGCGGGCCAATTCAGGTCGGATTTGCTCCAGTTCACCGACGCGCCGTGTAACACCCCGAAAATCCGACAGGTCGGATAACCTACTGTTAGCCAAAAATGAAACGAATCATAAATCTAGCCTTGCTTCTTTTAGCCTCCGTCACTGCATCAGAGCTGCAGGCGGAACCAAATGAAGTCTCATTGGACTTCTCTCAATATTTGCACGGCCCTGCAAAGTGGCAGCTTGGTGGCGATAACGTCATTAGCCTGAAAATGGATGACGACGCCACAGTCTTCTTAGACGCTAAAGATAAAGAGATCTTCAGGTTGCGTCCTCCGGAATATATTAAACAAGCGCTGCTCAGCGAAGACGGGAAGTCATTGGTACTCATCGCGATGAAAAATAAGGGCCGTGGTTCCGATTATGTGGCGCTTGTGCGGGTAACGGTGGCCGACGCCGGTTTGAAGGTGACCAGACTATTGGAGTCACGTCAGAAGCTTTTTGCTAGCCGATGGTGGCTGGCAGAGCTCGGCGCTATATCGAATGACGGGACCAAAATCCTGGCGAAGTTTGGCGTTGAGTATCCGGAAGCGACCGGATTCCGTATGGACTACAAGTGGTATACGATTGCGCTGCCATCAGGCGAGATTCTAAGTGAGGGGTTATCTATCGCCAACAGCAAGGCCCCAGCCAGGAAATAAGACGGCTAACAAATCGCCGCTGCCGACCGGCATCAGCACCACAGTTTCACCCCAACCACTATCCTGTCGCCCGGCGGCAGGGCTCGACGTTAGGCATTTCAGTATATAAAAACGATTCATTACCATCCTCCAGCCATGAAGACGCTATCCATACTTGCCGCCCTCTTGCTTGCTGCGGTGGCTCCTACGGCGCAAGCTGACGAAAATCCAGGCGAAACCGCGATCCTATCCTTGACCGGTGCACGCGCCTTGATCGAGAAATCCGGGGGGATGGCCAGGAAAGCGGATGGTGAATGGGAACTCCGCCGGCACTGGGTCGGGGAAATGAAAACCGTCATCGGCGCGCCGCCTAACGAATTCGCAAATTTGGCCGGTCCGGTCCGGCTCGACATCATTGGTCCAGTGCAGGACCACCTTGGCAAGGTCGCTTTATCGTCGTCCGATCATTCCTCGCTCAGCGACGTGATCATCTTTTATGACGGGCTTCCCGCTATCGCTGACCTCAAAGATCCCGCAAAGGCCTCAGAGATCCTGATCCGGTTATGGCCGCTCCTGCTCAGCAAACCGGATGACAAAGACAGGAAAACCCTCTACGGCCGCGAGTGGAACCTCTTTGCTCCCGCCCCAGGGAATCAATTGCGTGTGCTCCGCATCGAGGGGTACATTGCAGATAATGACCGCCGGAAAGGGAAATTAAAGCCCGAAAATTTCGCCGTTCGCGAGGGATTCTTCCGTGTATCCGATCCGGCCAATCCGAAGGACCGGGCGGATTATCCATCGGTGAAGATGCGGCGGGCCAGTCGGCAGGCAGTGGTCGATGCCACAGAGACTCCCCGCCAGGGTGAGTGGGGGGATTTCACCAAATGGAGAAAATACACTTATGATATCAAAAGCGATTACCCTCATGTGAAATCGCTCCCAAAGCCTGAAGCGATACCTTCCGTGATCACCTATCTGGAGAAGAAAGGGGACGAGGGAGGCATTCCATTCTCCCAACTCGAATGCTTGACGCGGATGTCATTCAACCCCTACAACAGTCAGTACGAAACCGACAGTCTGCGGGCCCGCGCCTACCGGAAGTGGTGGGAGGCCGTGGGCGAGGATTATTTCCGCCGCGTGGAAACGGAGGGCCGATGCAGCCCGGAGGCTTGGAAACTACTTGTTGGGGATGCGCCAATCCATTGCCCTGACTACAAGATCCTGATCCCTCCGGTATGGCATTTTGAGATCCGATTCCGAACCGGAGATTATGCTGGCATCCAGCAAGAAATCATCCGTATGGAGAGAAAGAAGGACTCGGCAGTGCTGATTCGGAGCTTCAGCACGGCTACTGACAAGCCGTTCCAGCATGAGTCATGGCATGGATTCACAGTGGAAGAGGCAGACCGATTTCTCATGGCCCTGACATATGCGGTGGACCAACCATGGCTGGTCAAGCGGCTTCTCGAATCAAGCCCCGAAGCGGATAATAAAAAGTTGGCCGTGGCCGACAGGACGTGGAATTCCTATTACTGCGGGACGAGGTGGACGGGGGTGACATATCCGGATGGACGCGTCTGGTGGAACGACGATCCGTCGAATTGGAAGTACAACGGCCCGAATCCCACACGACAATTCTCGGACACCAGTCTCAGTTACTGCCATCTGGTCTATCCTTTCCTCTGCCATCACTATCCAGAAAAGCGATCCAAAGAAGGTTCGCCCGGATGGGAGGTCAGTCCGACGCCGTTTCACTTGAACGAAGTCAAGGAATGAGCCGCCAGTCATGGAGCGTCAGCAACCAGATCCAGCCAAGCCAAAATGATATGGCCACAATGCCTAACAAGGCGTGGCGCACCAACCGGCCATAAGCTTTTCAATTTCATCTCAACATCCCTTCAACCGCGCCGGTGGGCGCACATCTAACGTTCGGCAGAAAATGGTAAATGCAGACAAAAAGGGCAAAACGTCCGTCACCGATTTGCTTCTCATAGCAATGTTGACGTCGATGTTTCTGCTACTTATCTTCGAGGCGTTTATGCCGCACGGAGGATTTCTGATATTGGCAACATACTCTCTGTCGATTTTTATTGGGATCTTGGTAGCGTCGATATTTGCCAGAGGCACCGTAATGAAGCGGCTGCTTTGGATTTCATGGGGATTCGTTGGGCTTTTGCTGAATTGGATTTTTGGATTTTTTTGCGCACCGCTTTGAAGTGGCATTTAGACGAATTAAGAAGCCGAACAAGACGAGACACAGCAACCACCCAGCAACGCCACCCATTAGCGCGCCACCGCATCACATTTAACGTTAGCCTACGAATGAAGAATATCTCACGACTCCTTGCTCTGACGATGTCGCTCGCAATGTATGCGAACGCTGGGGGTGATTTGAAGTTACCGCCGGATGAACTTCGAGCAGATTGGTCCGAACTCAAGGAGATAAAGTTCAATGAATGGACGATCAAGAGTTTCGATGGCTGGGCTATACCCTTTGATGGCGGATCAAAGGTATTTTCCTTCCAGACGACTTCTGGTGAGAGGTTCGACATCATGGCGGCGAATCCTGGATACTGGACAGACGAAGATAAGAAAGCTGGGAAGCAGGTGTTTTTCGTAATCCGTAAGAATCGATTTTACCGAATTGCCCCGGACAGCGACGAAGAACGGAGTGTAATCAAGAAGCTTGATGCGGCAAGGACCACTCTCTCTGGGCAAGGGGAGAAAGACCCAAAGTTACTGACAGGTCTCATTGAAAGACTGAAGACCCGAGATCTAATGTTCAAACCCAAAGGCTAACAAGAAATAGCTGAACAACCGGCGTTAAACATCTCAACATCATGACAAACTCCTTTCAATCTCCGCCAATGCCTCCACATTAAACGTTGGCCTATTAAAACAATGAACCGTATCGTCCTTATCGCCATTGCCCTCATTTCCGCATGCGATGGTGCATTCTATCAACCATTTTCTGGCTTCCAGTCGCTCTATGAGAGTGCGGATTTCGTGGGGATCGTAACACTTGTGAAGCGAGACGTTCCCAAGAATAAGAACGATCAATACTCAGACATGTACGGACCGCATCGATTCTTCAGCATCAAATCGATTGTTATTTTTAAGGGAGATAAAATTGACGGCGCAGTGGCAAGGCTGGCGGATCGGCGCATCGAGATAGACGGAGAAACCGCAGTTCCGGTGCCATTTGAAGATATTCTTACCCCGGAGAAGAAGTTCTTGGTTTTTCTGAACGGGCGCACCAAAGCAAACGCAAAAGGCTGGGATCAAAAAGGATGGGAACAACTTCACGGAGGATCACGTTACCAATGGGATGAAGTTCATGCCGAGGGGGCTGTCCTGCCGGTATCTCCACTTACCAATCTCTACACCATCGATGTCAAGAACCCATACAAGACATTTGATCAGATCATTTCCGACTATACTGCATACACCAAGAAGCTCTACGAGCATGCGGTCACACAGCAAAGGATCGTAAAACAGAAAGGCCAACAAGCAGTGCCATCCGACGGGCATAAGCCCACCGATCACGTTACACCTACTGGTTCAACCGCGCCGCCGCATCACCTTTAACGTTCGCTGAAATATGAAAACACTCCATCCCGAACTACTTTTAATCTTCGCCGTGTGCGCGTGCAGTAAGATGCCGTCATCAAGATCAGCCGCCTCAGCAACGGATTTGCGAATCTCCTTCGAACCTGCGCGGGATGTGGCGGCAATTAGATTCTCGGGCCGTGACATGAGTCGTCCCCGAATCGATGTCTATGGCGCATTCCAGCCCACGCAGAGTGATGGGACCTGCTGGTTCAAGGCGACAGAATGCCTCCATGTGATGTATCCTAAGGACATTAAGCCAGAAGTATCACTGTCCGGTAAGGAGGAGGGTAAGATAAGTGAGAATGAGGTCCAGTCGGTCATGCGCTTTTCAGAGACCCTGAAGGATGTTCGGCAAATTGACATTGTGCACGGGGAGAATGGCGCGGTCGGGTATGTGTTCTCAAAGGATCAGGTTTTACGAGTTGTTTTCAAGGACAACCAAACCCCCAAATCAGATAAGATCAATGAACACGAGGCTCCGACAACAAAGCCGCGATTGAACCTTGTCGTTCCACAAGGAGGCGGATCACCCACATTCAAATAAGCAGTTTTTCCCAAGGAGGAGATGGAGCCGAGTGCGGGAACCAGGATCACGGGTGCCGCCTTGGTCATCTCCGCAGTGAGTCCATCGGTTAGAATGACGACGGAGATCGTGACTCCGCGGCAACTGAGAATGCCCTGAAGCTTCTCCAAGGCGCGCCGGGATTGTTTTTGAACGGTCGCCGCGGATTTGCCGACCCGCCTGGCGATTTCCGGAAATGTCATTTCATTGACGAAATGGAGCAGGAGTACATGGCGATCGGCTTCGGGGAGCGTGTCGATGGCGGCATCCAAATACGGCAGCGCATCCTTCCATGCCGCCTCGTTGGAAACTGTTACTTCCCACCGGAATTCACCAAGAGCCGAAAAACGCGGTGAAGTGGGCCGCAGAGCAACGATCAGAGTCCTGAAAATCCAGCCTAACGGATTTTCTTGGGAAACACCAGCCGGTCAGTCGCATAAGTGTTCCAATTTCCTTGGTCGAAAATCTGGAGGTCGAGGTTGAGCTCGCCGTCAGGCACGATCTGTGCGGGATGAACCAACATGCGAAAACGCAGTTCATTGCTCTTGGGATCAAGAACGAGGTCGCCCCAGCCGTTGCGGTTGAGATCCTTGCTGATGATGTCGCCGGGCGAGGTGAATTTCCCGTCGCCATCGGCATCCACATAGACCAACTCATCCTTAGAATCGTAAAACTCGATACGGGCGGGAGCGGAGGCAATGACACGGACGTCCAAGGCACGCGCGAAGGTGTCGCGATACTGCACGAGGTGATAGAACGGGATCATGTAGAAAGGATTGTTGAGGTATTCGGCAGCATCGGTGATCGCTAGGGAAACTCCGGTTTCAGGTTGATCTGTGGTCCATTCAGCGGTCTGGGATTCCCCATCGGCGGGTGCCCAAACGATGGATACCTGAGTGTTCGCGCTTTGCGGTGCGCTGGATAAATCGATGAACACGAACTCTCCTGCGGGCACGGTTAGCGGGCGGGAAATCGTGTCACTTCCGCCGGCCTTGGCGACGTCGATGCCGACGACAGGCAGAGCGGCGGTCGTGAATGCCAGACCTTTGCCTTGAAAGCGTAAGGTGCCGGAAATGTTAACGCCGGAGGGATTGCTGAGTGTGAACAAGCCTCGTGCTGAAAAACCTTCCAAGGGCACCATCATCGCGCGCAGGGGCTGGAGGTCGGCAGGGGTAGGGGTTTTGGGTATTCCGGGCGCTGTTTCGGGCAACGGGCGATCCATAATTTCCCGCAGACTCGTTTTCGCAACATCGGGAATTATAGGGGAATCGCTGAGCTTTCTGGCTTCTGCTAGATCGGCCTGGGCGGGATCCTGCTGGCCAAGTAGGGCATGCAGGGTGGCCAAGTCATGGAGCGCGCCGGGAATGCGGGTGAACACGTCGAACGACTTCAGCAAGCGGAGATATTCACGCTGAATCACCAAGGCATCCTGATAGCGCCCGAGGGCCGTCAACAGGCGGGCGTAAATTTGATAGAGATCAATTTCGCGGCGCTTCAATCCGCCTTCGCGGGAAATCTTGAGCAAGGCGACGAGTTCAGACTCCACGCCCTCGGTTAGGCCGGCATCGACGCGGTGTCTGCACCATTCGCGGTCCACCTCGAAGCGCATGTCGCGGGAATGGGCCTTGTTGGCGCGGAGTAGATTGAGAATTTCCCAGCCCTTTTCTGCCTTGCCATCGCGGAAATGGACATCGGCGAGCATCAGCGAGACGCGGTCGGCGTGGACTGGAGCGCTATAGAGTTCGGATAGGAAAATCTGGCGGATCTCCTCCAAGCCTTTGGTGACAGCCGCCGCATCCTTGGCGGCGAGTTGAAAATCGAGGTGCAGTGCGCGAGCTTCTGCCATCCGCACTTCAAAGAGACCACGACCCTCGTCGAGATTGAACTTGGTGATTTCGCGAAGCGTTTGCAATTCCAGCCAAGGCAAATCGAGGAAACGATAGCCTTCGGCCGTGTGCGTCATCGCCGTGCGCCAGTGGCCGGTGAGGTCGGTCATCATCATTGCGGAATCGGTGAGATTGCGGCGCGGCTGATACCACTTGAAATTGCCCATCGCACTATCAGCACCCAGGGCGGCAACCTCCATGCCGGATCGCCATTTACCCTCCACAATCTCCTGGCCTGCCTGGGCGAGAAGGAAGCTGTAGTCCTTGGCCAAGATGCTTTTTTTCGGCCCCAATTTCCGTTTGAGGACAGCGGAAAAAACGGCGTTTACGGGTCCGGCGGACGACAAGGATGCGACATCCAGGTCGATACCCTTTTCGATGCGACGGCTGCGTTCGTAGTCGATCACCGCGCGGGCCTCGCCGTAGTTGCCGGCGTCAAAACAGATCTCATGCATCATCGGCACCCAGCGTTCATACCAATAGCTGTGGCCCTCGTTGCGGCAATAATAGTAGCACCAGCTGGTGAGCGCCTGTTTCCAGGCGGCATCTTTGTTGCCGAGTCCCTGCAGACCCATCGCCTCATCTTGCAACGCGGCGAAAAAGTCGTATTGCGCGGTCGCACCGGCATTCTTCATGAAGACAGGTGTCTCGGCATCGAGGAGGCGTATGGCCTCGGCAATGCCACGTGTGCGGTGGATTTCAGCGATACGAACTCCGAAGGCCTGCGCCGCAGCGTCTTTAGGAGCATTGCCAAATTGCATATTCTCAGGTGGCAGCGCGTACACCGAACTGAAGAGACAAAGGGCGATGAGAATGGATGATTTCATGGCAAAAGCGGGGTCTCGGAATTGGGGAAACCGCCACGGAAAAGTGCTTCCGCGCGGGCGACTTCCTCTCGCGACATTCCGTGACGGCTGCGGAGGACAAACAGCACTTCTTCGTCCACGCTTGAGCCTTTGAGAGTGGCGGATTTGAGCAGGCAGGCATACCCGCGGATGTAGTGCTCACGCGTGGCTCCCATCGGGGAATCGGGATGCAACAGAATCCGCCCGGCGTAGTGCAACGCGGAATAGCAAGAGTCGAGATGCGGTTGGGCGAGCTCCAGACATTTTTTGAAATCGCGTTTGAGACCAAGACCCCCTTCGAAATAGATCTCGAAAAGCCGATGCAGCGAAGAGTGGCTGTTCCCTCCTCCGTAACCATCGGATAGATATTTCTCGTGGAAATACGCGGTTTTCGACCAATCGAGATCGCGGTATGTGTAGCCAGTAGCGTGGTAATGAAGCTCGGCGAGATACTGGGTGGCCTCGCCAAATCCGACGCGGTCGGCGCCTAGCAGAAGTTGATACCAATCCTCGCCTTCCCTCCTCGCCTGTTTGTCGCGTTGTAGCATGCGCCCGAGCTTGAACATCGCCTCGCCGGAATTCCGGTCGACCGCCCTGCGATACCAATCCGCCGCCGTCATTCGCGGCTCTTGTTTGCCACTCGGACCGCCTTTCTCCATCGTCATGTCTCCCAGAATGACCATGGCCTTGGCGTGATTTTTATCGGCAGCCAGCATCAAGTATTTCCGAGTCAACTCGGGGTTCTTTCCATCCTGATTGCCAAACTCGCCGCGATAGAACTGACCGAGGAAAAACGCAGCGATGGAGATGCTGTCCGTATCCGCGAGTTCATGGAGACGCTTGAGACCCGCTTCGCGATCAACAGGAAGGCCTTCACCAATGAGCGAACGGACGGCGAGACACGCATCGGCGGTCTTCAATCCGAGAGCGCTGGCCTTGCGGATCAACTCGATGCCTCGCTGCGGATCGCGGGGACCGCCGCGCCCGGAAATCAAGTCCTCACCCAATCGGAGCATCCCCACTGCGTCACCTGCCTTGGCTGCCATTTCGCGCAATCGCCGCACGGGCCCTTCGTCGCGTGCCATGCCGACGCCCCAGGCATGACAATCGGCCAGTCCAGCATGGGCGCGTGCTATCCCCGCGTCCGAACCGCGCCTGAACGTATCAAGAACGAACGCCTGGTCGATCTTGGCGACCTCTCCCTCCAACTGACGGGCTGCCAACTCCACGTCAGTTGGAAGATCCGCAGCGCAAACGTGGGCGACAATCGCTAGAAAAATGATAGATTTCATCGATAGGACTTGGATTGAGGCAATGGAATGTGTTTCAGAGAGGCGAACAGAATGAGATCTCCGGTATCGCTAACTTATAAATCTATTCTTTTCCCGCGCGCAGGCGTCACGTCCAATTCTGTCAGCTCAAGATTTTTTTAACCGCAGATGTACAGGATGAACGCAGATTTAGCATACAGATTAAGACTACGTTTTCATCCAAATCATCCAAATTTTACGATAAACTGCCAAGGAAATTGCTTATGGGGTGAGGGCCGTTGAAAAAAGCCGGAAGCCGAACCGGAGGGCGGGAGAGAAAAGCTGAAATGTTGATGAATAAAAGGATTCCAAGCCGCGCTGTTTCGGCGGATTTTTGCATGGGGCCTTGGGGGCCGGTTCATGGTGGAATTCCTCAAGCGCGAAAATAGCTTTCCCTACCGCTTTGCCAAGGATTTTTATAGCCTTGTCGGCGACTGTTCAAAACCGGATTTCTCGCCTCTATGGGGTCCAGAATGGCGCTAACTTAAGGGTCGTTTGGGATGAAATCAGGCTTTCTCGGGGAGTAAGCCAGTAGAATGGAGGTTTATTTCGTGCCGTATGACCGGTTTGAGATGCCGGCCGCAACTCGTTGATTTTCTGCCGAATTTCCTTAAGTTAGCGCCATTCTCATCAGTTCCTTCTGCTGTTTCATAAGCGACTCGGCCGCCGTGCCCGACAGGAGTTGCTCAATGGCGGCCGTGCGCTTCGCGACCTCGGCCAGTAATTCCTTCATGACCTCCAGACTGGTGATGGCCTTTCCCGCAAATTCTGGCGAATCGGGCAGCCCCTTCATTTCCGCCACCAACCGGGCAGCTTCTGCGGGAATGGGTTTGAATGCTGACGGTTTCCTTGATGCGCCTTGTGTGGCGGCGACATCCAGCACCAGCTTGTAGCGGATTTTCACCTGGAGGGGCATGTGTTCGATGATCTCTAGGATGCCGATCTCGCCGCCAAGGGCTTTAAACAGAAACGTCACCGGCAGCTTGCCGTGCCCGACTGCTCCGATCGTCACGCCCTGGCTGCTGGTGTTCCGGCGGATCGTCTCCAGTGCCTGCATGTTGGTTAGGCTTTCCCATTCCGTATCCAATGGCACGGCTTCGGCGAAACCACCGCGTTTCACCGTGCCACCGATGACCGGCAGTTGACTTGTGGTTGGATTGACTGTTGTGGGGTTTTACGGTTATGCGGTGCGCCTCAGGAATCAACAATGATCGGGGAAATCCTTGAACCTTAAAACCTTGCAGGTGCCTGGAAACGGGTGATTGCGAACAAGGGTGCTCCGGGGAAGGTCCCAACTCTCGCGACGTGAGTTCGGGCCGAGGCCCCCGATTTTTTGGGGGTAGCGTCTGGCTCTTCACCTTCGGAGCTACAAGCGGTGTCCGTTCCCAGAATCCTTGCGGTGGGAATGGATCCGTTGAATTTCGTTTGAGCTGCAGGTTCCAAGGACGCAACTTTCCTGTGTTTCAAATGAAAAACCCCGCTGGAGGAATCCGGCGGGGTAGTGAAGGCGGGGAAAAGGCTGCTGGATTCATCCAAGACGACAGATCCATATCAACACGGGGAGATTGCAAAAAACCAGCCCCCTTTGCAGAGGGCTGGTCTTTGATCCCCACGTTGGTGGGGAAGTCTGACACGGCTGCCGAATAGGCGATCCAAGGATCATCCCCGCATAAGCGGGGTAATGACAGCCGTGTCATTGATTCTTTCGAATCATCCCCACGTTGGTGGGGAACGGTGAGAATTTGTAGAGATCGTTGTAATAACTAGCAAGCTTTTTTTGAGATTTTTTTCAATGGCAATTGCAGAGTGACTATTTCCTCGCTAGTTCCTAGTTTCCGAAAGGAACCGGAGTGCGCCAATCCGTATGGAAGGCTGGGGTGTTCCGACCCGCGACAAAACACCCCATCGCTAGGAGAATGCGCGAATCGGCCTGGAATAAGGCTTTCAGATGGTTTTCCAAAGGTGCCAAAATTACGGGGTCGTCGGTTGAGGACCATGCGAGGAGTTGGCGTTTGAGCGAGGAGCAGGCGGCGGCGATTTCGGCTTCCGCGCGGGCTTCCTCGCTGCTGATGACGGCGAGTCCGGGATAACCGGCCCGCAGATAGGTGGTGAGTTGGTTTTGCATGTTTTGGTGTGGTTCAATGTTATATGTTATTTGTTATTGGTGGAGAGGAGACAGAAGACTTGGAGACAGAAGACAGAAGATGAAGATTGGCGAAAGGGATGCGCGGAGCGCTGTTCTTTCTCTCCGGTCTTCTGTCTTCCGTCTGGGAGCGCAGCGGTCTTGCGTCTGTTCCGGGTTAGAGGTTTGGCAATGTGTTGGCGGGTCTCGTGGCCTCCGGATTGGGAGGACCGAGGTTGGCGTGTTCCCATGCGAGGCAGACCTCGCGCGAGGGATCGGTGTGGAGGAGTTTGCCGGTGCTGGCGCAACGGACTTTCCATTGTTGGGATTTCTCACAGAAGCGGATGTCCGTGGCCCGGAAGACTTGCAGCCTTCCAAGCGCACGGAGATCGATCGCTTCGGTGTAGAGGCAGTCGATGTGGCCGCCGGGCGTGAAGCGGAGGATGGCTTTCATGATTATCCTCCGCCGAGCTGCTGTTCATTCCGGTGGCTTTGTGATTGCCGCCAGAAATCCGGTTTACGGACGCGTGACCGGGGTTTGCCCAGCGCGTCCTCGATGGCCTTGGTCGCGGCTTCGCAACCTTTGCCTTGGAACCCTTCGGCTTCGACGGTGATTTCCCCGACCGGGGAAACGCGGACGTGGATGCGGCGGCTCATAACGAACCTCCTTCCAACGTCAGCAGGATCGTGCCATTGGCTTCGATCTGACGGGTGGTCCGCAGCCCGCGTAAGGCGGCCTCGCGGATGGTCTTGTGGACGCCGTAGGATTGGAGCAGGCGGCCGAATCCGGCGCCGACTCAGTAATCGGTGGAAGAGGAAGAGGTCGGACGCGTCGGACATGTCTGACGCGTCCGACCTTCTTCTCTCTTTTCAGCATCTCAGCTTTTCAGCGTTTCAGCTTTTACTTCGCAGCGGAAAGGGCGGCCCGTAGTGAAACAGGCCGCCCTCTCTGCGGAGCGTTGGTGATGTGGTTTTGGCGGCGGCTATGGGATTGAGG
>Ga0209697_10005386_pt1 | contig 15979 bp, 10 predicted proteins | sample AliMusrvi5mmetaG_FD_184115 | JGI IMG/M metagenome (GOLD analysis project Ga0209697, IMG submission 184115) | Freshwater lake bacterial and archeal communities from Alinen Mustajarvi, Finland, to study Microbial Dark Matter (Phase II) - Alinen... | ecosystem: Environmental > Aquatic > Freshwater...
CCTGGAGGGCATGAACAACAAGGTCAAAGTTCTCAAACGCATGGCCTACGGCTTCCGCGATGACGACTACTTCTTCCTCAAGATCAAGGCCGCCTTCCCCGGTAAAGCGCGATGAACCATTTAATTCCTATGGGTGGGCGGTTTGGCTTTGAATCGCCCTGAGTGCAGAGAAGTCCTGAGTTTGGAAGTCGGAGGTTGGGCGAGGTTGCTCGAGCGCCTGCCTCAGCTCTCCTCAAAGCCCCCAGTAACCTATATTTAGATTGCTTTGATGGTTCGGGTCTGGGTCACAGACCCCAGGTCCGTATCTTCAGACCCCTGACAACTTCCCTTTCCGGCGCCACTTTCTGAACCAGATTCCCACGGGCCCCAGTACCAGCCAGACCAGGAGCACGACCTTGAGGAGGGGTGTCACTCGGGGCGGGCTAGTAGCGGATGAGACTGAAGACGGGCAGGCCCTCGACCTTCTCGCGGCCGGGCAGGGAGGTCAGCTCAATGAATACCGTGAGGGCCACGGCCTGGGCGCCGGTGCGCTGCACGAGGCGCTGGGCGGCGGCGGCAGTGCCGCCGGTGGCCATGACATCATCCACGATGAGCACGCGGTCGCCGGGCTGGAAGGCATCCAGGTGGATCTCCAGGGCGTCGGTGCCATATTCGAGGCCGTAGGGCTCGTGGTGGGTGGCCATGGGCAGCTTGCCGGGCTTGCGGGCGGGGACGAAACCCAGGCCCAGCTTCTGCGCCAGGGCGCTACCGAAGATGAAGCCCCGGGATTCCAGGCCCAGCACGTGGGTGGGCTGGAGGGTCAGGACCGGCTCAGCCATGGCCGCCACGGCCTCGCGGAAGGCCTCGGCATTGGCCAGCAGGGGCGTGATGTCGCGGAACATGATCCCCGGCTTGGGAAAATCGGGGACATCGCGGACGAGGTGGAGGAAAGGGCTGGTCGTGGGCATGGTTACCTGTGGATGGCGAATGGAAAGGGAAGGGAGTGTCCCATGTCCAGGGGGGTCCAGTCCAGCCGCTCCACGGTGCCGTAGCTGGGGCCCTCGGCCAGCCGGGCGCGAAAGGCGGCCAGCTCGGCGGCGCCGCCCTCGGCCTCGCCACTCACGGAGCCATCCATCTCGTTGCACACCCAGCCCCTGAGTTCCAGGGCCTGGGCCTCCCGCTGGGCGAACCGCCGAAAGCCCACGCCCTGGACGAGGCCGTAGACGCGAAAGGTCATGCGCACGGAACTAGGCTCCGAAAGTGGCGTCGAAATCCGCCTGCCGGGCCAGGGTCTCAGGGCAGCCCAGGTCCAGGCGCAGGGGGGTGACACTGGCATGGCCGCTGAAGACCGCCTCCGCATCGCTGCCTGGGGCCTTGGCGTAGGTGGGGCCCGCATCGCCGCCGATCCAGTAGTAGGGCGTGCTGCGGGGATCCGTGCGGCGCTCCACCAGGTCGTGGTAGGCCCGGCTGTCCTGGGTCGTGAGCTTGAAGCCCTGGGGAATGCCCTTGGGCAGGTTCACGTTCCAGATGCGGTTCTCGGGCAGCTCCATGGCCTCCCAGCGCTCCAGGAAGGACTGGATCCAGGGCTCGGCCTCCTCCAGGGAGCCTTGGGGGTGGATGGAGAAGGCCGCGGCCCGGGCCCCCTGCAGGCGGCCCTCGAAGGCGGCGCCCACGGTGCCGGAGTAGAAGACGTCTTCGCCCAGGTTGAAGCCATGGTTGATGCCTGAGAGCACCCAGTCGGGCTGCCGCTTCAGCACTTCACAGATGCCCAGCAGCACGCAGTCCACGGGGGTGCCATCGCAGGCGAAGCGCTCCAGGCCCACTTGGTTGAGGCGCAGGATGTTGTGCAGGCTCAGGGCGGAGGAGATGGCCGAGCGGTTGCGGTCCGGGGCCACGGTGACCACCCGGCCGAAGCGGGAGGCCGCCCGGGCCAGGGCCGCGAGGCCCGGGGCCCAGAGGCCATCGTCGTTGGTGAGCAGGATCAGGCGTTCAGACATGGTTCCAGTCTACCCGGTGGGCCGAGCTTCCATGGGAGAGGGGCAAGAACGGACCGTTCGGAGTGCCCTTTCAGGATAGGCAAAAGCGGCCAGGAGAAAGTAAAGGGACATTTAGGTATTCTTTAAAGTTCTGGCACCCCATGGATCCCAAACGGAAGCGGCCCATCGGCCTCCTGTTCTTCCTTGTTCTGCTCGCCGCGAGCCTGATCCTGGTCTCGCTCGAGTTGCGCAACCTGGGGGAAAGCCGCGCTCATGCGGTGCATCTGGCCGAGGTCCACACCAGGAACCTGGCCCAGGCCATGGACCTGAGCGTCTCCGCCACGGTCGGCCGCATCGATCAGGGCCTGCGTACTGTGACTGCCGAAATGGAGCGGAGCCTGGCTGCAGGGCGGCTGGACCGGACCCGGCTGGAAGTCTTCATCGCCACCCAGCAGGCGCTCTTGCCCGAGGCCGTGGCCATCCGAGTCACCGATGCCGAGGGAACCATCCTCCTAAACAAACCCTCCCAGAGCGCCTCCTCCACCCTGCGGGACCGCCCCTTCTGGAGCCTCCTGCAGGCTGATCCGGCGGCGGGGCTCTGCGTCTCCAGGCCGCATATAGGCCTGTTCACCAAACGCTGGATCTTCAGTTTCGCGCGGCGCTATAACCTGCCGGACGGCCGTTTTGGCGGCATTGTGGTTCTGCCCGTGTTTGTGGACCATTTCCAGAAAGCCCTCACTGGATTCGAGGTGGGCACTGGCGGGACGCTCACGCTGCGGGACAGTGATGGGGGCTTTGTGGCGCGGCACCCAGCGGTCCTGGAGGGCGAGACTCTCCGCATCGGCGATCGCGAGATGTCCGAAAAACTCCGGACCATCATCACCAGCGGCAGCACCCAGAGCACCTTCCAGACGGTCACACCCTTTGACGGAGCCTCCCGCATCCTCACGTTCCGCCGGATGAGCCAGGTGCCGATGTTTGTGCTGGCGAGCCTGGCGGAGGTGGACTACCTGTCCCAGTGGCGTGCCGAACGCAGACGGACGCTGGCGCGTCTGGTGACCGTCCTGCTTGGCATCTGGCTTCTCTCCGGCGTGCTCTGGCGCGGCTGGGAGGGCCGGGAGCGGGGCATCCGTGCGCTGGCGGAAAGCGAGTTCCGGTACCGGACCCAGTTCGATCGAGCCAGCGAAGGCATCTCCCTGGTCTCCTCGGAGGGCCTCCTCTTGGAGGCCAACGAATCCTTCCTCCGCATGCACGGCTTTACCTGGGAGGAACTGAAGGGCCGGCGACTGAAAGATCTAGACACGCCAGATTCCTACGAGCACGCAGCGGGCCGGATACGCTGCCTTGAGGCCGGAGAGGTGCTGACCTTTGAAGTCAACCATGTCCACAAGGCGGGGCATGTCTTTCCCCTGGAAGTATCTGCCAGCAAGGTCACTCAGGGTGGCAGCTCCGCCTACCTCTGCTTCCATCGGGACATCACCGAACGGAAGCTGGCCCAGGAGGCCATGCAGAAGGACCAGTCGCGTCTGCTGAAGGCTGAGTTGGTCGCCCGCTTCGGCAGCTGGGAGCTGGACCTGGCCAACCGCAAGATGAGGGCTTCCGTTGGCGCGGGCCTGATCTACGGCTTGGAGGGAAGGGCCTGGAACATCGACGAAGTGCAGCACATGGTGCTGCCCGAATACCGGCCGACCATGGACGCGGCCCTCACTGGACTAATTGAGCACCGGCAGCCCTACAACATCGAATTCCAGATTCGGCGGGCCGGCGATGGCGAGCTGCGCACCGTCCACTCGGTGGCCGAGTATGACCCTGCCAAGCACACCGTGTTGGGCGTGATCCACGACATCACCGAAAAAAAGCTCGACGAGGAGGAGAAGCACCAGCTCCAGGCCCAGCTGCAGCATGCCCACAAGATGGAGAGCCTGGGGAGCCTGGCGGGTGGGGTGGCCCATGACATGAACAATGTCCTCGGGGCGATCCTGGGTCTGGCCAGCGTCCAGGGGCAACAGGCCCCACCGGGATCCACCCTCAAGAGGAGCCTGGAAACCATCGCCACGGCCTGCCAGCGGGGCGCCAAGCTGGTGAAAGGCCTGCTGGGCTTCGCGCGGCAGAGCCTGGCCGAGGAGAAGGTCCTCGACCTGAACAGTCTCGTCCGGGAAGAAATGGAACTGCTGGAGCGCACCACCCTCCAGAAAGTGAGGCTGGAAACCGATCTGGCGGAACCTCTGCTGCCCGTGACTGGCGATCCAGGTGCCCTGGGCCACGCCCTCATGAACCTTTGCGTGAACGCGGTGGACGCCATGGAGCCCGGAGGGCTGCTCACGGTGCGCACCCGGAATGATGGCACCAGCAGGGTGCTCCTGGAGGTCCTGGACACCGGCAGCGGAATGCCCGCGGAAGTCCTGGCCAAGGCCATGGACCCGTTCTTCACCACCAAGCCTCTGGGCAAGGGCACAGGCCTGGGCCTGTCGATCGTGTATGGCACCGTGAAGGCTCATGGCGGGACCATCAGCATCCAGAGTGAACCGGGCCGGGGCAGCCGGGTGGCCATTCACCTTCCAGCCAGTTCCTCCCGCGAGGCTGAGATCGGGGAGGCTGCCCAATTGCCTTTCAGCCCATCCGGAGAGGCCTTACTGCTACTGCTGGTGGACGATGATGAGTTGGTCCAGGAGACCCTGGTGGCCATGCTGGAGACCCTGGGCCATGAGGTCCGCGTCACGTCCAGCGGGAAAGCGGCCTGTGCGGAGCTGGAGTGCGGGCTACGGCCTGATGCCATCGTGCTGGACATGAACATGCCCGGGCTCGATGGCGCTGCGACGCTTCCCCTGCTGCGCAGCCTGCTGCCGGGGGTGCCGATCCTCCTCTCCACCGGCCGCAGCAACCAGGCGGTCCTGGACCTGGTGAACAACACTCTGGATGTGTTCCTGCTGCCCAAGCCCTTTGACCTCCGGGTCCTGCAGGAGCATCTGATGATCCTGCCGAAAGTCCCGAAGCCCGCCGTGCCCTGAGGGCGCGCCTGGGCGATCGGGCTGCTCCAGGATAGGATGCAGGATTCCCATGGATTACCCCCGCCCGGATCGTCCCCCGCACCAGCCCCTCCAAGGGGAGCCTGACCCCCGTGCGGCCATCCTCGCCCGGATCCGTGAAAGGATCGTGGCCTTCGCGGCATCTCGTAGTGCGGGGGCCTCGGCGGAGGACCTGGCCCAGGAGGTGCTGATGCTCATTCACGAGAAATACGGCCACCTGGACCGCCTGGAGGACCTGCTGCCCCTGGCCTTCCAGATCCTGCGCTTCAAGCTGATGGCCCAGCGCCGCAAGGCCGCCCGGCGCGGCGAGTACGACGCGGTGGACGTGCACGAGTTTCCGCCTCCCTCGGACGCCCCGGATCCCGCAACGGTGCTGGAGCGCAAGGAGCTGCTCACCCGCCTCATGGGCGGCATCGGGCGCTTGGGTGAGCGCTGCCGGGAGCTGTTCCGCCTGAAGCTGGAGGGGAGAGGGTTTTCCGACATCCAGCAGCACTTCGGTGCCGCCAGCCTCAACACCGTTTACACCTGGGACCACCGCTGCCGCCAGCAGCTGCTGGAGGCCCTGGGTGGCAGCTGGGACGCAGCAACTGGAAGGGGGAGGCCATGAAGCCCCTGGAAGCGGAAAAGCTGCTGGGCGGCCACGCCGCCGGGATCCTCAGCGAGGCGGAACGCCGCGCCCTCTTTGAAGCGGCTCTGGAGCACCAGGAGCTCTTCGACGCCCTGGCGGATCAGGAAGTCCTGCGGGAGATGCTGGCGGATCCCGCCTCCCGGGCCCAGCTGCTGGCGGCCCTGGCCCCGGCCAAACGGTCCGTGCCCCTCTGGCGCCATCCAGCCCTCCTGGGCGCCGCTGCCAGCCTGCTGGTGGCCGCCACCGCGGGCCTGGCCTACCTCCGCAGCCCCCAGCCGCTGGCGCCGCGCCTGGAGCCGCCTGTGCTCCAGGAAGCGCCCGCCGCGAAGGATCTTCCGGCAGGCAAGGAGGCAGCTCCCATCGCCCCGGCCCCAAGGGAGGAACGCCTCCAGAAGCTGAAGGTCGCACCCAGTCCTGCCGCCCCGACCCAGGTGTCGCCCCCGCCGTCCCCCTCGCCACCGGCCGAAGCCCAGGCGGTGGTGGAGGTGCTGTCCCGGGCCCCTGAGGCTGCGGCCGCCCCGAAAGTCCTGGATCTGCAGAAGGCCCAGGAGCGGAACCTGGCCGTACAGGAGCGGGCCGAGGCCCTGCACAGCCGCCCGGCCAAGGCTGCGGCGCCCATGCCTTCCGCCGCTGCAGCTCCTGCCGCGGTTCCGGCTGGTGTCCCCGGTGGCGTCATCGGGGGCGTGGTGGGTGGCGCGAGCGGAAGCGGAGTCCGAGTCAAGAAGGCCGAGGCGCCGGCGGCGAAGGCCGACCTCCTGGCCCCGGGCTCTGTGCGAGGCGAGGTCATCCCCCCGGCCTGGAATCTGGAAACCCTGCCCGATGGGAAGGCCCAGCTGACCGTGCTGGCCCCTCCCTATGCCCAGGCCCTGCTCCTCCAGCGGGGGCCTGCGGGACTGCGCGTGGTGAAACTTCTGAAAATCGACGGGCCTGGCGGCTCACTCCTCCGCTGGCGCGCTCAGCTCAGCCCGGAGCCGGGGGACACCGTGGACCTCTACCTGCTGAACAGTCCCGTGGCCGATCCCACGAAGTTGCCCGAAGACGGGCCTGTGGATGGGTTCCGCGTGCGGGTCCACCCGGCCAGACGCTGAACTGTTGCCGGGGCTACTTGTCCGCCAGGAACACGTTGACCACGTCGCAAAGGCTCTTGGGATCGAGGTTCTTGCTGAGGAACTGGCCCAGCTCGAGGGTCAGGTCCGTCCTCAGGCTGGCGGGGTCCTCCAGGGCACTGATGACCATCACGGGCGCCCTGGGGTTGACTTGGCGGATTCGGCTCACGAGCTCGAGGCCATCCATCTTCGGCATGAGGATGTCCGTCATGATGAGCCGGTACGAGGTGGGGGCCGGGGCCGAGAGATACAGCTTCCAGGCCTCCTCACCATCCGCGGCCTCCTGCACGACATAGCCGGAGGCTTCCAGGCTGCTGCGGATCTTGAGGCGCGTGGCCTGATCGTCCTCGACTAGGAGAATCTTTCCCTGCGGATCGAGGCTGTGCTGCATGGGCTCATTCGGGAGCCGGGTGGCGGCTTCGGCCTTCAAGAGCAGGGTCCGCCGCGCCTCGAGGACTCGCTGGATGCATCCCGAGATGTCCCGGGCTGATTGCGGCTTGCTGAGGATTTCATCGAACTTGTAGGACTTGAGGACGGCTGGTGTAAGGTCCTCGATCACGCCCGTGACGAGAATGGTGGGTAGGCCGGGCCGGATCTTCTGGATGTGCTCCGTGAGCTCAGCTCCAGAGAGGTGGGGCATTTCCAGGTCGGTCACGAGGACATCGTAGGCGGTGGGATCGCTGAGAAAGGCGGCCAGGGCGTCCCGGCTGCTGGTCTTGGCGGTGACTTCGTAGCCCAGTTCGCCGAGACCCTGCTTGAGGAGGGCCGCGATGAGGTCCTCGTCGTCCACCAGGAGGACCCGTGCGGAGCCCCGCTCGGCAGGACTGACCTCCAGGTCCAGGGTGGTGGGCCGGGCTTCTGAGATTGGAAGGTACACCCGGAACTCACTGCCTTTGCCCACGCTGCTGGTCACCGCGATGCCACCCAGGTGCTTGTGCACGATGCCGTGGACCACGGCCAGCCCCAGTCCGGTGCCTTCGCGCACATCCTTGGTCGTGTAGAAGGGTTCGAAAATCCGTTCCTGGATGTCACGGGTCATGCCGCACCCGGTATCCCGGATGCTCAGGACCGCAAAGCGTCCGGCCGGCAAAGGGCTGTGGGAACCCTCCAGGACCAGAGGCCCTTCGACCTCGCCCAGGTTGATGCTGAGGGTCCCGCCCTCGCTGCCCATGGCATGGAAGGCGTTGATGGCCAGGTTCATGAAGACCTGGTGGATCTGGTTGGGGTCGCCCATCACCCAGAGGGCGGTGGCCGCTTCGCCGGTGAGCTTCACCCGCTTCGGCAATGTGGCGTGGAGGAGCCGGGTCGCCTCCTTGACGACCACGCTCAGGTCGAAGGGAATCCACTCTTCTCGGCCCTTGCGGCTGAATGTCAGGATCTGGCGATTCAACTCCCGGGCCCGGCGTCCGGCCTGGAAGATGATCTCAAGGGCGCGCCGGGCGGGGCTGGTGGCTTCAAGCTTCAGATTCAGCATCTCTGCCGCGCCCAGGATGGCTGTGAGGATGTTGTTGAAATCGTGGGCGATGCCCCCGGCCAGGCTGCCGAGGCTTTCCATCTTCTGGGCTTGCAGTAGCTCTGCCTGCAGTTCCTGTAGTTTCTGCTCTGCGAGTTTTCGCGCCGTGATGTCCTCCTTCACGGCGACATAGCCCGTCACAACCCCCTGCTGATCACGGATGGGGGAGATGGAGGCCTGTTCCCAGAAGTGGGCGCCATTCTTCTTCTTGTTGTGGAACTCGCCACGCCAGCTCTGGCCCAGCAGCAGGCTGGCCCAGAACTGCTGGTAGAACTCTGGGGGGGATTCGCCGGACTTCAGGAAGCGGGGGTTCAGGCCCAGGACCTCCTGGCTGGAATAGCCGGTGACCTCGGTGAACATGGGGTTCACGTACTCGATATCACCCTTCAGGTTGGTGATGATCACGGAGGCAGGCATATGGTCCATCGCCGTCGATAGGCCACGGAATTTCATCTTCATGGCTCCTGTCATGGGCGGCATAGGGTGTTGCTCCTTCTCGAAGCGTGTCAGGTAATTCGAATTGATCGATAGGCAATAGTCACCGGCCGCCCTACTCATCCCCTTCCGGGGCACTCGCCGGACCCGAGGAGGCGGGGAGTCTGGCCAGGCATTTCCGCAACAACATCGCTGGGGATGGCCGTGAACAATGGTTCTACGGCTTCGACTCGGCGGCCATTCCGGGGCTGATCCCTTTGTCTGGGCCTTGCTCTCTCGCCGTCCTCAGACTGCGGAATTATTTCCCCGGCCTCAGTCAAAGGCCTGGAACCTTCCACCAAAGGATTTCTCCGTGGTTTGAAAGGATCCACGGACCCGCGGCATTCCCTCCTGAGCGCACCTCGCTGGTGCGACCTTTTGGAGGCTTCCATGCTACTGCGCCGCTCCACCGCCACCCTGCTTGCCGGCTGCGCCGGGTTGGTCTTCACGGCACCGGGAGGGGCCCAGGTCCTGCCCCGGCCCCGGTCAGAGCTGAAGGTGCTGGCACCCGGGGCCGAAGCCACGGATCGCAGCCTCTCGCCCTAATTTCTTTGTGAAGAGCGAGGAGGGGGCCCTGGACCAGCTGCCCCTCAAGGCCACCTCGGCCAAGGTGGCCATCTCAGGGGTCATCGCCGATGTAAGCGTCACGCAGGTCTACCGCAACACTGGCACCAGGCCCCTGGAGGCCATCTACGTGTTCCCGGGCTCCACACGCTCGGCGGTCTACGGCCTGACCATGACCATCGGTGAGCGGGTGCTCAAGGCCCAGATCAAGGAGCGAGGCCAGGCCCGGGCTGACTACGAGGCGGCGAAGCAGCAGGGGCGCAGCGCCTCCCTGCTGGAGCAGCAACGGCCTAACGTCTTCCAGATGAACGTGGCGAACATCCTGCCGGGGGACGAGATCCGAGTGGAGCTCAGCTACACGGAATTGCTGGTGCCCACGGAAGGCACCTACGCCTTCGTCTTTCCCACGGTGGTGGGCCCCCGCTATGCGGGCCGCGAAGCCACGGAATGCAGCCCCGGTTCCAGCACCGGCGAAGCCTGGGTGGCCAATCCCTACACCCACGCGGGGGAACTCCCCGCCACCACCTTCGACCTGGAGCTGAAGCTCTCGGCAGGCCTGCCCATCCAGCGCATGGTCTGTGATACGCACAAAACCTCCATCGCCTATGACGGCAAGGCCGGGGCCACCCTCAAGCTCGATCCCAGCGAGGCCCAGGGCGGCAATCGGGATCTCATCGTGAGGTACCAGCTGGCGGGCGGTGCCGTGCAGTCGGGCCTGCTGCTGGATCAGGGCAAGGATGAGAACACCTTCCTGCTCATGGCCCAGCCTCCCAAGCGCGTGACGCCCAAGGATCTGCCGCCCCGGGAGTACGTCTTCATCATGGATGTCTCGGGCAGCCAGATGGGTTTCCCCATCGAGGTCTCCAAGGTGCTCATGCAGGAGATGATCCAAGGCCTGCGGCCCCAGGACCTCTTCAACGTCATGGTCTTCGAGGGGAGCGCGGCCCTCTGGTCCAATCAATCCCAGCACGCCACTTCCGCAAATGCGCAGGCCGCCCTGGCCTTCGTGAAGGCCCAGAACGGGGGTGGTGGCACCGAGCTGGGCAGTGCCCTGCGCAAGGCCCTGGGCCTGCCGCGGCTGCCGGGGATCTCGCGCACCTTCGTGGTCTCCACGGACGGCTACATCAGCGCCGACGGCCAGGTCTTCGATACCATCCGGCAGAACCTGGGCTCGGCGAACCTTTTCGCCTTTGGCATCGGCTCCTCCGTGAACCGCCACCTCATCGAGGGCATGGCCCACGCGGGGCAGGGAGAGGCCTTCGTCATCACGCGACCCGAGCAAGCGGCCGCCGAGGCCGCGCGCTTCCGGTCCTACGTGTCCGCGCCGGTGCTCACGAACCTCAAGCTCACCACCAATGGCTTCCATATCCAGGATCTGGAGCCCATGCAGCTGCCGGACGTGCTGGCGGATCGCCCCGTCATCTGCCTGGGCAAATGGACCGGCGAAGCCAAGGGCACGGTCACACTGTCCGGGGTGAGCGGCAGCGGCCCCTGGAGCCAGACCTTTGAGGTGGGTCGGGAGAAGCAGCGGAACCACGGCGCCCTCCGCCAGCTCTGGGCCCGCCAGCGCATCCAGATGCTGTCGGACTACGACCAGTTCGGCTCGACGCCGGAGCGCCAGGCCGAGGTCACGCGCCTGGGCCTCCGCTACAACCTGCTCACGGCCTATACCTCGTTCGTGGCCGTGGACAGCCTGGTGCGGGCCAAGGGCCCCGGCACCACGGTCACCCAGCCCCTGCCGCTGCCTCAAGGCGTCAGTGATGCGGCCGTGGGGGCCAGCTTTGCCGGCGTCCCCGGCGGCGCCATCGGTAGTGTGGTGGGATCCCGTTCCGTGGCCTACGCCGCGGCGCCCCCGCCTCCCAGTGAGCACCTGCACCTGAAGAAGGGCATCGCGGCCACCCTCCACGCCGAGGCGCTGGCGGACAACTCGGCCCGCAAGGAAGTGAAGAAGGACCGCTCGGCCCACCCCATCCTGGCCTTCTCGGGGATCACGGGCACCTCGGATCCGGCGGCCCTGCACCGGGAGCTGGACATCCTCCTGGGCGATCCAGCAGTGGTGGCGGCCCTGGCCAGCCTGCCTGCGGGTACGGATCTGGAGCTGCAGGTCAATGGCTCTGGCCACGTGGTGGGCGTCAGCTTCAGCCGCACCTTCGCGGGTGAAGCCAAGGCCAAGGCCCTCCTCCTCCGTTGGCAGCTGAAAAGCTGGACCGGAGGCATGGCCGGCAGCATGGAGCTGACCCTGGGCTGAATCCGACCAACCACGACTGGCGCGCCTCCCCGGTTGGGGAGGCGCGCTGCGTTCGTCTTGGGTGGGCGCAGAGGTGCGCGATGCGCTACAGCCTGGCGTCCAGGGGAATATCCAGAATGAAGCGGCTGCCGGCGGGGGCGTTGTCTTCGACGCGAATTTCGCCGTGGTGGCGCTCGGCCACCAGCTTGCAGAAGGCCAGGCCCAGGCCCTTGCCCCGCGCGGCCTTGTCGGCGGATTCCACGAGAAAGAGGCGGTCGAAGATGCGCTGCTTCAGGTCGTTCGGCACGCCCAGGCCCTGGTCTGAAACAGAGAGGTGGCAGCGGTTGCCGGTGGCGTCCACATCGGCCCGCACCACAATGATGGAGCCTTCCGGTGCGAAGCGGGTGGCGTTGTCCAACAGGTTGAAGAGGGCCCGGCGCAGGAGGTATGGGTCGACCCAGACTTGACTCACCCCGGCCACGGCCACCTCGAAGCGGTGGCGGCGGCGGGTGCCGAAGTTGTCGAACTCGCTCACAGACTGCACCAGCCAGGCCAGGGCAGGGACCTCCTCCAGGTGGAGGGGCGTGATGGTCTGATCTGCCAGGGAGAGATCCAGGAAGTTGGAGACCATGCCCTGGAGGCTGCGGGTGCAGGCCACCATGCGCCGCCGGTGCACCTGCCAGTCTGCCTCGTTGCCACTCTCCTCGGAAAGGTCTGCGGTGGCTAGCAGGGCGCCCAGCATGTTCTTCATGTCGTGCATGACGAACTGCACCATCTCTTCTTGGCGCATCTGCAGGTCCAGGAGGTCGTCCTTTTCCCGGCGCAGATGCTGGCGCAGGCGGCGGAGGCGCAGCAGGCTGCGGACCCGGCTCTGCAGCTCTGCGGCCAGGATCGGCTTGCGGAGGAAGTCGTCGGCCCCGGCCCGCACGGCCTCTGCGTGGCTCTGGGGGCGCTCGTCGCCGGTGATGATGAGGATGGGGATGTCCTCGGCGGCGGGCAGGGCGCGGAGGTGGGTGCAGATGTCCAGGCCGTGCGCGTCCGGCAGCAGCAGGTCCAGCACCAGCAGGTCCGGCAGCCGCTGGTCCATGGCCCGCAGGGCCTCGGCCGCGCTGGCGGCGCTGCGGACCTTGTAGCGGGCTTCCGTCAGCGCGAAGCGGACAAACTCCATGGTGACCGGGTGGTCCTCTACGACCAGGATCTCCTTGCCCTCATCGGCACGGACATAGGGGCGCTGCGTGGGGATTTCCGGGGATGTGGACATAGGTCTCTTGAAGAACTGATCGTGGCTTGGCAGCTACTTCTTTAATCCCTGTCAGCCGGGGTACAGCCCGACTTGGCGGCCCAGCCCAGGCCCTGTTGGAGCGCTGCCAGGTCGAAGGGCTTCGGGAGCAGGGCGACATTGGAGCTGCCTGCCACCAGGTCCAGAGCCGCCTGGTCCGCCCGGCCCGTGGCCAGCAGCACCGGCAACCTTGGCTTCAGCTGCCGCAGCTGGTGGAAGGTCTCGCGGCCATCCATGTCCGGCATGTTCATGTCGAGGATGACCAGATCCGGATTGCAGTCGGCGCCGAGGAGGGCCAGGGCCGCAACGCCGCTGGAGACGGGAGTGACGTCGTGACCCAGCAGCTCGATGAGGCTGGGGATGGCCTCGAGGATTAGCTCGTCATCGTCCACCAGCAGGACCTTGAGCGCCGATTGGGGCAGCCCTGCTTCGGGGGGCGCGGAGGCCTTGACCGAGTCCGGTCCTGGGGCGAGGCCCGGGAACCGGAGCAGGATCTGGGTGCCCCGGCCGGGTTCGCTGTGGAGCTCCATCTCCCCCCGATGGCTCTTGACGGTGCCGTAGACCATGGACAAACCCAGGCCCGTGCCTTTGCCCTGGGGCTTGGTGGTGAAGAAGGGATCCAGGGCCCTGGCCAGAACTTCCGGCGCCATGCCCTGGCCCGAATCGGAGACTTCCAGGAGCACCTGGTTGTTGGGTTCATTGCGGGTGCGGAGGGTGAGCGTCCCGCCCTCAGGCATGGCATCCACGGCGTTCACGCAGAGGTTCATGAGGCCGTGGTTCAGCGCCGAGGAGTCCCCCTTGATCAGCCGCAGTCCCTGGGCCAGGTCCATGTCCAGCCGGACCTTCTGCAGGGTGGTGCGCTTCAGCAGGGTGGTGACCTCGAGGACCACGGCGTTCAGGTCCACGTCCAGTTCTTCCGCCAGTTGCTCCCGGGCGAAACCCAGCAGGCCCTTCACCAGGTCGCCACCGCGCTTGCAGGCCTTGGTGATGGTCTCCATGTCCCGGTGCAGGGGCGAGGCGGTCTCAGCCTTCCGCAGATGCACTGAGGACAGGGCGGTGATGGCCGCCAGCACATTGTTGATGTCGTGGGCCACGCCCCCGGCCAGGCTGCCCAGGCTTTCCATCCGCTGGCTGCGCTGGAGCTGGAGCTCCAGGTTACGACGCACTTCCTCTGCTCGCCTCTGCTCGGTGATGTCCGTGAAGGTGATCACCACCTGACTGAGCCGCCCGTCTGGTCCTATCACCGGGGAGCCATTGCACATCAGCCAGATTGGTTCCTCCAGGTCCGGGCGGGCGAGGCCCAGGATTTCGCCCAGGAAACCCTGGCCAGCCGCCAGGACCCGGTTGACGGGGTAATCCTCGAGGGGCATGGGGCTGCGGTCTTCGCGCAGGAAGTGCCAGCGGGGATCCAGCGCCGTCTTGCCCCGCAGCTGGGCTTCGCTGAGGCCCAGGAGCTCGGCGGCCCGGGCATTGGAGAACTGGATGGCAGTGTCTGCGCCGTGGACGATCACGCCGGAGGTGAGCTGTTCCACCAGGGCCCGGTACCGGCCCTCGCTCTCCCGGATGGCCGAGATGGCGTCCAGCCGCTCCAGCTCGGCAGCTGCCCGGGCGGAGACCTGGTCCAGGGTCAGCTTCGCAAAGCTGGAGTCCCCCAGCGGACTACGGCCGATGACCGCGATGAGCCCGATGGGCTGGCCCTGATGATCGAAGAGGGTGACCCCCAGGTAGCTTTCGGCTCGCAGCTCCTGCAGGACCTGATCCTGGGGGAAGAACTGCGCCACGCTGGCGGGGAAGCAGCAGACGCCTTTGCCCACCACCTCTCCGCAGGGCGTATCCTTGAGCGCGTAGGTGACATTGTCCTCAAAGCGGCCGTCGGTCCAGACCGCCAGGGTCCGGGCCCAGAGCCCGTCGCCCTCCAGCCGGTCGATGCAGACGAAGTCCATGTCGAGGCTGCTGGCCAGGAAGCGGGCCAGGGCGTTGAAGAAGGTCTCTTCCTGCACGCCGCTGCTGGTCTGGGCCAGGAAGGCCTGCACCGTCTCCAGGCGCTTCCGGTCTGTGATGTCGACATTCGTGCCGATCATGCGGACGGGCCTGCCCTCTGGGTCGGGGAACGTCTGGGCATCAGCCTTGATGGTGCGGACCTCGCCGCTGGGTTTCAAAATGCGGAATTCCTGCGAGTATTTCCGGTCCCCCCGGAGGGCGGCCTGGACCTCGGCTTCGAAGGCGGGCAGATCGTCCGGGTGCACGGTGCCCCTCCAGGCCGCATAGGCGCCTCCAAAGTCGTTCGGATCCAGGCCGTAGAGCTGGTACATGCTCTCGTCCCAGGTCAGGCGGTCCGTCGTGATGTCCCAATCCCAGATGCCGATGTGGCCGGCCTGCGTAGCCAGCTGGAGCCGCTGGCCCTGGTCCCGCAGGACCGCCTCGTAGGCCAGGCGCTTCCGGAAGTAGGTCACGCGGCGGTCGCGCCAGAAGGCGGTCAGGCCGGCCAGCACTGCCAGCGCCGTGGCCAGCGCCAGGAGCAGCGTGCCGCGCAGGTTCCGGTGGTAGTCGGCCAAGGCTTCGGTGCGGTCCATGCGGGTGACCAGGTACCAGGGGGAACCTGGGATGGGCCGCAGGTCCGCCAGGACTGGGACATTCCGGTAATCGCGGCCCTCGACGAGACCCTGCCTCCCCAGCACCGCCATGGCCGCGGGCAGGTTGGGATCCGTCAGTGGCCGCCGCAGGCTCAGGGCAGAGCCCGGCCAGAAGCGCACCTCATTGAGGAACAGGACCGCGTCACCGTCCTTGCGCACCAGCATGGTTTCCGCAGATTCTGAGGACGTGGGCCAGCGCCGGATCATGGGGTAGAGCACGCGCCGGGGATCGATGCGCAGCAGGAGGAGGCCCATGGGCGCTGAGATGCGCGGCGGTCCTTGCAGGGGGACCAGGAGGTACAGATGGGCCTTCTGCTCCTTGGGCTCGAGGAGGAAGTCCACCAGGCGGGCCTGCTTCGAGTCCAGGGCCTCCCGCAGGTCCGGGAGCAGGGCGGCGGGCAGTGGGGGCCGCCCGGTGGGCCACGCTGCGAGTTCCATCCCCTGCGGCCGAAGTTTTTAGCGTAGAACGCTGAGGGTGCGCGTCAATGTTGGGATTGGTGCAAAGTGTATGCCAAAACGTAGCCATGTAATAAGCATTTAGGCTCTTGCTTTCGATGAAATGTAGCCTAAATTC
>Ga0209697_10005394_pt1 | contig 15968 bp, 7 predicted proteins | sample AliMusrvi5mmetaG_FD_184115 | JGI IMG/M metagenome (GOLD analysis project Ga0209697, IMG submission 184115) | Freshwater lake bacterial and archeal communities from Alinen Mustajarvi, Finland, to study Microbial Dark Matter (Phase II) - Alinen... | ecosystem: Environmental > Aquatic > Freshwater...
CTATATAAACTCACTATTGTCAGGTTACAGTTCCGCAGGTAGATTATCAGCCGAAGAAAAAGCCGCTCTAACGCAACTCTACTCATTGGATCAAAGTAAGGGTTGCTACTGTCTTAGGGAAAAGCCTACCACTGTTAAAGAAGTGAAATTCTATTTCATTCAGGTCGAACAAACAATTTCGGCTCTGCAGAGAGCCGGTCTTGCTGAAGCTAGAAAATCAATAACGGCAGCGGAGATTCATCACGGTGCACTGGACAAGCTGCAAGTGCCAGCATTCCGCTTTTTTTATTTCCGTGAAGACAAGGTGACGAATTCTATTCCTGACCCTGCTGCAAAGGACTACCGTGAGCACCCAGATAGCAATGCAGCACAAATGCTTGAACAAATAAAAACTCGAATTAGAAATCCAGACACTCGAGGAAAAGTATTGACTTCTCCAGGACAAGAGGCTGAATTGCCGCTCCACTGGTATGATTATTCTTGTCGTTGGGACAAATTGACCGACAGAATCACCGACCTTAAGATGTTCGGTGACCAAGTCTTTAATGACTTGCTTAACAGCATAAAAGCTGAGTTTGGTGACGAACAAAAAATTGATTTAGACGAGTTTACTGAAGAAAACTCGGCGATGGAAGCATTTGTTGAGGAATGTATGGAACGGTTCGTCCTAGGCAGTCGTCACATAGTGATGGATGAAATGCTTGCCCATGTAAACGGATTTGGAGGGCACAACTATCTCTGTCTTACGGGTCCACCTGGAAGTGGAAAATCAGCTATGCTTGCGGCATTAAGCCAACATAAAAGCATCACCAACAAACCTGCAACTTTCCTTATCCGTCATTTCGTCGGTGCGAGTGCCAGTTCAACTGATATCCGACGTACATTACGTCGATTATGTTTTACACTGAAAAGTACCTGCCAAGAAATTACTGACGAGATTCCAGACGACCTAGACAAACTCCGAATGGCGTTTAAGGATTTCCTTAGCAAGGCTTGCGCAAAGAAACGAGTAGTCATTTTGCTAGACGGTGTTAATCAGTTTGATTCCCCTACATATCTCAGCGGGGTATTTTGGTTGCCCGAGGTACTTCCTCCTACTGCCCGGATCATCATCTCTGCACCCAATTGTCCCATACCTGACGAGTTGAACTGCCATTTCAAGTCTATTGAGATTCAGATGAAGCCTTTGAAACTCGTCGATAGGGAAGCGATTATTGAACAATTTCAGCAAAGATTCCGTAAGAAGTTTGAATTAGTCCAACGTACTGCATTACTTGATAAGGCCGATGCAGGTGTTCCATTATACTTAGTTGCTGCGCTTGAGGAACTGCGCACTTTAGGCACTCATGAGGAGATTTCTCAACGGATATCAGAACTTCCTTCTACTACGCGTGAATTATTCGTTTGGATTCTTAAACGCTTGGAAAATGATGAAGGCTTTCGTGACTCTTTTGGACATCAAGTTGGGCATGAACTTGTTTCTAGATTCTCCGCACTGCTTGGAGCAAGCCGTTATGGGTTGAGCCAACGGGAACTGGTTGACTTACTTGATCCGGAAGACTCTCAGGGAAATGTTGCCGCTCTTCTACTGCTTCTTCGTCCTTTTCTTATGCATCGCGGCAACCTTTTAGATTTTTACCATGGGCAATTCCGTGCTGCTGCTTGTGACTTGTGGCTTTCCAAACCAACGGACCGTGCAGAAACACACGAAACACTTGCCAGATACTTTACAAGAACAGCCGATCCAGAAGGTAATGGCACTTGGGGTTCTATACATGCATTAAAGGATAATCCTTTGCTTGACCATGCTTTGGAAGAGGTTTCTTACCATGCGTATCAATTCGCACAGGAGTCAGAAAATTCCTCTATGCTTTTTGCACTTGCTAATGATGCCAACCTGAGACAGAGGCTTTTCGAGCATAGCGGGTCGCCAGGACAGGCTATTGGACTGATTGGTTACTCATTGGAAATTGCAGCTAAATTGGCTAACAAAGTGCAACTTGTTCACTTTACAATGATACGGACAAACTTCGTAACATTTTTAGCACGGTCATACCTTTTCCGTTTGCCTAGCATAGTCCGGGATGATGGGAACAAACAGGTGGAGTTGGCAAGGGCTATTGCTCGATTGATTCCTAATCCTGATCACAGGAGGCTTGGTTTGTTGCTTATAGCATGGATGTTATGCAATGAACCACTTCGAAAGCCATTGGTCATTGAACTGATCAGAGAAGCAGTGAAAATCGGATCGCAAGCTGATGCTTGTCAGTCTGCAATTCTGCTTGAGATGATCGGTCGTCTTTACCAAGAAGGATTTATTGAGGTTGTCGCTTTGTTTGAGATGATTCCTCCCTCCCCAATTAGGGAAGGGTACCGAATGGGTTGGAGCACCGGTACTCCATTAATAAAAGAACTATCGGAACGACTTTCTAGCTTATCCACGACAAACACATCAATACCTAAGTCCGAGCTAGACGAATTCCAACAAATCCGACAATTCACTTCACGGTTTTATGGAGGATTTACTCGGCCCAGTTCCAAAAAGTCGGCAGTGGGTTTGGAAATAAAAATGTGCGAAATATTTGGACTGAATGGTGCTGCGGGAGGCTATTTTCTTAAGGCTTGCGACGAGATCCAATCAGGTAATTATAATGCGGCAGAAATTCTTATCACCCGGGGCATATACATATGCACAGGCTCGTCTCAACCTGCGCAAAGAACACTTGCTGCAATGGCTCAGGTGTTTGGGAAACTAGGAGAAAAAGACATGGCACGTGAACACGAAGCTCGGGTTCGAACATTTGACAAGATAGCAGAACGAATGGCCCGAACCCAGGAAGAGAAAGCAATTTTGGAGGACCAACGTCGCGAGTTGCAGATTAGTATAGACCTGCAGGCTAATAAATGGAGAGCACCAGGATCACGGACACTTTTCGAGCAAGTGGTTCGCAATCGTGGGACTCAGAATGGGAATGGTAAAAAGGAACATTCTGATGCTCTATTTTCACTATCTAATGCCCGCCTACTTTTAGCCGAAGACCTATTAGATGAATTGCCTGGTCTACTATCTGATTTGCTTACTGTAATTTCCAATGCTCCGCAAAATCAGCAACCAGGGCTTTATCTGTCTACTTACTGTCTGGCAAGAGCTTGTAATGATGTCTCAGCAATGCATGACTCCGCTTCGGAACTTTCTAAAATTGGGATTCACCCTGAATATCTGTTTTCATGTCCATCATTTACAAATTCAACACCATTATATGTAGGAAGTCCCGACTTACAGATGAGCAATATGGTTGATCCTTCGCAAAAAGTCGCACAGATTTTAGCGATCCTTTCTGTTGCAGATACGCGCTGCTATGCGGCAGTGGCTTTATCAGTGAGGATAAGCGGGCAAACGCGAGGACTGTTTGAATTGCTTAGGCATTCAGCTTGCTTGGGTCTCCCAATAAGCACCATTGACACATTACTATGTGAATTGGTGCAATTACCCGATTTAACCTCGGCAGATCTTCGACAGATCAGTGACGAAGTCTTATTTTCCGGACAAAATCTTAGAATTCCATCAGGCCTGGGTTGGTATTATTATCCCGGTATTATGCTGACAAGCGCTTGGGTTGGCGGAGTTTTATTTGCAGTGAGTTTCTCTGCAGCAAGGAAATGGGATATACTTTTACCGTTGACTGGTATTTTCATGGTGGCTGGTACAATTGGCGCATTTGCCGACCTCTTTCTATGGAAAGTCATCAAACTTTGGGAACGTCCGGAAAAAAGCCGTAGATATATTGCTGAACTCGGAACCATTGTGGTTTTCTGGGCGGCCGCATATTTGATCAATCCACATCTTCCCCAAAGCTTAAAGCAGTCAGGTCTCGTTGCCGTTGGCTTTTTTGTTGGAATAGCAACCTTGTTCTCAGTTGACTTTGTGGCCAGACACCGCCTTTTCAATCGATGGCTTGCAAAAGATATCGCATCGGGATCTGCCGTTACTTGCCTGTTGGGAATATTAGGGTGGTGGTTAGGTAAGACTTGGTTAGGCAGCGAGATGGCTCAGCATGTGCTTATAGGCCTGTACTTTACAGGTAGCTTGGCTATCTCATTTGCGCTAAATATCTTTCCCAAACATCTATCTTGTACTAAATACTTTGACCAACAAGAGAAATTTTCACAGAAGGATTTTCAATGACTTTTATGCGAAGCGAATCAAAATAACATATTAACATGAATCATAAAACTTTGAACCCGGAAATTTTACAATTGTTAACGAAAATCGACCGAGCTATAATAAGAGGGAACCATCCCTTGGTTGTCGAACTTTGTTCCAGATTAATCACAGATCCCGGGTTTCAGCATATGGAGAAAGATGCAATCGCAGCAAGTTACTTGAATCGTGGTTTTTCACGTCGGAGATTGGGAGACCTTTCAGGAGCGCTTGAAGATGCACGCCAGGCGGCTCTTTATAATCCCCGTTCTTTTAAACCACACTTGAACGCAGGTCTCATTTATGCCCAAGATTTGCAGGATTATGAAAAAGGACTTGAAGAATTTGATCTGGCACTGAGTCTCAATCCAACTAGTGTTGAAATCCTGAGTTCCCGGGGACTTACAAAAGAATTAATAGGAGACTATACTGGAGCAGAAACTGATTTGCAGGCAGCCCTATCTATTAACCCCAATGATGCGAATGCTTTGTGCAATTTGGGGAACCTCCAACTGAAGAGAGGCAGAGTATCAGAAGCTGCAAATTCTTACCAGAAGGCTCTGACTGCTAATCCAAAAGACTACGAAATCCGCATGAACCTGGTGCTGGCACTGGAACGAATGGGGGCTCAGCGTGCTGCAGCGGAAGTCCTTCGGGGTGATCGAAAGGCCGTTAAACTCTGGAAGTCAAAAGGAGGGTATCCAATAGGTCAAGCCAATAGAGGTTGGCAGCTTGTACTGCTGATTCTCTTGGTCGTAGGTATTTTGGTTCTGCTTTGGTTTATAAAAATAAATATGAAGACACAATGATGACAGCTCTTCAAAACTTCGTCAGGGATCATCCGTGGATGACCGGACTTATACTTTCTGGAGTGGCGTTTATACTGAATGGCATTCGCCGTGTTAAGGCAATCGAATCCCGAATGTCTGTTGAAGAGAAACTTGAGTTACGGTTGCACAGGGCTGCTATGGCTTTACGTAAATTGGGCAGGGCCAAGCGTCTTTTATCCAGATGCACTGAAATTTATGTCGTCGCCCCTAGAGAGCCAGTGCAGGAATTAGTGCGTCGTTTGCTGATAGCTAGGTCTGATGCAAGAAAATCGGTATCCCATTTGACCGCTGTTCTCAAGAAAATTGCAAACTTAGGTGCACCTCCGTCTATTATGGCTACTTTGGACAGGAGCATCACCGAGGCACGTAGTATTTATGAGACTTGCCAGGACCTTTCAAGGAATTATTCAGTAAATAAACCTGCCGGGGGAATAAAAAGCCATAAACAAATAAACCAATGCTGGCGTGAAGCTGCAGTTCTGATTGATCAGGCGCAACCTGTTCTTAAAGCGTGGAAAGCAGAATTGACCAAGGCGGAGACCAATATTTCAGGTACAATGGATTCGACCATTGTACGCAGCGGTGGAGTATTCCGCAATCCATTTAAGCAAGAAACGGCAGTTGAAAATGCTCAAACTACAAGTGTTATTGAACTTCGAGAAAGCAAGGAAGATCTTCAGCGTGTTGAAGTGTGCATTACAGTCATACAGCAATACCTGACGATCCTTGACACAATAAATGAAATGGAGCCGAGGATTATAGCGATGACACTCGGCAAAGTCTTGGATGAGATCGACAATTGCCTTGTAGATGCAAGATTACCATTGCCGGATTCTCTCGTTTCCGGCGAATCACCTTCAGAAGATGAATCAAATGTAAAAAAAGGTTTGATGCAAATGATTTATGATTTATTTACCCGGGCAGAGGTTTCTGCTTGGGCGACTGTACCAGCCTCACGTTAACTACTTAACAATTTAATACAATCAAAGTATGGGACTCTTAATTTATTTTTTAGTTTCTGTTTTCTTGGCACTTCTTTTTTTTCCGGGCCTCCGGCGCTACGACGGACCCAAGATCCCTGATCGCATCATGAATGATATCGCATTTGGGCCAGGATCATTCTTTGAGCGTGAGCAATTCATGCATATGTCTGGAATGCGCAGAATGTTGACCGGTAGCTTGTTTCGAGCAGGTTGGTTGTTGGTTGGGTGGGGAGGAACTGGTATTTTCTTCTTCGTTGGGGAGAACAAAGTTAATGGAATTCTAGCAGCCCTTTTATTTGCTTTTCCATGGGGATTTGGCTTGGCAGTTGCAATCTACAACATCCTCAAATGGTTCACTAAACCTAAATAAGGTTGAATAATATTTGGTATTCGTTTGTGAAACTTGATCATTGCAATTATTCACGTATAAAAACAAAAAACTATGATATTCAAAAAACTGTTGAGGCGGATTTTTTGGACCGGACCTATTTGTTCGCGCTGTGGCAGACAATTAAAACCAGTAGAAAGGCCTTTCGAAATTATCAAAGACGCATTTCCTTGCACTGTTTATCAGTGCAGCAGATGTGGGGAGTTGATCTGTGAGTTCTGCCATGGCTTCGGTTTTGGATTAATGAGTGGTTGTAAATGCGGTGGCCACAACTTCAACGTGTTTCAAATGTGGGCAATCTAAGAATGCATGTTTGTCATCATGTAAAATTTTGAAAGGAAATATCAATGGCAGGAAAAGTGTTTATCAGTTGTGGACAAAACAATTCTCAAGAAAGGCAAGTCGCCAATCAGTTAAATAATTGGTTTTTATCACAGGGATTCCACCCCTATGTTGCTATCCAGACCCAGAGTATCTTGGAGTTAAACTCAGGAATAATCGCGGAACTCAAAAGTGCTGACTTTTATCTCTTTATTAACTTTCGCCGTGAGAAATTTCATTTTAAGAGGATTTTTCCAAGTAAACAGGATTTTTACAGGGGATCTGTCTTCACTAATCAAGAGCTTGCTATAGCCTATTCACTGGCTTTTGATCGGATGATCTTTTTAAATCAAAGTGGTGTTCGGCGTGATGGTTTTTTCGGACATATCGTTGCTAATACACCTGAATTCGATGATTATGGACAAGTCCTTCCGATTGTTCAAACAGCCGTTATATCTGCTGTATGGGATCCTTCCTATTCAAGAAACTTAAGCTATCAGAATCTCAGGTGGAGTATCCCATTTCAATATACTGATCATACTGGAAGCAGAACTGTAAAAGCACTCCACATTGATATACTCAATAATCGACCTGACAAGGGTGCTGCAAATTGTGTTGCAAGGCTAAATGAAATAACACATAACTCTGTTACATCAGTTAGTCCTGATCATAGTCATCTCAAATGCAAGGGGTTCCCAGGCTATGCAAATACGATCTGGCCCAGCAATTATGCTTCTTTTGATCTGTTATCTATAGATCTGACCCAGCAATCAAATATTTATCTTCACAGCGCAGCTGATATCCACCCTCGGCAACCAATTATCTCTGCAATCGGTAAATACTTATTGCATTATCAGGTCTTCGCACAGGAATTTCCAATAATTGAATTTATAGTTGATCTCCAGGTAACTGGTAATGAAGTAACAACAATTGCAAAATTGCGCTAAAGGCAGAATATCACTAGTGGAATATAACTTTGGAAACTTTGAAAAGAAACAAAATCGAGCATAAATATTTCCAAAATATTTAGAATAATCACTGTTAAATTCGGTAAAAACAATTAATGGAAAAATCAACTTGTTGCCCCATATGCCACCAATCCCTTACTAAAGTTGGTGAATTCCTGATCTGCCCTCAGCATGGTCAGGTTTCACAGGAAGTTCAAACTAGTTCGCCATTGCGAATCTTCCTCAGTTACGGCCACGATGCGAACGAAGAACTGGTCCGTCTTATCAAATCTGACTTGGAGAAACGTGGTCACGATGTATGGTTCGATAAAAACGAGATAAAATTTGGTGATGAATGGAGACGCACTATAACCGATGGAATCATAAGTAGTAACCGCATTTTATCTTTTCTTTCCAAATATTCCACCCGTGATCCCGGCGTTTGCCGCGATGAAATTGCCATCGCCATCGGTGTTAAAGGCGGCAATATCCAAACTATTCTTGTTGAAAGTGAACTGGAAGTGCAACCACCAGTGAACATTGGTCACATACAGTGGCTCGATATGCACGACTGGCGTGAGAAACAAACGATTGGCGATGCAACATGGGAAACCTGGTACCAAAACAAGCTTGCAGAAATTGTCCAGGTAGTTGAAAGTGAAGAAAGCCGTCGCTTTGCTGGAGAAATTGACAAACTCAACGATTATCTCAAACCCATTAAGTCCGATGCACGAATTTCCCAGTTGCTGAGCAAAGGTTTCTTTGGACGCCAATGGTTGTTTGAAGCTGTGGAGAAATGGCGTCAGGAAATTAAACTTGACTCCCGTCTCTTCTGGATCATGGGCGATCCCGGAGTCGGCAAGAGCGCATTTGCTGCTCAATTGACACATACCAGAGGAGACACAATTATTGCCGCTCAATTCTGCGAATGGGACAAGTCGGACCATAGAGATGCAAGGCGGGTTACATGCAGCATTGCTTTTCAACTTGCTACCCGGCTTCCTGATTATCGTAAGTTTTTGTTAACCCTGCCGGAAATTACCGAACTGGACCGAAAAGATGCTTCGGAACTTTTCGATTATCTACTTGCTAATCCACTGCGTTCAGTCATCGACGGTGGGCGAGAACGATACCTGATTGTGATTGATGCTTTGGATGAGGCTGGCGAGAATGGGAGAAACCCATTAGTGGAAATGCTCGCACAGAATGCTAATCACTTACCCAAATGGCTTGGAATTGTCGTTACCAGCCGTCCTGAATTTGATGTTAAAACTCCATTCCAGGCATTAAACCCCTTTCCGCTCGACACCAAATCTGAACTCAATCGTGCCGACATCCGTGATTACCTATTGAGCAAACTTGCTTGCCAACTCAACAACCGCCCTGATGCTGAAAAACTTGTAGAACAAATCCTTGAAAAAAGTGAAGGTGTGTTCCTTTTTGCAGAGCGTTTCTGTTATGACGTTCATCAAGGTTACATTTCGCTGGATCATCCGGAACAATTCCCACAAGGTCTTGGTGGAATCTTTGCTCAATATTTTCAACGACAGTTCCCCGATCTTAAAAGATTTCATAAGGAGGTGCGCCCTGCATTACGTGCCATTCTTGCTGCCTGTGAACCTCTTCCAATTGAAATTCTTCAAAAGCTATTCAACTGGCAAGACGAAGAACTCCGTGACTTCACCCATACCCTTGGTTCCCTTTTTTCGGTTACCACTCATTGCGGTCTCAAAGTCATTAAACCTTACCACAAGTCTATCCCAGATTGGCTTTTAAATGAGTCGAAGTCGGGAAATTTTTTTGTGAGCCTTATTGAAGGTAATCGATTATTGGCAAACTTTTGTTGGGGCAGGTATAATGACAATACTGAGTCATTAGGACTTTACGAAGTTCGATTCGCGATTCATCACCTTAAGGCGGTTGGACGGGATAGGGACGCAACCAAAATGCACGAAGACAAGGCTTTTCAAAAACGACGTCTTGAAATCGAAATCGAAGCAAACGATCCAAAATATCAATCATTTATAAAGCTAAGCGCTAACCAATCGGATTTAAAGAATGAACTTGAGGTTCTTCTGAACAACATGTCTCATAAAAAGCGTTGGCATCCCCAGTCAGCTGAACACTATAAGGATCTTGGCCCACAGGAGGATTACTGCGAAGTTTACCGTTTCCCTTGTTGCGGTAAATTCGTTCTTGTTGGTGACTGGAAATCACCTTCGCAATATCGGGCGGATGGGTGTGAAGATTTTCAAACATTAACGGAAGAGAGCAATTAGAAAAGTAAAGCATTGCAAAATCAGAATAGAATTTCTCGGTATTATAATATCATTGATTTTAGTACATTAATCGCTGTCCTAGTTTTTTAAAAAATGAACAACATATCTCACTGTCCCGAATGTCATTCCCCCGACATTAAATTCTTTAAGTCGCGAAACAAATATAATTGCAACCATTGTGGTTGTAACTTCTCGAATCAGAACCAAGGACCAACTAAACTCAGGATTTTCCTTTCGTACGGCCACGATGCGAACGAAGAACTGGTCCGCCTTATCAAATCTGATCTGGAGAAACGTGGTCACGATGTATGGTTCGATAAAAACGAGATTAAATTTGGTGATGAATGGAGACGCTCTATAACCGATGGAATTATGAGCAGTAACCGTGTTTTATCTTTTCTTTCCAAATACTCTACCCGTGATCCCGGCGTTTGCCGCGATGAAATTGCCATCGCCATCGGTGTTAAAGGAGGCAATATCCAAACTATCCTAGTTGAAAGTGAACTGGAAGTGCAACCACCAGTAAACATTGGTCACATCCAATGGCTCGATATGCACGACTGGCATGAGAAACAAGCGATTGGCGATGCAATATGGGAAACCTGGTACCAAACCAAACTTGCAGAAATTGTCCAGGTTGTTGAAAGTGAAGAAAGCCGTCGCTTTGCCGGAGAAATTGACAAACTCAACGATTATCTCAAACCTATTAAGTCCGATGCACGAATTTCCCAGTTGCTGAGCAAAGGTTTCTTTGGACGCCAATGGTTGTTTGAAGCTGTGGAGAATTGGCGTCAGGATAGTAAACTTGACTCCCGTCTCTTCTGGATCATGGGCGATCCCGGAGTTGGCAAGAGCGCATTTGCAGCTCAATTGACACATACTAGAGGAGACACAATTATTGCCGCTCAATTCTGCGAATGGGACAAGTCGGACCATAGAGATGCAAGGCGGGTTGTATGCAGTATTGCTTTTCAGCTTGCTACCCGGCTTCCCGATTATCGTAAGTTATTGTTGACCCTGTCGGAAATTACCGAACTGGACCGAAAAGATGCTTCGGAACTTTTCGATTACCTACTAGCGAATCCACTGCGTTCAGTCATCGACGGTGGGCGAGAACGATACTTGATTGTGATTGATGCTTTGGATGAGGCTGGCGAGAATGGAAGAAATCCATTAGTGGAAATGCTCGCACAGAATGCAAATCACTTACCTGCATGGCTTGGCATTGTCGTTACAAGCCGTCCTGAGTTTGATGTTAAAACTCCATTTCAGGCATTAAATCCCTTTCCACTTGACACCAAATCCGAATCCAACCGTGCTGATATCCGCGACTATCTGTATAGCAAACTGGTGTTACAATTAAAGAATGGACCGGATGCTGATAAACTTATTGAAAAAATCCTTGAAAAAAGTGAAGGTGTGTTCCTTTATGTAGAGCGGTTCTGTGATGATGTTGTGCAAGGCCTTATATCCTTGGATAAACCCGACCAGTTTCCACAAGGTATTGGTGGAATCTTTGTACAATATTTTCAACGTCAATTCCCTGATTTGGAAAAGTTCCGTAAGGAGGTACGCCCAGGTTTGCGCGCTATACTCGCGGCGCGAGAACCATTACCTTTAGAAATTCTTCAAAAACTATTCAACTGGCGGGATGAAGAACTCCAAGATTTCATTTTTACTCTTGGATCGCTTTTCCCTGTCACGATAGATTTAAGTGGGAAAATACTCAATTATGACATCGCATTTCCAGATCAACTTTCACTCCAATATATTGCGAACAAAGCCAATAGCGAAGTTATAAAGCCATATCACAAATCACTCTCCGACTGGCTGTCGGATAAAACGAAGGCTGGGTTGTATTTTGCTAGTGTGATCGAAGGACATAGGATGCTTGCGAATACTGGTTGGCAAGAGTTCCTTCAAGAGCCCCGAAATATGACGGCATATTCAATTTCTCACTTGCCAGTTCATCTTATTGATGTTAAAGATGTTACACGTCTCATGTCCTTGTTTGCAGATCAGTGGTTTCGCGAATTTAGCCCTGTGTTCTATCGCAATGATTTCTATACTCAGTTATTGAAGGTCTTAACGCCCTCTGAAGCAATATCAGCACTTAATCCTACCCATTGTTTTTATGCGGATCAAACTGCTGCCAAATCTCCAGTCAAATTGGGCTATGCACTTTTCCCGCATGAACCAGGAGTTAACTTTGTCAATGGGACGCAATGTAACGGGTACATGATTCCTTACGGCGTAGTGGAGCCATCAACTGATGTGCTATGGGTTTTCATCAAAATGTGCGACAGTTTATACAAGTCTTCTTCTGCATTTCTTCAAGGTGCTTTTTGCCCAGAGGTTATCGACTGGTATCGTAATTATTGGAAGCAATATTCTAGTTTACAAAATACTTTGGATGATATTGAGAGGTATTATGACTCTCATCATCCGCATTTGTCCTACCAAGCCATGAATTTGTCTTGGAAAATTGATGAGTTATTAAAGAAGGTGTCTTCAGTTAATTTAAACCAATAAAAGGTGGGGAAGTATGACTCCTAAAGAAAAACAATCCAGTGCATGGATTTTTGTTTCCCATTCGCACCGTGACTTGGAGAAAGTACGACAGATCCGAAATTATCTTGAAAAACATGGTGCAAACCCGCTGTTATTTTTTCTCAAGTGCCTAAGTGATGACGATGCACGATTGCCCGAACTCATCAGTGACGAGATCATTGCCCGTAACTGGTTTGTGCTTTGCGACAGTCAGGATGCCAGGAATTCCAATTGGGTACAGCAGGAGAAAGCTCTAGTTTTGGAACATGAAGGTAAGGGATTTGAAACCATTGATCTTGAGCAGGATTTAGAGTCGCAGTATTATAAACTGGATCGGATTTGTAAGCGTGCAACAGTTTTTATTTCCTATTCCCGGCAGGATGTATTAATCGCCGATCAGATTCGGGAAAAACTCATTCAAAACGACTATTCTGTTTGGACAGATGAAACTTCTGGTTCCATATGCAGTGATTGGTCAAATGAAATCCATAGCTCTATTGACAAAGCAGTCAAACGTGGATTTGTATTGGTTCTGCTAAGTCCGTCATCAATTAAAAGTCAATGGTGTAACTCAGAAACGGAATACGCACTTCAACTCGCCTCACAATCTGGTAAAACCAATATCATTCCGGTTATAATCGCTCCATTTGATAAAGATAAAATACCTCCCCATCTCAGGAATATACAATGGTTTGACCTTTCAGCAGGACCGTTGGATCAACGTGTTGACGATCTTATAACATATTTAAAAGACCAAGCAATCTAATAACCAGGGAATAAGAGAAAAAGACAACAATGCCAACAAATACCTTGTTTACCTCTACAAAAGTGAATATATTAGAAAGGAAAGGAGTTACTTATGATCATCGGAATTGATCTTGGAACAACCAATAGTGCTATCGCTGTTTATGGTAATATCAAAGTAAAAGGTAATTATCCAGCAGCCATGTACTTAAAGGAGTATAATGTGTCACTAATTCCGAGTCCATTGGGTGAATTTGAAATCCCTTCAGCTTTCTGGTGCGATCCCAATAATCCGGAAAAACTGGTATTCGGGAGTGAAGCGATGAATATGGTATACAGAGGGCAGACACCTATTTTGTTTTCAAAACGTTGTATTGGAACAACCCAGTTGTTAAAAATTGGAGAGCAAGAGTTCACAGCAAAGACGGTTGCAACCGAATTCTTAAAGTATCTCAAACATTGTGCAGAGGATGCATTAGGATCGATTGTGACCCGGGCTGTGATAACACATCCTGCCTATTTTTCGCTTAACCAAATAGAAGAAACACTTCAGGCTGCTATCGATGCAGGATTTGATATGTCACACGATGGACAAATGATAATGGATCCCATTGCTGCTGCGATCGCTTATTATTATCCTAATCCAAACAATAATCATTTGGACATGATTTATGATCTTGGCGGTGGAACATTTGATGTAACAGTTGTGGAACAAAAGGATAGTATAGTTATAATGAAAGCCTTTGAAGGAGATCATTTGCTAGGTGGGTACAACTTTGATCGTCGTCTTGTTTCATGGCTTCTTGATAGGGTTCGTGACAGGTTAGATACGGGCAGAACTTTTGAATTAGATGAAAATGACTTATCTGATCAAAGTAGCTGGTCTCGCCTTGTACAACTCGCTGAGAAAATTAAAATACAACTATCCTTATCCCCAACGACTAATACTCAAATACAAATAATAGGTGACAACATTATCCATGATTTGGAGGGCAATCCAATTCAGATCATTGACAAAATAAGTAGAGAAGAGTATACTGCACTTATTCAGGATCAACTGGATATTACTATTGAAAGATCACAAGCTGTGATGAACAAGGCTTCAGTTACTGCTGAAGATATTAATAATATTATTCTTGTTGGTGGATCTTCTAACGGGCTATGGGTGCAGGAAACGGTAAAAAAGGCGTTTCCAAATAATGAAGTATTACTTTTCAACAAGCCTGATCTTTGTGTTGCAATTGGTGCAGCCATCGCAGCGAATGATCTTGCGGTTTTCTCAAAGTCTGGTACAAATTCTGAATTTATCATTGAAGCTGATGTTCCCCGGATTTCAAGTCTTCCCATGATTCACATTATTGGAACAGTTAAAAACAATAATGGAAGTCCTATCGACAAGGATTTACTCGATAACTTTTATCTGATGATTGAGCCCGATAACAATCAGACGGGAGGTATCAGACTTAATGAAGACGGTAATTTCATTTTCAGGGATGTCGAATTATTGGAAGATGAAGAAACGAACCTCATGATCAAACTTTTTGATGGCAACGGAACACAACAGGGAGAGTTGCCCCTGAAAATAGGGTACAATGCGAATGCGTCAATGAAAAGTGGATTAATGCAGACAGTTCCTAAATCATTATTTATTAAGACAAGTTCCGGCTTCATAACACTTGCGAACGAGGCAGATATTCTACCTGTTAAATCACATGAGATCAGGTTGGTGAAAAATCATAGCGACTTAACCTTCAATATCGAAGTCTACCAGGAAAATGAGAGGGTGGCAACAATAAATGTCCAGGGCTTTCCTGAAGAAACAAGAGAAGAAACTACTGTCTCTCTCAATGTTGAGATCACGAAGAATAACATCTTGCGCGGAAAAGTTGTGGTTAAAGCAAAAGATGGAGTTGTTCTGACGGAATCACCAGTAGAGATATCCTTTCCTCCTATTTATATTCCCGACTTGAAGGAATTGAAAGACAAGTTTGAAACGCTCGAAAACAAGCGACAGGAAGAGATTCTCAACGAAAGAGATCCAGCACGAAGAGCAAAACTTGGTAGCGGTGATAAAATTGCAAGAATGGTCAAAGCACTTTTTGCTGAAGAAGGACAAAAAGACTGCCAGGAGATCAATCAGGCAATCAAGGATCTCGAAAATCTATTCATTGTCAAAAAAGATGAGTTTGATCCGTCGATAGAAGAATTCAACAAAATGGTCTCAGAATGTGAAGATCTTATTAAAATTAAAGCGGAATCTGGTGAAAATCAGAAAGAGAACAGTGACAAACTTGCACGGATACAGCAGGGACGTGATGAGGCGCAATTGACAAGAGACAAACGAAGATGGAGTTATTCTTATGAATTGCTGGAAAAACTTCACATAGCTTTGAGAAGAAAACAGAAACATTTTGAAGAAGCACCACCTCTTCCAGAAACGAAGGAACTTAAGGACTATTTTTATGAGCAAATTGTAGAAGACCTTCACGGTAAATTAGATCAAAAAATAAAAGAGTGTAAATCAATTGGCAAATTCGAAGAGGAAAATCATAGCTCTATGGTAGTTATTTTAGAGAATAGTATCCGCATATTGAAAGAAAGAATAGAAGCAATACCCAATGACACAAAACCAGAAACTGCGATTGCTAAACTTCAATCAATATTGAGGGACAAACCTAACATCGAAGATGGAATTGAAAAGCTCTCGATAGAGACAGTTTTTAAT
>Ga0209697_10005414_pt1 | contig 15933 bp, 10 predicted proteins | sample AliMusrvi5mmetaG_FD_184115 | JGI IMG/M metagenome (GOLD analysis project Ga0209697, IMG submission 184115) | Freshwater lake bacterial and archeal communities from Alinen Mustajarvi, Finland, to study Microbial Dark Matter (Phase II) - Alinen... | ecosystem: Environmental > Aquatic > Freshwater...
GGGTGATGGTGAGGCGGTGGCGGTATCGGGGGGCGGGGTGAATGAGATTGGTATGGTGCCTGCGGTGGTGCATTATAATACGAAGCCGCTGGAGCGCGGGGTTGCGGTGAGTGATTTGCAGGATGTGGCGCGGATGCAGCGGTCGATGTATAATGATTTGTCGGAGTTGACGCAGATGGTGCGGGGGTCGAATCATAAGACGCTGGTAAAGAATAAGGGTGATGATGCTTCGACGGGGGCGGGCGGGGTGATTGTGATGCATGAGGATACACTGCCGGAGAAGAAGCCGTATTTGCTGCAGGCGGATGCAGAGGCGCTTTTGGGGTTGTTGCAGGCGATGGAGATGAAGGTGGAGATGATTAACCGGATGGCGCATTTGACGCCGGTGCGGACATATCGGTCGATAGCTGCCTCGGGGGTGGCGATTGAGACGGAGTTTCAGATTTTGAATACGCTCCTGGCGGAGAAGGCGGCTCAGCTTGCGTTGACGGAGAATCAGTTGTTCAGGATTTTTTGCCGGTGGGAAGGGGTGGATTATGATTCGGCAAATGTGGTGGTGACCTATCCGCAGCGGTTTGAGCTCAGGGATCGGCGGGCTGATCTGGATTTTCTGGTGCGGGCGAAGGAGGTGACGGCGAAGATCGGGTCACCGACGTTGCAGCGGGAGATTGACCGGCAGTTGGCGCGGGTGGTGCTGGAGCGGGATGATGTGCTGGAGGTGGTTGAGGGGGAATTGGGAGGTGGGTAGGCTTCCCTGTATTGCGCACCACGACAGCAGCGTTGTTCTCTTAGCTAAGTCTTTATCGGCTTCACCGATAACCCCAAAATCTTATTAAATTAAAAGTTATTGATTGCGATGGTCGATGACCGCCATGTACGCCCCCTCTAACTCTCCCAGAAAATCAACCATCGCATCTAGTTGGCGCCGAACCTCGCGAATATCAATGGGAAACAATCTATTATCTTCAGGGGCTTCGGGATACCTAAAGGTCGTCCCCCGCTCATCAACTGAATGTAGCTGAACTATAAACTGTTGGATGCGTTCGAGCAGTGTCGAAAGTGTAACGCCGTTTTCCTTAAACTCCTCCGCAAAGTCGTCAGAAGCAGCAAGACGCAGTTCCTCCCAAAGTTTCTGGAAATTGTGATGCTTACGTGCATTAGGCTTTTGGACCTCCTTTGCAATATCCTTGAGGGTGAGCACCTCTTTGAGCATCAATTCAATCGTATGGCGTACCAAGAAAAGAGCTGGCAAAAGAGACGATTGAGCCAATACTCGCAGTAAGTCTGCGTAAGGCTTTTCGGCCAAAGGTATTGAGATTCTCGACTCGATTTCTTCAAGAAGAAAATAGGCTGCCTTGTAGTAGCTATGTGAAAATGGCAAGCCAAAACGAGGATTAGGGTCCAACGCGCCACTTGATGTACTTTTGCGAATCACCATAATAGAGGTATAGTAGAGGTTCGATGGATAATTATTAGGAGGTGGAAATCAATAAACCCTCCAAGATTGACTTAAGGACACCACCAGACACACCACTTATATCCTGTTAGTTAATCTCCTTAAAACTGTGAATAATTTCGTTCATCTCATTTTCTTCATTTTCAAACATAGACGGCGATGTAAAAGCAAAAACCTGGTAATAGTGCGTTGGGCTTTCAACCACCAACAGCAAATAAATAACATTGGTTTGATCAAAAGTCCCCTCAATTTGATACTGAATCCCTTTATTCCCGTCCATGGCTAACTCTAACGGGATAGAGATTTTAGGAGATGTTAAACTGTTTAAAATATTTTGTTTGACTTGTGCAGCATAATCATTAACGCTCCCAAAATTTACATCTCTTTTATCCTCTCTGATAACCATCACTCCAATATTTTCCGGATTATCAACGGCCTGAATAATTGCAATTTTATTGAGGGTTGTAGTTGCTTTCAAGCGGGATGGAATGGTTATCTGACACTTCTTGTCTTGGCTACTCATGACGATAGTTGACGGAGGATTTACTATGTCCTTTTTGGTATAATTTGATGCGATTAATAAGAGTAAAAAAACAAAGCCAAGAACTGAAGCGAGGATTTTTGGAGCCTTACGTTTCCATGGTGAAGTTAAAGGTTCAGTACCATATTCGTTAAGATTTGGCTGTCCTTTCTTCCCGAAAAGGATTGCAGCTAAATAAATATTGTAAAGAGGGAGCAATATCAATAAAACACTCCATCCGGGCTTACCAAGATCATGAAAGCGCTTAATCATCTGAAAAACGCGAATAGCGACCAAAAGACAAGTCAGCGACCCAAATAAAGGATCAGGTTTACTAGGGGAAAAAATGTCACCGGTCAAAATTGTAGACACAAAAAATCCGACAATATCTACGATAAATGTATAAAAGTATTCTGATCGATTCATCCGCCCTTTCCATGAGAAAAAAAGATCTCCAAGGGAATTTTCAGTCGTTTCCGCTAGCTCCATATTATTTTTCTCATCCATAACAGGATACCTCCGTGTAGATTATACTAAGTAACCGCTTGTATACTTAAAAACTCTATCACCAACATCAAAAGCGCTGACAATACTGTAAAAAAAAAATAAGACTCAAGGACTTCTACTTAATACCTTCCGAGGTAAAAATAAAACTAATCCACACATCATTTACCCCTAAACTATTCGGTATCACGGGGAAAGGAGATGATCTCTCAATAGCTTTTCGAACGGTAATATTTAAATATTCACTTGAAGCCCTTTTATCTAAAACAATTAGATTAACCGAGCCATTAGAAAGAATATTTATACGAACATTGACCTCCATACCGCTGCTTCCTGGAAGCTGGGCCTTGGAAAACTCCCAGTGCTGTTTAATAACTGATGCCACTTTCTCTTTATACTGATCAATATTTATCTGTTTTTTGAGCTGAGGCGGATTTCCACCCCATTTTTTCTGCAGTTGTATTTTCAAGCGCTTTTCAATTTTATCAATTTCCAGCGCTGCATTATTATATGACATCTGTGACACTGCTTTAGATTCAGCTTTATGTTTACTAAAATAGTAGGCAATATCTGCTGCTAATGGCTTTTGAGACATTAACCTAATCATATCCTTACTTATAGCTAAGTCCTTAGCATAAACAACCTTCTTAAAGTCAGGATAGAGGTGCATACGTGGTGCTGCCGCTTTTAAAAATTCTTTTGTTTCCTGACTATCTACAACAGTGCTACTCTTAACCCTCTCCTCTCTATGTTGATTTCGGAACTCATTAAGTTTCGTTTTTGCATCTTCCAATCCCTGTTCAGCTGATAACTGAATCCATTTTAAGGCATCAGTAAAGTTCTTAGTAACCCCTTGCCCATTCTCGTACATCATACCAAGATGGTACTCTCCTCGTGCATCACCTTGATTTGCCGCAAGACGATACCATTGGACTGCAACGGTATAATTTTGTGGAACAGCAAACCCCCTTTCATACATAACGCCTAACGCATTCTGAGCATCAGCATTACCTTGATTTGCTGCAAGTATGAACCATTTTAGAGCCTCAGAATCGTTTTTTGCAACACCTTCCCCAGATGAAAAAATCCAGCCTATAGCATACTGTGCATCTCTATTGCCTTGATCTGCTGCAACCCGGTACCATTTTAAAGATTCTGAATAATCTTTTACTACGCCGTTACCATTACCATACGCACGTGCAAGATTAATTTGAGCCAAGTCTTTTCCTTGGTCGGCAGCAAGTCTGTACCACTTGACAGCTTCTGTATAGTTTTGCACAACCCCTATGCCGTATTCATACATAGCTCCGAGGGAGTTCTGAGAAAATGCATTACCCTGATCAGCAGAAAGGTGATACCACTTCAAAGATTCTACGTGATTTTTAGTGATTCCCTTTCCAGTAGTATACATCCACCCTACTGAAGCTTGAGCATCTGCATTACCTTTGGTTGCAGAAAGCATATACAGCCTGAATGCCTCAGCGTCATTTTGTGTAACACCTTTTCCGAAAGAATAAGCTTGAGCGAGATTATACTGACCAAGAGCATTGCCTTGATCTGCTGAAAGCCGGTACCATTTAACAGCTTCAACTTCATTCTGCGTAACACCTTGGCCATTCTCATACATTAATCCAAGAAGATATTGTGCCGGAGCTAGCCCCTGATTTGCTGCTAACCGCACCCATCTGATTGCTTCATTATCATCTTGAATAACACCTTGGCCAAGCATGTACATTATACCAAGAGAGGCCTGAGCAGTTGCAAAACCCTGCGTAGCTGAAAGTCGATACCATTTGGCTGCTTCAGCATAGTTCTGCTTAACACCAGTACCTTTATCATAGAGACGGCCAATACTAAATTGAGCTTGTGGGTCCCCCTGCTCAGCTTTACTTCTTGTTGAAATAATCTCATCTTGACTTTTGGTAACAAGAACTGAATGCCGTTTAGGAAGATCAACTATCCACTCGACTGGGACTGCGAAATTCACCTGTTGCGCTTCGGTGAAATAAAACGTAGGAAGCCCAATCAAACGGCCTTCATCATCGAATAGACCACCACCACTTGATCCAGGTGAAATCGGGGCTGTGGTTTGGATATAGTGCCCACCCTCTATTTCTCGCAAACTTGCGACAATACCTTCTGACAGACTCAGTTCAAGGCCCTTTGGAGCACCAACAGCGTAAACACGTGCGCCAACTTGGAGGTTACTCGTATTGCCCATAATTACAGATTGAGCATCTAAACCTTTGATTTCTAAAGAGCAAACATCCCTGTCTACATCTGTATAGCGGACTGTAGCTTGATACTCTTTACCCTGATAACTTATAGTCAGTCTTGCTGCATCTTTAATAACATGGCAGTTCGTAGCAACATCTCTGGAAGGTAGAATAACGCCACTCCCCTGTGACTGAGCAACACCTGCAGCATCGTAATTGTATACGATGACCACGCTTTGAGATGCCAATTGAAAAACTTCTGTGGCAGTTTTAGCGAATGCTTGGGAAGAAACAAAGAGGATTAAGAATAAGAGCGACGACAGCCTTAATCGCTTAAAGGGCGAATAAAAGAGTAGAAAAGGTTTCCTATAAATGAACATTATTGTGAGCCCCGATTTTTAGACAGCAGTTTAAGTTGTTAACTTGCCCTGTTTATGCAGGGGGAGGGCACTGCTCCTCTTTTCCCTGTGACCAAAATCTGTAAGTTATTTGGTTATTAAACAAAGAAATACTGGCCAGCCAAGCTCGCACTTGTTGATCATTTCCTTCTGGATGGCCGCAGCTCTGGTTCATCCTTCAACAAGTCGGCCCAGTAGCTCCCGTTTGCATTCTTATCTACAGGGAAGATATTGCTGAAACAGGAGAATAAGAAAGGATCAGCAAAAGAGTTACCGGTTTTTGTGCTCATAATGGCGGATTGTGTACGTCGAGGAGGCCACTGAGCTTTAATGTCAGGAGCCACCCCATCAATATGCCTGCCGAATAGCCGCAGCCTGGATTTTCACATATAAACAAGACATCTGATGCCATCTTCCTGAAGCAGTCGCGATTTCGGAACATTATGGCGTGACTGAACTGCGTGCAGGTTTTTCAGCAGTTGATTTCAAGCTGGTAGTCGAGGGTTGAATCGAATTTCAGTTTCATTGTTTTCCCGGCTTTTGTTCCCCGGTACCCGTCGGCAATGTATTTTCAAACAATTCATGGAGCTTTTGGCAGAGCTGTTTTTTGTCTGGCAGTTTCAAGGTATAATCAGCAATTTTAGCTGGAGCCAGTGACCTGCTTAGCGCATATTCAACAACTTCATCATCTTTTCCTTTACACAACAGCACCCCAATGCTCGGATTTTCATGCGGTTTACGAACATCACGATCAAGTGCTTCCAGATAAAAGTTCAGTTTACCAAGGTACTCCGGCTGAAAGTCAGTTATTTTTAACTCAAATGCCACAAGGCACTGCAACTCACGGTGAAAGAAAAGCATGTCCACGAAATAATCGTGCATACCAACCTGAACCCGGTACTCTTCACCGATAAAAAGAAAATCTTTACCAAGTTCAAGAATGAACAACTTCAGATTTTTGAGCAACCCTTTTTGCACATCATTTTCAGAGTGTTCTTCCGGGAGCCCTAAAAACTCAAAAACATAGGAGTCTTTTATAACATGGCGCATAGCAACATGAGCCAACTTCCTCTCAATGTGCTGCTGACCGGACAACATCACCCGTTCATACATGGCACTATTCAACTGCCTCTCAAGCTCTCTTTTGGTATATCGCTCCTGAATCGACAATCGGATGTAATATTCCCGTTCTTCAACTGTTTTTGTTTTTGAAAGAATCAGAAGATGGTGCGACCAGCCTAATTGTGTCACCAGTGGCGACACAATTTCATTGCCAGCGTACGCGTCATAAAACTGCCGCATCCTGTAAAGATTTCTTCGGTTAAACCCTGTATAATCAGGGCCGAAGCGGTGCAGATAGTCGGCCAGTTGCTCAATTGTTTTTTCGCCCCATTGCGACACCGCAAGCTTATCGCTGATAAATGCACCAATATTCCAGTAAAGCTGGATCAAGTGAATATTGATGCTTTGGAGTGCATTGTTGCGCGCCTGATCAATCAGGCCCTTTATTTCGTCAAAACTATTATCTATTGCTGTCATAGGGATTATTCCACCTTATACCGTTTTAAGGCGAATCTGGTTGTGCTTTTACTTCTGCATGTTGTGGGAGTTGAAGGTTTGCGCTGCGTTGGCTTTGAGCTGGTCGTTGCCGTGGAAAGCGAAGTCGAGGCAGAGCAGAAGTGCACCGTCGGAGACAGAGAAAAGCTTTTTTAACCGTGCACGGTTTTCGGCGGCGATATCAAGCGTGGTTCCTTTCATGTTCGAACTTTATGAGTTGAAATTGTTACGTGAATTACTGCTTTTCAGTTTTATTAGCGTGCTTTCACCTTGCTGACGGGGCGGATTTCATGCCTGCCCCATCAGGGATGATGTTTCTTTGAAGATTAGAATGTCTGTGTTAATCCAACATTAAACGAACGGCCCTGTCCGGCAACTGACTCGAATGGGGTGAGTCTTAAGTTTGCGAGGTTGTGGTCGTAGTTGATACCACCGAGCGGGAGGTAATAGAACCGGTTGAAGAGGTTCGTAATACCAACGTCCAGCCGGAGGTTTTTGTATTGGTATGCAGTGCGCAGATTAAGCAATGCAAATCCCGGAGTCGTCGGTTCTTTGCGAAGAGCGTCTACCTCTGTTTTATCGCCGACAAGTTGTAGCTCCAAAGCATTTGTCCATCTCGAAACTCTCTGTTCCAGTGTAAGATTACCATTCAAAGGCATCATGTGGTAGAGAGAGCTCCCTGTGTCTGAGTTATGGCCGTGCACGTAACCAAGGGTTCCACTAAGTTCGCCGTGCCCAAAGCTGCCGTTATCCCATACGCCAACTTTTCCCGACACGTCCAGCCCATAAATCCTTGCATCGTGATTGGCGAACTGGAGCGTGTTGCCGGTGGATTTGAGAGTTAACACATCCACATCAATGTAATCATTGACATAGGTGTAGTACGGTGTTACCTTCAACTCCCAGTTCTTGCGTGCATTGTCGTGCCAGTCTGCCGAAAGGCTCACAGTATTGGCAACTTCCTGCTTGAGGTTGAGATTGCCGACATAGGCATTGCCATCACCAACCCAGTTGATCATTCCTGCGCTCATAAAGCTTGTTGACCACGCATAGCGTTCATAGAGGTTTGGTGAACGGGTTTTGCGGGCATAGCCGACCTCATAGTCAGCATTCGATGCAGGCTCGAATCTGGCCAAAGCGGTTATGTCCAGATTATTGTCATTGCGCGCATGAGCCTGAGCATTGAAGGCGTTGGCATCAGCAGCGTACATCATGTTGTACCCCTGAACACTGCCGGTATTCATCTGCACCAGTTCGTCGCGCACACCGAGAATTGTTGTTACCTCTTTGCTTATTTTTGATTCCCATTCAGCAAACACGCTGTACCGGTCACGACGGCCGTCATTGATGTTTACGAAGGTGTTCGGCGACATCATGTTGCTGCCAGCAACCGGTGGCCATGAATCGTTAAGGGTGAAGCGGTGGAATTCGTTGCCGAGGCGAAGGATGTTCTTTTCAGCAAATGGAATTTCCGTTTTCAACGAATAGCCAAGGTCTATTCCTCGAGTTTCCATTGGCATATAGGTCATTCCGGTTTGAACAGCAGGGATCGCCAGTTTATCTTGGCCGGAATCCATCCTGTGGTAAGTATTCTCCCAGAAAGCTTTGGCATCAAGTTTTCCCCAACTGAAGCTGTCCTTATAGCCGATATTGATATACGAGGCGTTGTTATCGACCAGGTCCATCCACTGGTTTACAAAACCCTCATTAGGAATTGATTGATGGCCTGCCTTGAGGGTCAGGAGGCTGGTGTCGCCTTTGAGGGCCAACGTGGCTCCAAGATTACGCGATTCGTAATAGGTTGATGTTACGGTATTGCCATGACCGTCCTTGTAGTCCTTGGCGTGATCGATGGATCCGGTAACTCCAAAGCTGAGGTTACTGTTTGCCACTGCGCCCGAAAATGCAGCCCCTGTGCTCTGGTTGACGCTTCTGTAATAGGTCGAAACTCTGCCTGACCCCTTGGTTCCCTCACCTTGTTGAGCGAAAACCGGCTCATCAGATTCAACGTGGATGGTTCCCCCTATGTTGTCCCCGCCGTAACTGACTGGCGAAACACCGGCCTTAACTCCGATTCTGCTCACGTTTGAAGGTGCAATGTACGACAACGGCGGATTCATGTGGTTGGCACAGGCAGATGTCAGGCACATACCGTCCACGTATATTATTAAACGATCGTCTCCCAGTCCGTGAACAATCGGCAGGCTTGAAACGCCTCCGCCTGTGGCAAGTGCGACTCCCGGTTCATTCTTCAGTAACGACGCTGTATCACTGGTTTTCAAACGTTTGGAGACCAGTGGCTCAACTGCTTTTTCTGACGTCCCGGTAATAACGATTTCCGGGCTTATTGCATCCTGACAAAATGCAGACAGGGGAACTGCTGCGCTGAGGAGAAAAAATGCGATCGGTTTTATATAAAGTTTCATAGGGATTATTTCGAGATTATTAGACTAAAAATTGTTTATCCGTGGAAGACACTTCATCGTTACGGGTTGAATGAGAGTTAAGATGCCAAACTTGACTCTATCAAGTGCATCAAAAGTTTGAACGACAGATCATAACCCCGATTTTGGGGTTGATGCGTTCAACTCTGTATAATGAAGCTATGCCTTGGGTGGTTGGTCGATTTGGCGAAAGATGCCGTCGAGTAAAAAGGAAGAGTGGCTTGAGGTAAATCCAAAGGCGGTGGTTGCGGTTAGCGGAACGTGCTGCATGTCAGGCAGAAGGGCTGGCATCGCATTGAGCAACTCTTCCAGCGTTTTGGTTGGTGCTTGTTTTTCTGTTGATGCTGTTTGTGAATCGGTCGAAGCAGCAATTTGTTTATGGAGGAAACAGTGGCCGCAGCAATCCATCGTCTTCTTTTCGCAGACGGTTTCAGTTATTGCCTTTTGGTTTAAAAAGAAAAGCCCATAACAAATGAAAACGCAGTTTATCTGCAAAAGCATTCCGACAAGCATCAGAACTGCGATGGATCGGGTTGCGTTCCTCATAATTTCGTGTTGGTATTCAGGAAATGCTATATAAACAGCATCGAAGATAGGCTTTTTTGCAATTGTTAACAATTTAATCGCAGGTTTCCAAATGCCCTAACTCTTGGACATTGCCTCCCATAAAAAGGTTAGATAAAATCATACTCTAATTTTCAGATTTTCAAAGTAAACAATTGTTAAAAAAACCTCTTTCCTCTATTGGATATACCTTATTGATAGTATACATTTGCCATGTAAATGCGGCACTAATCTTTGGCATCCGCATTATCGGCCTCTATAATAAAGCTCTGTAGCCATGCCTAATATTGCTAAAAGGCTTACTGATTTGATCGGGAATACCCCGTTACTTGAACTTGGCAATTTCAATCGACAGCATCAAGCCCAAGCCACTATTATTGCCAAGCTTGAATATTTCAACCCCGGAGGAAGTGTCAAGGATCGTATCGGTATTTCCATGATAGAAGATGCCGAGAAGAAGGGATTGATTACTAAAGAAACGGTTATCATCGAACCGACAAGCGGCAACACTGGAATTGCACTGGCTTTCATTGCCGCAGCGAAAGGATACCGTCTGATCCTTGCCATGCCTGAGACTATGAGCCTTGAACGCAGGAACATGCTTAAAGCGCTTGGCGCTGAACTGGTTCTGACACCCGGGTCGGAAGGAATGCTTGGAGCCATCAGAACGGCAGATGAACTGAAATTGCAATATCCCGACTCATTTATCCCGCAGCAGTTTAATAACCCTGCAAATCCTGAGATCCACCGCACAACCACTGCAGAGGAGATTTGGAAGGACACTGATGGAAAGATTGATCTTTTTGTCAGCGGCGTAGGGACTGGCGGCACGATAACGGGTGTTGGCGAGGTACTGAAACAGCGGAACGCTGAGATTAAAATTGTTGCTGTTGAGCCGTTTGATTCACCAGTTCTTTCCGGTGGCAAGCCCGGGCCGCATAAAATACAGGGGATCGGCGCCGGCTTTGTTCCTGAAATACTGAACACCGGGATTATTGATGAGATCATCAAGGTACGAAATGAAGATGCCATGCGTACTGGCCGCGAGTTGGCCCGTAGTGAAGGACTTATCGTCGGCATCTCTTCGGGAGCGGCTGTTTATGCTGCGTTGGAGCTTGCTCAGCGTGAAGAAAATGAGGGAAAACGGATCGTTGTTATTTTGCCTGATACCGGTGAACGTTACCTGACGACACTGCTCTACCAGTTTGAGGACGAATCTGTCAATTTTTAATACAATGATTTTTGGTGTAGCGAATGATCGTTACCTGAAATAAATATTGTTTTGTCGACAACTACTAATAAACCATTCGAGGAGACCATGTCAAACTCACAACAGGAACCCAGTAGTCTGTTACAGCGCAGTGTAACGACCCATGTTGCAAGAAATCTGGCGAATACTACCAAGACTCCGCCACAGATGATGTCTATAACCCCAAGGTGGCTGTTAAAGCTCCTTCCCTGGGTTCATGTATCTTCGGGCACTTACCGCGTCAACCGCACAAAAATAGAACTGCAGAAACCCGAAAGAATTGGTATCAATTTTCATAAGGGCACACCATCCTTCAGTCCTGAGTCATTGAAGAATATTCCGCTCTTTTCTTCGTTTGACGAAGAGATTATCGCCAAAATTGCCAAAAAATTTGTCCTTGAGGATGCCGAACTCGGCAATACCCTTATCCTTGAAGGCGAAGATCGCCACAAGATTTTTATTATTGCACACGGTCAGGTGGAGATTTTAAGCAAGGGATTGCATGGAGAAGATCTCCGGATAGCCCTGCTTTCTGAAGGTGAGTATTTCGGTGATGAGGAGCTGGTTTCTGAAAAACCTTCATCAGTCACCATACGTACCATTACCCCAGGTTCGTTCTTCTCCCTTTCAAGTGGTGATATCGAAAAGTTGTTCAAGGAATCACCAGCATTGAAGGATTCTTTTAAGAGCGCTGTTGAGGAGTACCTGAAAATTCGTTCCACCGTCAATACTCACGGTGAAAAACACATTGACCTTGTTGCAGGATTTGCTGAAAATATCGAGATACCTGAAACCTATGTCGATTATTCGAACAAGCCTCGTGAATACTCGCTTCAGGCTATACAGACCGTTGTTCGTGTCCATACCCGCGTCTCCGACCTCTACAATGAACCCTTCAACCAGATTGAGCAGCAGATGCGTCTGACGATTGAGGGTATCAAAGAGCGTCAGGAGTGGGAGTTCATCAACAACCGGGAGTTCGGCCTGCTTTATTCTGCAGATCCAGGACAGCGTATCAGTACCCGGTACGGTACACCGACACCTGATGACCTTGACGATCTGCTCACCAAAGTGTGGAAAAAACCAGCCTTCTTCATCGCCCATCCAAAAGCCATTGCTGCTTTCGAGCGCGAATGCACCTGGCGCGGAGTGCCTCCTGCCACCATCAACCTCTTTGGAACTCCTGTACTCACGTGGCGTGGTGTACCGCTTATTCCGTGCGACAAGCTTGACATCAACAAAAACAACAAGTCGGGACAAGCCACAACAAACATTATTCTGGTTCGTGTCGGTGAAAATGAGCAGGGTGTGGTTGGGCTTCATCAGGCCGGAATTCCGGGTGAAATCAGCCCAAGTCTTTCTGCAAGGCTGATGGGACTCGACAAGCTTGGTGTAGCTTCTTATCTTTTGACTCTCTATTCTTCACTGGCCGTTCTGACCGATGATGCTCTGGGTATTCTTGAGAATGTGGAAGTGGGCTACTATCACGATTACGAACATCGCTTGTTAGGCACTAAAACGAAATAATACTGCGATTAACTGCTATGGAGAGACAGCCATGATTCAATGACTGAAACATGGTGTCTCTCTATAGATTACCTTTGTGACTTATGCCTAAAGAATATGAGCAAGAGAACATTCCGGGAATCGAAAGTGAGGCGCTGAACCCGGCGTTCATTGCACAGATTGCAAGTCGTCTGTTCAATGAAGTGCCTGAAGCTGGCACTGTTCCGCGATATGAAACCGATGCCGCAGGGGCGCCTTCTTCGGTTGCTGGTATCTTACATGATAAAACAGCGTTTGCCGGGGAACCGGGTGCCTGGAACGTTCCGACCAATCTTCAGCAGCAGGATTTTTCTGGAGAATCAGCTCCTCCTTATCTTTTCGATGGGCTTCCTGCAGAACCTGAGCACGATTTCTATTTTTTGCCTGGCACACCTGAAAAAAAGCAGGAACCGCTGGGACATCATGCCAATAAACTGACCGATCAGCAGAACTATTCTGAAAACACAGACGGCTCTTACGGGCTCGACCAGTTCATCCAGCGCAGCCTGCCTCCAAAGCCAGACTCGGCTGAACGTTTTTCAGAAGCTAATCCGGCAATAAATCCACAGGCGCAGCTTCCTTCATCTCCCGGCTCAAACGGCGGATCTGCTGAAGGACAATGCTATGCGGAAAAACTGTATAGAACCTTTGAACAGGAACAGGGCAGCCCGAATCTTGAGGCAGTGTTTCAGAAGCTACGCGGTGGCACATCGGCCCCTGCCGGAGTGCCTGAACTACCTGGAGGCAGCAGTTCTTTACCATTCAGTATGCCTGAAGCTCCCAGAGAGCCCTATTACTTTCTGCGTGAGCCTAAAGTGCCAATTCATCAGCCTGAAGGCTTTGACGTTCTGACTATACGCAAGGACTTCCCTGTCCTTCACCAGAAGATTCATGGCAAACAGCTTGTCTGGTTTGACAATGCAGCAACAACACAGAAGCCGCTCAGCGTTATCAATGCTGTTGCACAATTCTACGCAAACGATAACTCGAATATCCATCGTGGTGCACACACCCTTGCTGCTCGTGCCACCGATGCTTATGAAGGTACCCGAGAGAAAATAAGGCAGTTCATCGGTGCCGGGTCAGCATCGGAAATTATCTATGTGAGAGGGACTACGGAGGGTATCAATCTTGTTGCGCAGACCTGGGGACGGAAGTTTGTCCAGCCGGGTGATGAGATTGTGCTCTCCATTCTTGAACATCATGCCAATATTGTTCCATGGCAGATGCTGGCTCAGGAAAAAGGGGCGCGCATCAAGGTTGTGCCGGTCAACAACCGGGGCGAGATTATTATGGAAGAGTATACCAAGCTGCTCGGACCCCGCACCAAGTTTGTTTCACTGACTCAGGCTTCGAACGGCCTTGGAACTATTCTGCCCGTCAGGGAGATGATACAACTGGCCAAGCGCTTTGACGCAAAGGTGCTGGTTGACGGGGCACAATCTGTTGCCCATATTCCGGTCAATGTTCAGGATCTCGATGCTGATTTCTTTGTTTTTTCGGGCCATAAGATTTTTGCTCCTACCGGCATCGGCGTGGTGTATGGCAAGCGGGAACTGCTTGAGATTATGCCACCGTGGCAGGGGGGCGGCAACATGATTCAGGATGTGCGCTTTGAGGAGACCATCTACAACGAGCCACCGGCTAAATTTGAAGCTGGAACGCCTTCGATCGGCGATGCTATTGGGCTTGGAGCGGCGCTCGATTATGTGCGCAAAATCGGGCTTGACAATATCGCCCGTTATGAGCATGAGTTGACTGAGTATGCTACGGAGAAACTTATCAGGATTCCGGGCCTGCGCATCATCGGTACGGCACGCAACAAGGTTGGTGTGGTCTCGTTTGTGCTCAACAATCTTCCCAATGAAGAGGTTGGCAAGCTGCTTGACCGCGAGGGCATTGCTGTCCGGACTGGTCACCACTGCTCACAGCCATCGTTACGCAGGTTCGGCGTTGAAGGGACAATACGGCCATCACTGGCTTTCTACAATACCAAGGATGAGATTAACCGATTGGCTGAGGTGATCAATCATATCCAGAGACGATAAAGAGACAATTATTGCAGACGCCGAGAAAACACAAGAGCCATCTCAAAGAAAAAGGGATGGCTCTTGTGTTTCAAGCTGATGGATTCCAATAAAGATAAGGGTACGTTCTACCCTCCAATTTCTGACATACTTGTTCTGCCGGAATCTTTGGCAGAATGCTTTCCGTCCAGGGGTTTCAGTGACACTGCTTTCCGGAACAGATCCGCGATTGATTCATGGCTGGCATTGCTGCGAAGCAGTGGCAACAACTTCACCCCCTTTTGCTCATAAAGACAACTGATAATTGTGCCGTCAGAGGTAATACGGATCTTGTTGCACTGGCTGCAGAAATTTCTTGTAAATGCAGGTATAATAGCAATCGATCCTTTATGATCAGGCAAGATATAGCTGAAATACTGGGTTGAGTGGCCTCTGATGGTCTGAAGCCCGGAGTAGTTCCTTTTCAATAACTCCTGAATTTTATCGGCACTGAAAAATTTTCCGGTGCGCCAGATTTGATGGTCGTCAAACGGTTGCAACTCCAGAAATCGAACGGTGACGGCATGATCTCTGGTCAAGTCAACAAATCGCAAAATTTCATCGCTATTGATGTCGCGCATCAGAACCACGTTGATTTTTGTGGGAATGACTGCCGTTGCAAGAAGGTTGTCGAGATTGTCGCGCACTCGACGATATTCGTCTCTCCTTGTTATTGTATGATATCGTTCACGATCAAGCGTGTCAATACTGAAATTAATGGCGTCGAGACCTGCATCAATAAGGCCGGGAAGAAAACTGTCGAGCAGAAGACCATTGGTTGTCAGGTTTACCGTTTTTATGCCTGCAATTTTTTTCGTATCACGAACCAATTCTACAATATCCATGCTCAGAAGAGGTTCCCCGCCAGTAAACCGCACCTTTGTTACACCAAGAGTGGCAAGCACCTTGATGATAGTCATGATCTCCAGCTTGCTCAGTTGAGAGTGAGCATCAGTTCTCTCTTGATGCGTCTCGCTCATGCAGTAGGAGCATCTCAGGTTGCAACGCGAAGTGACGGCTATACGTACATAATCTACAGATCTATGAAACGGATCGACAAGGGAACTCTGGAGTGTACTGCTCATGCTGAAAGAAAAAATGGGCCAAAAAAAGCGTTATGAAGAAAAAGGCGCCGCTCTTTTTTGATGAGTCAGCGCCTTTTCCAATATAAGAAGCATTGCTGACAGTTACTTTGTGGTAAAATGTTTTACGATTGGATGGTTAACCCGAAGTTCCCCAGCCAAAAACCACATAATCTATTGATTTGTGATAAAATACAGCGATTTTGTGTGTTTTGTACCCATGTAAATTACGTCAAAGCATTTGTTTTATAAGGAATTAATCAATATATTAATTCCATGCACATTGATATCGTCCCAAATAGAAATTCTCGTCCCGCCATCTTGCTCCGCCA
>Ga0209697_10005415_pt1 | contig 15932 bp, 17 predicted proteins | sample AliMusrvi5mmetaG_FD_184115 | JGI IMG/M metagenome (GOLD analysis project Ga0209697, IMG submission 184115) | Freshwater lake bacterial and archeal communities from Alinen Mustajarvi, Finland, to study Microbial Dark Matter (Phase II) - Alinen... | ecosystem: Environmental > Aquatic > Freshwater...
GGTCAGCAAAGTGCCACAAAGGTATTATATCAAGGCGGTCAGGGTTGCGGCGGCTGGACGCGACAGCGGGCCGTCTATGCCGCCGTGGCGGGAAGGCAGGGAAAGTCGCCTATTTCACCGGAGGTTCTCTCTACGGATTTCTTCGATAGCCCCAGGTCGGATCTCGGCCTTCTTGGGCGATTCGGCCTGCTGGGGTTTCTGTTGTGCTGTAAGCAACTTGACCATGACGTTGAGTCGATCTACTGCCTTGGCGTTCAGTTCGATGATTTTATCGAGCTGGGTAGATAGGCCCCAGAGGCGGAGGAAAAATAGGAGGTTGACGATAACTAGAATCAACGCGACCGCCGCCGCGGCTAGTAACAAAAGCCCTTCACCCATAATCGCAAACTCCTCATTACTCGGCCTGATACCAGGCCGGCCTGGGTGGCTGAACCCGACGTTGCCGCGTGTACGCGGCGGGCGGGAAGGCGGGAAAGGCGACCGAGATGGCAGGCTGGTGGCCCGCTATGGCCCAAGCTGAGCCGCTACGGCTTTATCTCGTGTGCCTGATCTTGTCCTCGTCTGCCTTGAACCGTGCCTTGTCTGCATCGAGCGTCCGTCGCATGTCCTTTTGCGTCTCTTGCATGTCCTTTTGCGTCTCTGCTGCCCTTCTGGCCGCTGCATCAACCTGAATCAGATAGTACCCACCGTAGACCCCAAGAGCAATAATCGGGATCAAGACGACCAGCACGATGACTAATGTCGATGTTTTCATGTTACTGCGTACCTTGCCGATGGATCGATGTGGAAAGCAAGACCGCCCCTGATTATATGATGGCGGACCAGGTTGTACAAAAGGGGGTAAGAAAATGATCAAGAAGGCAAGGTTGAAGGAGCCGGGCTTGGCAGCTTTTGGCCAGGGCGGGGCTGGAGGGCCGACGTGGGCCTCATGGCGAGCAAGGCGGGGCCTGGGCGGCTACGATCTCCCTTTGTGTCATGGACGGTGCTACTCGCAAGTCATGGTTCTAGGAAGTCCTGCTTTATGAGCGTCGCTACATTCTTCTTCATTCTAATTATACACTCATCGGCCTCGCGGCCTTTTGCGTCGCCCGAAGAATCATTACGCATTAGCTCCTGGAGGGATTTCTGCCTCTTCATCTCCTTGAAGTATTTCTGCACGATTATTAGGTCGGAGATTACCGACCGCATCGTTGCCTCATAGCTTTCGTCTGCTTTGCGTAAAATGGCGGCTTGCGACAACGCAACCTTGACATCACCTTCGCTGATAAGAGACTCCGCAACCTTGAGGCGTTTAGCTGCCGCCCTCCAGCATTCGTGGAGGGCGGCATCACTACACCCCGCCCCGTCACCGTTTTCAATCTTTGTTTGCCAAACGTCCAACGCGATTTTATGTTTGGCCATCGCCGACACCAATAACACACTAAAGTCCGGCACAGTTTTTCCTTCAGGGGACTCGGCAAATAGCTTAACATCAACCCACGCCTCGCCCACCACGGTCGAATAGTTGCTGGAGTTTATGCCAACTTCCGTCCTGGCTTCGACCTTCTTGACGGCGTTCAGTGCATTGTGGGCAGATTGTGGAGCGTTGCGATACGCCGAGTGCGGATACGAAAGAACTCCCGTTGCCCAAAGCGTCACGCCCACGGCGAGAGCGACAAGAACGATGCCGCCAGCGGCAAGGTAAAGCAGCGATGGCCCGGAACCATTGGCCTTCCTGGATGATCCGGTCAGCACACGGCCTTGTGCGGGCGGGCCGTAACCTGGCGGAACCCCAAAGTCGTGCGAGCCACGCTGTCGCTGATCGGTTGCCTCCTCTGAGTCGGCAACCGATGTAAGAACATCGTCGAATGCGTCTGCCCGTTGTGTTTCGTCGGAAGGCCGCGATGGCAGGGGTGGACGTTCAGGAATTGGCGATTGACTCACAGGGGTCGGCGTCGCTTTCCAGGGCTCTGCTGGCCGAGCAGGCGGCACAGTTGACGAGGGAACTACGGGAGTCGCAGAATGCGGCCTTGCGGTCGGCATCGATGGTCGAGAATCGGGTTTGGGCGGCGGTGCTGTCTTTGCGGGCGTACCACCGCTGGCCGCCACCGGAAACAAACCCTTCAAATGATTTGCCGTGACCCAGGTTCCCGATGGCCCCTTCTTCAGCGGTGTCTCCGGCGTGACCTTGCCCTCCTGGGCAAGCTGCTTCAGCCTCTCTGAGGTGAGGGGGCCGTGCTCCGCGTTGTTGATTTTGACGAACCAGTCGTTTGCCATGATCGGACGCCCTTTCCAGCGGCCCGTTTACCGCTTTCGATTCTTGATCCACGCTTGATCCTCATCGGACAGCTTTTCCAGCGGCACCATGATCGCGGTGCCGTCCTGCTTGACGAGTTTCACCTTGCCCGCGATCAAGCCGCCATACTTGGCCTCGATCTTGTGCTCGCCCGATGAGTCGGTCCAAGTACGATAGTCGGGCACCTGAGCAGGGGGCTTTTGCACCGCAACTTCCTTCGCCTCGCCATCCCCAGCGTCTATGGCATTCGGCTTCGCTTCGACCACTCCCGTGCCCACGGGTGGCGGTCCTGGTTTCGTTGTTGCCACCTCTTTGCTTGCCTTGGGTGCCGGCGGGCCGTTTGATTTCTCCGCCGTCTTGTTCGGTTTCTTGATCCAGTCCCGATCCTCGTCGGAAAGATCCTTCAGAGGAACCCTTACCGTGGTCCCGTCCGGCTTTATGAGTTTGACCGTGCCTGCGATCACACCGCCGAATTTGGCGTGGAGTTGCTTGCCCGCAGCATTGGTCCAATTGTGCCACTTGGCTTCCTCCGTTGCAGCCTTTTTGGCCGCTTCCGCCTTCTTGCGTTCCTCAGCAACCTTTGCGGCAGCTTCCTGCTCTTTGGCTAGCTCCGCTTCACGCAACCTCCGCAGCAGATCCTTCGGGGTGCGAAATTCCAAAGTGTAATCTTGGTCAGCAGCAGATTTGCGACGAGATTGCTTCTTACGTGCCATGATACTCAGTCCTTTCTCCAGGTCGGCGGTCCCGTCATTTTCCACCAGCGATTAGTCTGCCACAAGACCCCTGGAGCATCCGGAGAAGATTTTGTTCCCGAGGCATCAAGAGCAGTCCGGCCACCACCGCCCACGTTCACCAGGGCCGCCGTGCCCCGGCTGCGTCCGTAGCCGCCCCGCCTTGGGACTCTGACGACGCCACCTCCCACAAACACCACGGTGGAAAACTGCCGTAATTCTGCCGTAATTCTGCCTTATCCCGGCCAGCGGCCTAAGCGTACACTGGAATAGATACCTTGCAGCCTAGTCGAGGTGCGTTGCCCCGCTAAGCCGTTCTCAAACCGAATTAGAAGGAGAAATCATGGCCAAGAAGAAACGTATCGATCCCGAAGTTGTAGCACGCAAAAAGATAGAAAAAAGGATAAGGGCGGTGGCCTGTGGATTCATTAAGGAGGCCGAGTTCTTAACTCGCAAGTCGCAACAGCCACCCACCGAAGATGAACACGGCGTTGCCGTTACCGACGATCAGTTCAAGGAACCATATCTTACTCCAAAAGAAAGGAAGGAAATACTTGCCGCAGCGCAAGCGAAAGCAAAGGCAAGAGATGCGGGCAAGACAGACGAAGAACTGGAAGAAGAAGAGGAAAGGAAAGATGTCGAAATTTCAGGCGACGATGCCCGCAATGCAGAAATGATTTCGCGAGTCTATCCGGACGACCCAAAGCTCGCTGAGCGAAAGCATTTGTTTTCAGATGTGTTCTACGCGATCCAGTTTCACCAGCGGGGCGATAGCCCTTGGATTATCGCAGCGGTGATCGGTCTTGCGTATCCGCAGGTACGGTCGTGGATTCGGAAGTACGGAAACATACCATATCGCGAACTCACACCGTTCGACATTCAGGACGAGTTGGATGGGCTATAGGAAGGAATTATGAAACCAAAGAAGAAGAGCGATCTCGCTGTCGCAAGGGCTCAGGCGACCCTCGACGAGGCGAAGCGTGAGTTGAAGGCAGCGTGCCGATTCAACAAGTATGAAGAGTTCGTTTCTTGCTCGTTGCCGTACCTGCCCGCCGAACCCGGTCATGGTGTGGCCGTTACCTGCCGCACCGGATGGGTGTCCAGGCCGACATGCTGGCAACCCGACACCGCCGAACAGTGGATCACGACCGAGCGTACCCAGCAGGCCGAACGCCTGCTCGCACGGGTCAGGGACCCTTACTATGCTTTTTGGGACGAGGCAGGCGTCAGGCAAAGGTAGCATCGCCGGCCTTTGCACTAAAGCAAAAACGTCGAAAGAAAGGTCGAAAGATCGCTCGGAGAAATTTGTGCGACATGCGGTATAGTGTGTGTTGAACTATCGTTTGACCCACGCAAGCCCAATCGATAATTTCGTCCGCCCGATGCCAGTGCGATCTATTCGCGTGGGCCTGCACTGCATCGGGCGGCGTCATTAATAAACGAAAACAGCCGGTGCGGGCTCATACACCTGCACCGGCCAAAGAAAGGTTTTGCTATGTCACAATCTACGCGACATCTCAATCGAAGTCAAACGTCCCTTGCCGCCGAAGATTCTCACTGCGACGAGCAGCAAATCGCCCGTGCCCTGAAGATTTTCACCGAGCGAGGCAAGCCCTTTGAGTTGCGGGCCATAGGCTCGGGACGGGATAACCGGAAAATCACGTCGGGATATTTCAATGATATCGATGCCGCCGTCCAGGCGGCCCTCGACCTTGAAGCCAGCAAGGCCAAGGGCATATACGTGGTGATGAACTGCATCAACCCCGCCCTGTTCGCTCGCTCGCCGAACTGCCTGACAGATAAGCCCGAGGCCACCACCTCCGATTTGGATATCACGAGGAGGCGGTGGCTGCTGCTGGACTTCGACGTCAAGCGTCCCAGCGGCGTATCCTCCAGCGATGCAGAGCACCGTGCCGCAGAGACCGTGGCGAGGGAATGCCGCGACTACCTCTCCGACGCTGGCTGGCCCGAGCCTATCGTGGCCGACAGCGGCAATGGCTGGCACTTGGTCTACGCCATCGACTTGCCCAACGACGCCGACAGCACAGAACTGGTCAAGCGGGTCTGCGAGACCCTGGCGGACGCCTTCGACAACGATTCCGTGGTGGTCGACCGCAAGGTGTTCAACGCCGCTCGCATCTGGAAGCTGTACGGCACCACAGCCCGCAAGGGACATGATACTGCTGATCGCCCCTGGCGCATGGCCAAGCTGGATCATATTCCTGCGGAGATCGAGGAGGTGACGACGGAACAGCTTACGCAAGTGACTTCCAATCGCAGGCCGCCGCAAGCACAAGAAGAACGAGCGTCATGGTCTGGACAGCGGCTGGACGTGCCGGAATGGCTGACCTCGCATGGCGTTGAGTTTAGCATCAAGAATGGCGCGGATTCTATGGGCCGCACCGTCTATCTTTTGAAGCACTGCCCATTCAATTCAGATCATGGAAATCATGGCGAAGTGGCCATCTTCCAATGGCCGGACGGAAAGCTGGGAGCATCGTGTCAGCACAGCAGTTGCTCAGGCAAGACCTGGCAGGACTTCAAGGCCGCGATTGGTGCTCCGCCAAGAACATCCTCTTCTGATTGTGAACACACGTCCAATACTTTGGGGCACTTAAGCCAAAAACGGGCAGAAGTGCGGCGACGCCATTTTGCAGGAAATACCGTAAAACACGGGATAACAATGGCGTCGCCGTCGCCGACGGTCAGCAAGTCGTCGCCCTATCCCACTGGATCATTTCCAGAACCGATCTCATCCTTTATTCGGGAGACGTCATCTTCAATCGAGGTTGATGAGTCCGCGGTTGGCACCATGATACTGCCATGTCTTGCTGGCGTGATTGGCAACAGCAGTACCATCAGAGTCACCCCGCAGTATGCCGAGCCCGCAATTTTGTGGGGCGTTCTGATCGGCGACAGCGGCTCGCGAAAAACACCGGCGTTCAAGGCGGTCGCGGCGGGCATTGAAGAGGAGGAACACCGCCTCAGCCGCGAGCACCAGGAGGATATGCAGCAATTCAACGCCAGCCATGCTGAGCGAGAGAAGCCTCCAGTGCGTCATGAAGTCTACTGCTCGGATGTTACTATCGAGGCCCTGGCCCCCGTGCTGGAGAAGAATGAACGCGGCGTGATCCTGCTGCGTGAAGAGCTTGCACAGTGGCTGGGAGGTATGAACCAGTACAAGAAGGGCGGAGCAGACGAATCTGCCTGGTGTGAGATGTTTGGCGCATCGCCGATCAAGGTCAACCGCAAGACGGGGGAGTCGAAGATTATTTACGTGCCGCGGGCCGCCGTGAGCGTAGCCGGCACCATCACGCCCGGCACGATGCGGGCAAGGCTGGGACAAGCCAACTGGGAGAACGGGCTGGCCCCGCGTCTGCTCATGGCCATGCCGGAGGACCGTGCCCGCAAGGAATGCGGCACTCCAATCGCCGAAACGGCACATGATATGCGAGATGTATTCTCGGCATTGTACTCTTTGCCCCTCATCCATGATGATGAAGGTCGCATCAAACCATGCGAGTACACCTTCTCCGCGGAGGCCAAAAAGGTGCGGCGGAACTTCTTCGCCGAAATGGAGAAACGCCGCGTAGCGGCTGAAGATGGCAGTGCAAAGGCGATCCTGTCGAAGTTGCAGGGCATCCAGGCCCGCATAGCCCTCGTGCTGCACTTGGCGGCCATTGCCACGGGATACCGCACGCGGGCGTCCAAAACGCAGATTGGGCTGGATACAGCAGCGGCAGCGGTGGCCCTTGCGAACTGGTATGCCGACGAAAACCTGAGGATTTGCGGCGTGCTGGGCGAGGACGAGGAAGAAAAGGTTTTGCGGCTTGTGCTGGAGTGGATTATCAAGCAAGGAAGGCCCGTCACCGCCCGCGATATCGAGCGTGGACCGGCGTTCCTGCGAAAAAATGGTGGCACAATTCTATGGGCACTTACGACCCTTGCACGGCGTAAGAAGCTGCAAGTTCGCCAAGAAAAAGCAAAGAACGGCGTGGTCGTCGATCATTACAGTGTGACGCCATTTGCGGAATAATGCCGCAAAACAGGAACACTCTCATATATTGACGTCACAAGTTACAAGTAGCAATAACACCCCTCTACTGGACAAGCCGGTACGCAGACGAACTGTGGAACCCACGGCGACGGCGACGCCATTTTTTCCGCTCTTGCCGACGCCGTCATGAAGGAAACATCATGAACCGAAGACGAATAGTAACGCCTTATGTCACCGACAATGATCTTATGCCGTTCGGTCGGTATTGCCGGCGGGAGTTACGCGACGTCCCGGCAGCCTACTGGCGGTAACTCCTCCGATTTCGTTGGCTGGCCGAGCAGCACCCTGCGCTATTTGAGTATGCCCGCCGTCGCTGCCCGAACTCGCGGGCAGTATCCATTCATGAGCATCTTGATGACTGACGCCGGTGGCTGGCCGCTCCATACGGACGCCGAGTCGCGGTATCATTGGAACTTGTAGCGTGGCCCGTCCCTAACGGGCGACATGAACGGACGCGGATCACCGAAGAGAAAAGACATGATGAAGACCAAGAAGCAGCCCTGCACCTGCCGAGCCTACGGCTTCCCGCACCGTCGCGGCGCGGGATTATGCCGCTGGCCCGATCCTCCTGAGCGACGCTGGCAAGGCGAGGTGGGCAAGCGGTCGAATGCCCTTCGACGGCGAGGCATGCGGAAGATCATCTGCCGGGCGAACGGCCTGCATCCGATTCGTGATCGCGAGCGGATTAGGCAGGAGCTACCAAAGCTTTATGCGAAGTCGCTTGGCGACTGGTAAGGCACCGGAACAGGCCGCCTGCGGCGACCGGCTGGTGGGCATGCCGCCTGCCATAAAGTGGTCGCGGCTGAGATCATGCCGCCCGTCGAACTGCTGTTGATCGCTGGGCCGACTGCGATGGGAACGACAGCAGGGCCGGCAAGGTCGCAAAGATGATGAAGATGATACTGCGACCCGACCGTTGCAAACGGTGACCGCACGCTGATCACGCTGCCGATTGCGGTTCGACTTGCCGCAGTTCGATCACATGATCCAGGGACAAGACGGCTTCACAATTCGCGGGTGAGTTGCCAATCGTCACGTCCGACTGCGATAGATGCACGATCTCAGGGTCTTTCACAAGATACAGGTGGCCGCTGGACATGACGATCTGAAACGGCTCAAAGGGCCGCTGATTGAGCTTCTCCCTGATCGCCTCTGCCCCCACGGAATCGCCTTCAGGCACGACTGCCCGTCTCGGTACGGCAGGTCGCACTTCGACCACATTGTCCAGCGATAGGTCCGCAATACGGTCGGCCACCGGATCAGCCACGATCAGCTTGGTGCGTAGCAACATGGCACATTCGGGATCTTTCACGAGATGCCGTTGGCCATTGGACATGATGACCTCGAAGTGCTCGAACGGCTGCCGGTTGAGCTTTTCTCGGATTGCATCTGCGTTCATGGATTCGCCTTTCAGAAAGGGTCAGCAAAGTGCCACAAAGGTATTATATCAAGGCGGTCAGGGTTGCGGCGGCTGGACGCGACAGCGGGCCGTCTATGCCGCCGTGGCGGGAAGGCAGGGGAAGTCGCCAGCGGGGAGGTTGTTGGAAATTCGCCTGTAAACCCGTGGATTTCATGCTTTTCATTCCCTCCCCATATTGACCACGGGCGACCTTTTCTTTCATCCACCACCAAAAGTAGAAGAATCTGCCCTAGCCGCTTGACACCCCCTTGCGGGGCAACTACCGTAGAAGACGATTGGGCGACCATCTTTGCCAGCGCTTTCAGAGGCGGGGTGGTACTGTCTCACCATCGATGGGTCGCATCTGACGTTGAGGGAGATTGAAATGAGAAAGACTCTTGCAGGTGCGATGGTATTGGTTTTGTTTGCAACTGGCTCATGGATTAGTCCAGCTTTTGCCGACACATTCACCTTCACGACCATCGACTATCCCTTATTGGGCGTGACTGCCACTGCCGCCGAAGGGATTTCCGGTAACAACATCGTGGGCTACTACGACACAGTGGATACCGTTCACGGATTTCTGTACAACGGTTCGACCTACACAACCATCGACGCTCCTTTGGGCGTGCATGGCACTGTCGCCATAGGGATTTCCGGCAACAATATCGTGGGCCTCTACGTCAACCAATCAGGCAGCGTAAAAGGTTTTCATTACAATGGCTCGACCTACGCAACCCTCGACGATTCCTTGGGTGTGAACGGCACGTGGGCCTATGGGATTTCTGGCGACAACATCGTCGGCACTTACTTCGACGCATCAAACAACCCGCATGGCTTTCTATACAACGGCTCGATCTATACAACCCTTGACAACCCCTTGGGAGTGAACGGGACGTACACCACTGGAATTTCCGGCAACAACATCGTGGGCACCTATACCGACGCATCAAGCAATGAACACGGCTTTCTGTACAACGGCTCGACCTACACAACCCTGGACGAGCCCTTGGGAGTGGGCGTGCATGGCACTGGGGCCAATGGGATTTTCGGCAGTGACATCGTGGGATCGTATACCGACGCATCGGGCATGGGGCATGGTTTCTTGTACAACGGTTCGACCTACACGACCATCGACGCTCCTTTGGGCGTGCATGGCACTGTCGCCATAGGGATTGACGGAAGCAACATCGTTGGCACTTATGGCGATGCATCGAACATCCCCCACGGCTTCTTGGCAACACCTACACCCGAACCTTCGACCTTGACCATCCTCGGCGTCGGTGCTTTGGGTCTTGTCGGCTATGGCTTGCGGCGGCGATGCCAGAAACGAACCGCAGTATCCTTGACCGAGGCAACCCCTGCCGAAGAAACCCCTGCGATCTTGTCGTTCCCCGCTCGCTCATTCGACGCCACACGGCGGGCAGCGTAGCCGACCACGAACAAACGCGAAGGGACAGCCGTTACCCCGCGTCGTCGGAAGGCAGGGAAAGTCGCCTATTTCACCGGAGGTTCTCTCTACGGATTTCTTCGATAGCCCCAGGTCGGATCTCGGCCTTCTTAGGCGATTCGGCCTGCTGGGGTTTCTGTTGTGCTGTAAGCAACTTGACCATGACGTTGAGTCGATCTACTGCCTTGGCGTTCAGTTCGATGATTTTATCGAGCTGGGTGGATAGGCCCCAGAGGCGGAGGAAAAATAGGATGTTGACGATAACTAGAATCAACACGACCGCCGCCGCGGCTATTGTCAAGAATGGTGCAAGCCAGCCCATAATCGCAAACTCCTCATTACTCAGCCTGATACCAAGTCTTCACGCCGATTCCGACGCCCCTGATTGTAATCACTCACGGGCCATAGTTCCACGGCGGGGAGAAAGGGCAGTCAGAAGGCGACGGCAGGCGAGCCCATCAAGCCGCACGTCGAGATGCTGTCGTTCGCTGGGCCGACTTTGATGGGAACAACAAAATGGCCGGTTCATCATCCTGGCCGGAAGCGGTTTCCGCTTGTGAGCGTCGCCCTATTCGTCGCCGCCATGCGACCACTATCAGGCCGATCCCGCCCGTGGCCAGCAGGGCGAGCGTCGAGGGTTCTGGGGTGGGCACAGTTTCGGCAATACCGCCCGCCCCACTCAACCCCGATATCAGCGACGAGTTCACGACTGCACCGGACATAGTGTATTCGCCAATCGTGTTGCCGTTGGAATTGGCAACAAAAATGTTCGTGCCGTCCACCGCAATGCCAACGGGGCCGCTCAGCCCAGACGATACCAATGACGAGTTAACTACCGCTCCTGATGTCGTGTATTCGCCAATCGTGCCTGCCACATTCGTAACGAACAGATCGTTTCCGTACAAGGCAAGGCCCCAGGGGCCGCTTAGCCCCGTCACCAATGACGAATTCACGGTCGCTCCCGACGTGGTGTATTCGCCGATGCTGTTATTATTCGAGTCCGTTACGAACAGGTTCGAGCCCGATAGGGCCATTGCTACCGGATTCGGTAACGAAAGCAATGATGCGTTCACGACTGCCCCTGATGTCGTATACTCGGCCACGGTGCCAGGGCGACCAGGTGGCGGGTTCCCGATTGCGACGAAGAGGTTCGACCCCGATATAACTATGCTTTCAGGATTGCCTGACAACCCAGTGATAAGCGACGGGTTCACCGCGTCTCCTGACGTGGTGTATTCGCCGATGTAGGCCCCTCCATAGCTCCCAACAAAGAGGTTCGAGCCGGAGATAGCAATCGCACTTGGCTCATACAAGCCCGAAATCAGCGAGGCGTTGACCACCTCCCCCGACGTGGTGTACACGCCAATCACGCCGCTGTTGGAATTGGGAACGTAGAGGTACTGACCGCGAGCAGCATGCGGCGAAAGCACCGCTCCCGCTGCAAGAACCGACGCGACAAAGACGTGCGTAGCCCAAATTGACCGCACTCCCTGCACATTCAACCTTCTCATCGCACACCGGCCTTTCAAGTTACGTGCGATGTGGTCGCACTGGAATCGAGACGCAGACAAGGAATTTCCCGCAAAAGCAGGAAGTCTCGCCGCATCGCATCGGTCATCATGCTGCACGTCGAGACGCCGTTATTCGCTGGGCCTGCGGTGAGGGAAACGATAGCAGGGCCGGTTCGTCATCCTGGCCGGACGCAGATATTGCGTGAACGTGTCGTCCTCTTCTTCGCCGCCAGAATCCGTATCCGACAAGGCCCATAGCACCGGCGGCAAGCAAAGCGAACGTGCCCGGTTCGGGGGTGGGCGTGAGTAGGAAGCCATTCGTATCGCCGCTTGAATTGATTCCAATACATGCGATTTGCCCCGCGTTGTTGATACCGTAGGCTCCATTTAGCGTCCAACCGGAAAGAGGCGTAGATAACATATTGTTTAGATCACGCATTCCATTTGTGCCGTCCCATAGAAATGCATTACCGGAGATCACGTTATAACTTCTGCCGACAACGCTCCCCTGCTCGTTGATGGCAAGTGCATAACTTGAATCACTACCATTCGGTAGGACGCCAAGATCGGTCATCACACCGTTCTGCCAGAGGAATGCATCCCCTACGCGAGAGCCATTGACGGTCGTTTCTCCGACGATTTCTCCGTTGTTGTTGATCGCATACGCACGGGTACTGCCAGCACCGTTCTGCAAGTCGCCTAAGTCTGTCATTACCGAATTTTGCCAAATGAATCCTCGGTCTCGCCCAGTTACCGAGCAGTTACCCGTAATCTGTGTGTGGTCGTTGATCCCGTAGGCGTCACTGTAACCACCGTGTCCACTTAGGCTTCCCAGGTCGGTAGTGGTGCCGTCTGAGAATAGATAAGCGTGAGTCGTACTTCCATCCGTGAGAGTCGATATCCCGACAACTTGACCGGCGTTGTTGATTCCGTTGCAGAAAGTATAACCAACACCGCCAAGCCCTGGAACTTCCGCCGTTGTTCCGCCGCTATAAATGAAGCCATACGACGGCCTGACACCGTTGCTTTGTTGTGACGTACCGACAATCTGACCAGCATTGTTTATTGAGGCTGCGTAACTGAAACTCTGACTTGTCGCAAGTGTACCAAGGTCGGTCATTACGCTGCCGCTATAGAGGAACGCATGAGTGTCACCTGTGGTGGTCGTTGAATAGCCGACTACCTCCCCGCCACTATTTATTCCCAGCGTTCCACAAAACGTTCCTCCGAGCGTGCCAAGGTGTGTAACGTTATAGCGAACGTCGCCCAATGCGATCCCATTTAATGAAATCAGCCAAATGGCGGTGATCCAAATTATTGGGGCCACAAAAGGCAATTGCTTTGCCCGTCGTCGCCAAGTAACGGCCAGGAGGCCGATCCCGCCCGCCGCGAGCAGGACGAACGTGCCCGGTTCGGGGGTGGGCGTCAACAGAAAAGCGGCTTGTTGCCCGCTGGGATTTATGCCGTAGCCCACGATCTGCCCAGCGTCGTTGATGCAATTGGCCCTTTCAAGCATCCATCCAGCACCCGAAGGATCAAGCAAATTGTTCAGGTCATGCATACCGTCCGTGCTGTCCCAAATAAACGCCTTGTCTGACGATGCGTTGCGGCTCGTGCCCACCACGACGCCGTTATCGTTGATGGCGTTCGCGAAACTCAAATAACTTCCATTCTGCAACACGCCGAGATCGGTTATTACGCCGTTCTGCCAAAGCATCGCATGCTCCGCCGGATAACCGGCAACTGCTGTTGCCCCAACGACCTTGCCGCTGTTATTGATCGCATAGGCTTCAGTGTGGCCCGAACCGCCTTCCAAGTCGCCCAAGTCCGTCATGACGCCGTTCTGCCAGATAAACGCACGGTTCGTGCAGCATCCGGCAATTTGAGTGTGATCATTGATGCCGTAGGGATTGCTGTATCCGCCAGGGCCATCTAGACTTCCCAAGTTGGTCGTGGTGCCGCCCGAATACAAGTACGCCTCGGTAATATCAGAATTGCCAACAAGGGAGATTCCAACAGTTTGGCCGAGGTTGTTAATAGCGTTCCCAGACGTATAGCCGACACCGCCGAGGCCGGGGATTTCCGTCATCGTTCCGCCACTATAAATGAAGCCATACATCGCAGTGTTGGTTGACGAACTACCGACAATCCGTCCGGCGTTGTTGATGCCATTCGCATAGCTTAAGACCTGGCTTGCCGAAAGCTTACCCAAGACCTGTATGGAACCGCCGCTGTAAAGGAAGGCTTGTGGTTGACCGTTGCTGTCGGTGGCATAACCCACGACTTGCCCGCTGCTGTTGATGGCTGTGGCATCGCTAGGCTCGCCGAGGGACAACGCACCGAGGTCGGTCAGGCTGTACTGAACCGCTGCCTCGCTTCGAGCCACACCAGCAAGAACGACGACCAATCCTGCCACAAACCAAATCGAGCCCTTCATCTGAAGAACCTTTCACGTTGCGGGCGAACAAGTCGTCCTGGAACTGGGATGCGGACGGGGAAATCTCCGCCGCATGCCGCCGACCCAACGCCCCTGATTGTAATCACAGGCAGGCCGTGATTCCACAACAGGGGCAAAGAATGACCAAGAAGGCGAGGGCAGGCGAGCCTCGGCGGGCCGAACGGGGCCAACGGCGAAAGCGGTGGCCCAAGGGCCGTTTGAAGACCAGTTCTTCTGCCTCAGCGAGGCGGATAGGCCCATCCCAGAAATTTCGGCGGCGGCGAATCGAAGCCGATCTTCCCCACGGCGAAGACGAAGGCTTCCAAGGCTTCTGTTGTTCCGCAAGCCGGACAGATATCGATGCTGCAATCTTCGCGTGATTGTGCGGGAACCTCAGTATATGGCTGCCCGCAACGTGGGCAGATTCGGGGAATGGCAGTGTTCATGGTGTAGTAGCCTTCTTGTTTGGAGCTTCCTCGGTTTCGCCCGCTATTCGCCTGCATCCCTTCTTCGCAATGCAGCCGCAACTCTCGCGTGATAACCACCAGCGGCACATCGAACCTTCGCCGCCTGCTGATATCCCTCATTGCCTCGCAAGATGATCACTATCGAATCCAAGAGCACTAGGGCCTCCGCGTACCCGCTTGCCAGTTGCAGCAGCTTATCCGCCGCCATGACCTTGCGGGTTCTGGCCTCCCATGCCTTGAAGTCCGGCTCCGAATCGTCGTCGTCGGTTTCTGAATTCCTCGTCCCGGCGGTGGCTTCATCAAAGGTGTTTTCATCGGCAAACCACACAGCATCGGCCAGGACAAATGCCTCTTTGTAGCCGCCTGCCAGTTCGATCAACCTCCTCGCAGCCTGCACCTTGCGGGCCGTGACCTGACATGCCTCATATCGCTCGCCGTATTCGACGGCGGCGGCGATGTCCAGCCTGCTTTCCGGTTCCAGTTCTTCATCCGACATAGTAGCACCGTTTCGTTGAAATGGATTCAGTTCAGTAGCACACCCGCTCGCTCGCCTCGGCTAGCTGGCCCTCGGTACGCTTCGTGTATCGGGCGGTCGTGTTCAGGTTCTCGTGGCCGAGAATCTGGGCGAGGCCGACCAGATCATTGTTGTTGTCCGCAAGGTACTGGTGGGCCATAGTATGCCGAAGTAGATGCGGGTGCATGTCAATACCGCAGATGGCACAGTATTTATCAACGATGGCTCGAATCCCACGATCCCCAAGCGGCCCGCGTTCGCCGACGAAGAGGCTTTGCGAAGGAATCGGGGGCCGCGTCTCCAGGTATGCCTGGAGGGCACGTCGGGCCGGGAGTGGCAGCGGCACCGATCTCTGCTTCCCGCCCTTGCCGAAGCGGAAGACGACGGTGCCGCTGCGTTCGCCGATGATCAGATCGTGTAGTTCCAGGGTGACCAGATCGCTGATTCGACCGCCGGTGTATAAAAATAATGAGAAGATGGCATTGGCCCGCACGTCCTGCCGCAGTTCGATTTCCCGCAGCAGCCGCCGCACGTCGCTGCGTTCCATTCCCTTTGGAGCAAGCTGCTGCCGCCTCAGCTCTTTCACCGGCTTCGCCGGATTCACGGGGATATGGCCCTGCTCGACGGCCCAGGCAAAATAACGGCGAATGGTAACCAGAGCACGATTGACGGTCGTGACCGCCTGCCCCTGTTGCCGACGCAGGGCGTCTTTGAAATCGATAATGTCGCGAGTCGTCACCCGCTTGATGCAGAAGGGTTCGGCATTGGCCTGGGCGAACCACGCTGCGAACTTTCGGAAGTCCTGAAGCAAAGCCCTGCGGGAATTGGCGGCGTAGTCCTGGTCGCTCAGGTAGCCCACGACCAAGGCGGCTTCCCCTGGCCCGACAGGGACGAGGCCGAAAACCTTATCACTCGAATTCTTACCGTCTTGTTTACGCGAATTAGACACCATTTGGACACCTCCTAGCCCTAACTGGGCTGATAAGGATAGTTATCACCGCACGTTATCTCCTGAATTCCGTCGCCGCAGGTGCAGGAAAACGGCCCTCAGCATCTCCCCCTGGGGAACGTCGGACGCCCCGTTGGGATAC
>Ga0209697_10005422_pt1 | contig 15921 bp, 18 predicted proteins | sample AliMusrvi5mmetaG_FD_184115 | JGI IMG/M metagenome (GOLD analysis project Ga0209697, IMG submission 184115) | Freshwater lake bacterial and archeal communities from Alinen Mustajarvi, Finland, to study Microbial Dark Matter (Phase II) - Alinen... | ecosystem: Environmental > Aquatic > Freshwater...
AGCCGGGGGAGGAACGGGGGCGGGCGCAGGGGCCATGGCCTTCGCGCCACCCCAGGTGTAGCCCAAACCCACGGTGCCCAGGTATTCGGTGCGGGCCTTGGCAGAGTTGTAGAGGGTGTCCGCCAGGTTCACATGAACCGCCTTCACGCTCAGATCGAAGAACACGTGCTCGGCAGGACGGCCCATGATGCCCAGGCCGCCGTGGTAGTTGAAGCGGTTGGTGCTGTCGGCCTTGCCGGAGTAACGGCCGCTGACGTTGCTGTCACCCACACCCAGGGCCGCGTAGGGATACCAGTTCTCAGCGCCGGGGCGGAAGTTGAAGAGGCCGGAAGCCAGGAAGTGGGTTTCCTTGCCCTTGCCCCAGGTGGGGGGGGCCTTGTCGACCTGCAGGTCACTCCGCAGGGCCCGGAAGTCCACGCCCCAGCGATCCGAGTACCAGTGCCCCAGGCCCAGACCAAAGTGGGCCTTGTCCTGGAGGTCGGGCTTGCTTTCAAACATGGTCTGCCCGACGTAACCGGCGACCCAACTCGTGCCCTGCTGGGCCGAAAGGGTCAGCGCGGTTCCAGCCAGCAGGAACAGCAACGATTTCTTCATGTGGTGCCTCCGTGATAAGTCGAGGTGTGACCCCTGTCACAGAGCATAGTCGGCCCAAGTGTCTAATTTCAATCTAAAAACACGTTTTTTTACCTCACAGTTTCTTACTAATCTGTGTATCCATTGGTTCTTATTTGTATTTTATAACTTGAAACATGGGAACGTCGAGCCTCCAGGATATTTGTAACTTTCAGGCATTTCAGGCACTTGAATGGGCCATTTCTACCCGATTTTCGGGTGATCAATATCCAGCCTTTTCGGTCCACGTGACCTGTTTTTTCTCTGCCCAGGGTGCCGGGGTCCGCTGGTCCGAACCAGGCTCACCCAAAGGCCTCAGGCCCCTGGGTGCCCGGGGCCTGAGGCTTTTGGACCTGAGCGCCTCCTGGAGATCATGCCTCGATCGGCACCACGGTGATCAGGGAGGCTCCCGCCTCCACGGTGGCATCCTCCACGACATGGATGGTTTTTACAGTTCCGGTGGCGTGGGTCTTCAACTCGTTCTGCATCCTCTTGGTATCGCCTGCGGCGATACGCAAGGCCTCCCAATCAGGCTTCGGGCGCCACCACCGTGATGAGGGAGGCTCCCGTCTCGACGGTGGCGCCCTCCCCGACGTGAATGGTCTTTACGGTTCCGGTGGTGTGGGTCTTCAACTCGTTCTGCATCTTCATGGCCTCCATGACGAGGAGGGTCTGGCCTTCCTGAACGACATCGCCAACGGCCACGAGCAGCTTCACCACCTTGCCAGGCATGGGGGACATGAGCAGGCCACCGCTGGCGCCAGCGCCGCCGGAGGCGCCCAACAGGGCGCGGCGGGGATCCACCAGGGCAAACTCGTAGGAGCCGTCATAGAGCATGGCCCGATAGGCGTGGCTTTCGGGGTCCGGGGACTTGGCGGGGTCCAAGCGGACTTCCACGGAGCGGCCATCCATCAGGATCGAGAAGCAGCCGGGTTCGAGTTCCATGATGTCGATGGAGTGCGACACGCCATCCCAGACCAGCGTGGTGACGCCGTCCTGGCGGATGAATTCCACGTCCTGGGATTCCTTGCCGATTACCAGAGTGCGTTTCACCTTGATCTCCTCAGCTACAAGCGGTTGAACCGGCCCCATTGTTTCCAGGCATCCGGCTTGCCATCGCCGTTGACGGCGGGCTGAGCGGCGCGGCGGTGCTCGGTCTCCAGCTCGTGCAAGAGGGCCGCGGCCACGGCGAACTTGAGATCGGGCCCCTGCCCCTTCTTCTTCCAAAAGGGTTCGTCCAGCATCCCCGTATGAAGGGCACCCGTGCGGAAGGGTTCGTGCTCCATAAGGGCCTCATGGAAGGCGATGTTGTGGCGGATGCCGCCGATGCGGTATTCGCCCAAGGCTGCCCGCATGCGCTCCACGGCCTCGATGCGCGTGGGCCCCCAGGTGCTCAGCTTGCTGATCATGGGGTCGTAGAACATGGGCACCTCGGCCCCCTCGTACACGCCGCCGTCATCGCGCACATTGCGACCGCTGGGGGTGCGCAGGTAGGTGATCCTGCCGGGGCTGGGCATGAAGTTCTTGTCCGGGTCCTCCGCATACACGCGGCACTCGATGGCCCAGCCGTTGAGGGGGATCTCCTCCTGGGTCATGGGCAGCTTCTCGCCTCGGGCCACCTGGATCTGCCACTTCACAAGGTCCAGGCCCGTGATCCATTCGGTGACGGGATGCTCCACCTGGAGGCGAGTGTTCAGCTCCAGGAAATAGAAGTTGCGGTCGATGTCCGCCAGGAACTCCACGGTGCCTGCGCCGACATAGTCCACGGCCTTGGCCACCTTGAGAGCCGCCTCGCCCATGGCCTTGCGCATTTCCGGGGTCACGTGGGGGCTGGGCGCCTCCTCGATGACCTTCTGGTGGCGCCGCTGCACGGAGCATTCCCGTTCGTGGAGATAGACGTGGTTGCCGTGCGTGTCCCCGAAGATCTGAATCTCGATGTGGCGGGGTTGGACGATGGCCTTCTCCACATAGACGCTGTCATCGCCGAACGAGGAAAGCGCTTCGCCGCGGGCCCGGGCCAGGGAGGAGGTGAACTCCTCGGGCTTGTGCACCAGGCGCATCCCCTTGCCGCCGCCGCCCATGGCGGCCTTGAGCATGACGGGGAAACCAATCTTCAGGGAAGCCGCCAGCAGCGCTTCGTCGGCCATGGTCTCCTGGATGCCCGGCACCACGGGACAACCCGCTGCGATGGCCACGACCCGGGCCGCGGTCTTGGAGCCCATGCTTTCGATGGACTCGGGCCGGGGTCCGATGAAGGTGATGCCTTCAGCCGCGAAGGCCCGGGCCGCGCCGGCATTCTCGGAGAGGAAGCCGTAGCCCGGATGCACAGCATCGGCGCCGCTGCGCTTGCAGACGTCAATGATCTTCTCCACCACCAGGTAGCTCTCCCGGGCCGCGGCGGGGCCGATAAAGTAGGCCTCGTCGGCCATGCGCACGTGCAGGGCACCGCGGTCCGCTTCGGAATAGACCGCCACGGTGGGAATCCCCATCTCGCGGCAGGTGCGGATCACCCGGCAGGCGATCTCGCCTCTGTTAGCAATCAGGATCTTGGTCACTGGCATGGTTGACCTCTGAATCGGGCATGATGTTGGGGTGCGTGCCTCTAGCCTAGCAAATCCTCTGCTCTCCATCACCATGTGCCTGGTCACAATCGCCTGCGGACGTCGGGGCGACCCCATTCCGAGACCCCGGGCCACGGCCCAGGCCCCGGAGGTCCGCTTGGAGGGCCTGCGCAGGCTGAGAGTTGTCCTGCCCTCTCGGGACACCCAAGGTGGCGACCTGGTGGGCATCGAGCAGGTGCGGGTGCTCTACCTGCCTCTGGGGCTCACGAAGCCCACCCCCGAAGAGATCTTCAGCAAGGGTGAAGTGGTCCTGGAGCGGCGGCGCCCCGATCTGCCCGGCCCAGGTCAGACCCTCGTCCTGGATCTGAGATCCCTGCAGCGGCCCCAGGGCTGGATTGTGGTGGTGGCGGTGCGGCTCGGCAACGTCCCCGGCCAGCCCAGTGAGGTGCTGCCCTGGCTGGATCCAGCGATCTGAAGCAGGACAAGTCCCCCTAGAATCCCGGCTGCTGGGCCCGGTCTGAAACATCCAAGCGGTGGGCCCACCACTGCACCACGGCCTGGGCCAGACGCTCCTTGGGCAGGGGCCCGAGGGCGGGCAGGACGCCCTGGGGGGTGATGGGGATCAGGGTGTTGGCCTGGGTGCCAAAGGCTCGGCCACTCTGGATGTCATTGACCAGGATGGCGTCCAACCCTTTGCTTTTGAGCTTGGCCTTGGCGTGATCCAAGTGCTTCTCGCTTTCGGCGGCGAAGCCCATGGCCCATTGGTCCGGCCGGCGTTTGGACGCAAGGGTCGCCAGCACGTCTGGCGTCCGCACCAGCACCAGGGACTCGGGACCATCCGTCTTCTTCACCTTTTCCGCTGCCAGATGCTCCGGGCGCTGATCCGCCACGGCCGCCGCCGCCACCAGGCCATCACAGTCCGCCCAGCGGGCTTCGCAGGCGGCCAGCATGTCCTGCGCGCTGCGCACGCGCATCGTCTCCACGCCCCAGGGCGCAGGCAGATCGCCGCCCAGCACCAGGTGCACCCGGGCGCCCACGTCCCGGAAGGCACGGGCCAAGGCGAGGCCCATGGCCCCAGTGCTGCGGTTGCTGAGGGTGCGGACCGGGTCCAGGTCCTCCCGGGTGGGGCCTGCAGTGACAAGGATCTGCCTGCCCTGGAGAACGGCTAGATTAGGCGTCCCATACATCTGGATGGCTTCGAGGATGGCGCCTACATCGGCCAGCTTGCCCGCGCCCTCCTCGCCGCAGGCCAGGACGCCCTCGCCAGGCTCCACCACTCCGTGGCCAAAGCTGCGCAGTCGGGCCAGGTTGGCCTGAACCGCCGGGTGCTCCCACATGCCCGTGTTCATGGCCGGGGCCCAGAGCACCGGAGCCCGGGTGGCCAGCAGTACGGTACTGAGCAGGTCCGGGGCCAGGCCGTTGGCGGTCTTGCCGATGCTGTTGGCGGTGGCGGGCGCCACGACGACGAGGTCCGCCCAGCGGGCCAGCTCGATGTGCTCGACGCTGGGATTGGCGCGCCACTCCCCCATGTCGGGGTTGGCCCCCAGGCAGGGCTCCCCCGTGAGGCTACTGAGGGCCAGCGGCGTGATGAAACGGGCCCCGGCCTCCGTGAGGATGCACCGGACCCGGTGGCCCTGGTTCGTGAGCTGGCGGGCCAGCTCGGCGGCCTTGTAGGCGGCCACGCCGCCGGTGATGCCCAGGACGATCTGCATCAGATGGCTCCAGGAAGACCGAGCAGCTTGCGGATGATCCCAATCTGCCCCAGGTGGTAGCACTCGTGCATGAACATGAAGGCCACCACCTGCTCCAGGGGCTGCTCGATGCCCAGGCCGGGGTTGCGGGCGGGCCGATCCCAGTCCGTCTCGCTCATGAAGGCCTCCTTCAGCTGCTGGTCCACAGCCTGCAACGCAAGCACCAGCTCCGGCCAGGCCAGGTGGGCCGTGGCTCCGGAACCGCCCCGGGAGTAGTGCTCCGCCCAGGCTGGATCTTCGGGGGGGCTGCCGCCCAGCAGCTTCACCACACTGCGCCGGGCCGCCACAACGTGCCCCAGCAGCCAGGCTGCCGAGGAGACGCCTTCGGCGGGACGCTGGGCGGCCAGGTCCGGGGTCAGCCCCACACTGTTCATCTCCAGCAGCCTCAAGTTATTCCCGTAGCTGTTGCGCCAGAGCTTGCCGCGTTCCATGGTCTCTCCCGGGAAACCCACCATGCTAACGCCAACCGTTGCCCAGAAGCGCTCCTGGTGTTAAGCTTCGTGGTTCGGAGTGTCCATGACCCAGCGCACCATTGTTCGTGTACCGGATGAAATCGGCAACAAGTACCGCTTCGTCGTTGTGGCGGGCAAACGCTGCGAGCAGCTGCAGCGCGGCGCCTTCCCCAAGGTTGAGGTCGTGGTGCCCGTGAACAAGCACGGCCAGGCCCAGGATGCCCCCAAGCTCGCCTCGTTCTGGGGCCAGGTGGCCGTGGCCGAGGTCGAGGAGAACCGCATCGCCTTCGAGGAAGCCGAGATCGCCCCCATCAACGACACCACCGTGGTGCCCATCTCCAGCGAGTAGCCTGTCACGCTCGCACAAAAAGGCCCCCCATAGGAGGGGCCTTTTTGTGCGAAACAAATTATTTCCACAGGCATTGAAATTATGACTTGCGCCGAGTCGCCCTGGAATCCAACATTCAACACACGTTGAATAGGATCCTCATGCGCTCCCCCGTCCATCCCCCTGCCCGTTCCCGAGGTCCCAAGGCCACCAAGGTGGACCCGGACCAACTCCTGGCTGCGGCCCAGACCGTCTTCACGGAGCAGGGCCTCCGCGCCGCCAGCCTGCGGGCCATCGCCCGCCAGGCGGGCTGCGACCCGGCCCTCATCTACTACCACTTCACCAGCAAGGAGGCCCTCTTCAACGCCCTGCTGGAGCGCCGCTTCCCGGCGGTGCTACGGGACGTGGAGCGCCTGGCGGATCCGCTGGACCGGCGACCCACCGCCCTGCGTCTGTGGGAGGTCCTGCTGATCTTCCACCAGCACCTGGCTGAGGATCCCGGACTCCGCTCCCTGGTCCGAGGCGAGATCGTGAAGGGTGCCGAAGGTGTCACCGCCCTCATTGAGGCGCAGGTGCGCCCGGTCACGGGGGCCATTCGCCGGATCTTCGAGCAGGGACTTGAGCGGGGCGAGCTCCGGCAGAACCTCCACCCCATGCTGGCCACCTTCTTCCTGGTGAAGATGCAGCTGGAGATCCTGGACGTGCTCCCGGTCATGCTCCCGCGGCTCATGGACCTCCCCCCGGAAAACGTCGTGGCCACGGGCATGCGCGCCTGGTTTGACCTGTTCTGGCGGGGCGTGGCCCTGGATCCCACCAGCCCCCTGCCCGCCCTGCCCGACTCCGCTGTCTGATGAGGTTCCCCATGCGTCCAGCCCCGCTGCTGCTGTCCTCCGCCCTGCCCGGGTCCATCCTCGGCGCAGTCCTGCTGCTCAGTGCCTGTGGCCACCGCCCGGAGCCCCGGCTCCGGCTCTCCGGGAACATCGAAGTGGTCCAGGTGGAAGCCAGCTTCCGGCTGGGAGGACGGGTCCTGGAGCGCCCTGTGGATGAGGGCCAGATCGTCCAGGCCGGCCAGCTGCTGGCCCGCCTTGAGGCCAAGGACCTGGAGCAGACCGTGGCCATGCGCAAGGCGGATGCCGCCACGGCACGGGCCGCCCTGGACGCCCTGCTGGCGGGCTCCCGCAACGAGGAAATCGAGGCCGCCCGCGCCACTCTGGAGCAGGCCAAGGCCGACCTCCGACGCCTGGAGCCCGATGAGGTCCGCCTGCGGGACCTTCAACGGCAGGGCATCCTCTCGGCCCGGGACTACGAGGCCACCAAGGCCGCCCTCGAGGCCGCCCGCGCCAAGGTCCGGCAGGCTGATCAGCAGGCCACCCTCGTGCAGAAGGGACCTCGCAAGGAGGACATCGACCAGGGCCGGGCCCGCCTCGATCAGGCCACCCAGGCCCTGGCCCTGGCCCAGACCCAGCTGGGCTATGCGACCCTCCTGGCTCCGACCTCGGGGGTGATCCTGTCCAAGAACATCGAGCCCATGGAATTCGTCAGCCCAGGCACCTCGGTCCTGACCATGGCCAACCTGGGCCAGGTCTGGCTGCGGGCCTACGTGGAGGAGGGGGACCTGGGCCGCGTGAAGGTCGGCCAGAAGGCCCGGGTCAGCTCGGATACCTACCCGGGCAAGCAGTACGAAGGTCGGGTCTCCTTCATTGCCTCCGAGGCCGAGTTCACGCCCAAGAGTGTCCAGACCCGGAAGGAGCGCGCCAAGCTCGTCTATCGCATCAAAATCGAGATCCCCAACCCCGCCATGGAGCTGAAGCCCGGCATGCCCGTGGACGTCGAGATCGAGCTGGGCGGCCGCTGATGGAGACCGTCCGGACCCAGGCGCTGACGCGCCACTTCGGGGATCTGGTGGCCCTGGACCAGCTCACGGTGTCTGTGGCAGAGGGGGAGATCTTTGGCCTCGTGGGGCCGGACGGGGCGGGCAAGACCACGACCATGCGACTGCTGACGGGTATCCTCGCGCCCAGCTCTGGCGAGGCCTGGGTGGATGGGCTCGATGTGCGGACCCAGCCTGAGCCCATCAAGGGTCGCATCGGCTACATGGCCCAGCGCTTCGGGCTCTATCCAGATCTCACGGTGCAGGAGAACCTCGACTTCTACGCCGAGCTCTACGAAGTGCCCAAGGCGGGCCGGAACGAGCGGAATGACCGCCTCCTGGACTTCAGCAACCTCAGCCCCTTCAAGCGCCGCCAGGCAGGCAACCTTTCCGGGGGCATGAAGCAGAAGCTGGGCCTTGCCTGCGCCCTCATCCACACCCCCCGGGTGCTCTTCCTGGACGAGCCCACCAACGGTGTGGACCCCGTCTCCCGGCGGGACTTCTGGCGCATCCTCTACCAGCTCCAGCAGGAGGGCGTGACCATCTTCGTCTCCACCGCCTACCTGGACGAGGCCGAGCGCTGCAACCGCATCGGCCTGCTCCACCAAGGCCGCCTCCTGGCCTGCGACACCGTGGAGGGCGTGAAGGGGCTGCTGCGGGGAAGCCTCTTGGAGCTGCGCTGCGATCAGCCCCGGCGAGCCTCCGGGCTCCTGCGTACGGCTCAGCTGGGAACGGTGGCCCTCTTCGGAGATCGCCTCCACATCCTCGTCGAGAAAGCCGATGAAGGCCGCCTGGCCATCGAGCAGGTCCTGCGGGCCGAGGGCATCCCGCTCCACGACCTCCGCGTCATCGAGCCCACGCTCGAGGATGTCTTCACCTCCGCCATCCCCGGAGGTGCCGCGTGAGCGCGGGGCGGGAGGGGAGCGCCTTCGCCGTCACGCTGCGGAACCTGGAGCGGCGCTTCGGGGACTTCGTGGCCGTGAACCGCATCAGTCTGGACGTGGCCCGAGGTGAGATCTTCGGCTTCCTGGGCCCCAATGGCGCAGGAAAGTCCACCACCATCCGCATGCTCTGCGGGCTCCTGGAGCCCTCCGGTGGCAGCGGCACCGTGGCCGGTTTTGACATCCGCACCGAGCGGGAGCAGATCAAGCGGAACATCGGCTACATGAGCCAGAAATTCAGCCTCTATGACGACCTGCGGGTGGAGGAGAACATTGATTTCTACTCCGGCATCTACAGCATCCCCCGGGAGAAGAAGGCCGCCCGGAAAGCCTGGGTACTGGAGATGGCCAGCCTCCAGGACCACCGCCAGACCCGCACCGGCGCGCTGCCCGGGGGCTGGAAGCAGCGGCTCTCGCTGGGCTGCGCCCTGCTCCATGAGCCACAGGTGCTCTTCCTGGACGAGCCCACCTCGGGGGTGGATCCCCTGAGTCGGCGCAGTTTCTGGGACCTCATCCACCAGCTGGCGGACCAGGGCGTGACTGTCTTCGTGACCACCCACTACATGGAGGAGGCGGAGTACTGCGACCGCTTGGCCATGATCTACCGAGGTGAGCTGGTGGCCCTGGGGACTCCCAGCGAAATGAAAGGCAGCCTCATGGCCGACCAGGTGCTGGCCCTCGCCTGCGACCGCTCCCACGAGGCCCTGGGAGTCGCCGCGGCGGTGCCGGGCGTCCGGGACGCGGCCCTCTTCGGGCAGCACATCCACCTCATGACCGAGGACGCCGCGACCCTCGCGCCCCGGCTGCAGGCAGCCCTGGAGGCCGCCGGGTTCCGAGTGGAGTCTGTAGAGCAGATCACGCCTTCCCTGGAGGATGTCTTCGTGTCCCTCATCGAGACCCGGGACCGGGCCGACGGTGTGCAGCAGGAGTTCGCCCAATGAGCGCGCTGAACCTCCGCCGCCTGAAGGCCGTGGCCCGCAAGGAATTCCTGCACGTCCTCCGGGATCCCCGCGCCCTGGGCATCGCCATCCTGCTGCCCATGATCATGCTTATGATCTTCGGCTATGCCCTAACCCTGGATCTGGACCGGGTACCCCTGGCCGTCTTCGATCAGAGCCGCACCCCCCAGAGCCGGGAACTGGTGGGGCGCTTCGAGGGCTCCCACTACTTCTCCGTGGTGGCCAGGCCGGAAAGCAACCGCGAGGTGGAGGCGGCCATCGACCAGGGCCAGGTCATGATGGCTTTGGTCATTCCCGTGGACTTCGGTCGGCGGGTGGCCGCGGGGCGGACGGTCCAGGTGCAGATGCTCGCTGACGGCAGCGACGCCAACACCACCACCCTGGCCCTCGGCTACGCCGAGACCATCGTGCGCACCTACTCCCAGGCCCTCCTGGTGGAGAAGGTCCGGCGCCTGACGGGGGGGCCCCTGGCGCTGCCCCTGGAACTCAGGCCCCGCGCCTGGTTCAACGCCGACATGGAATCCAAGGTGTTCATCGTGCCGGGCCTCATCGCCGTGATCATGATGCTCATCGCGGCCCTGCTCACCTCCCTCACAGTGGCCCGGGAGTGGGAAACGGGCACCATGGAGCAGCTGATCTCCACGCCCGTCCGCAGCAGCGAGCTGATCCTGGGCAAGCTGGCGCCCTACTTCGCCATCGGCATGGTGGACATGCTGCTTTCCGTGCTGGCGGGGCGCTTCCTCTTCGATGTCCCCATCCGGGGCAGCCTGGTGCTGCTCTTTTCGGTATCGGCGGTATACCTGGTGGGCGCCCTCTCCCTGGGAATCCTCATCAGCACCCTGGCCCGGACCCAGCTCTTGGCCAGCCAGGCCGCCTTCGTGGCCACCTTCCTGCCGGCCTTCCTGCTCTCGGGCTTCATGTTCGATATCGGGAACATGCCCAAGGTGCTGCAGGGGGTGACCTACCTGATTCCCGCCCGCTACTTCGTGACCATCCTGCGGGGCCTCTACCTGAAAGGGACCGGAGTCGCCCAGCTCTGGCCCGAGTGCCTGCTCATGGTGGGCTTCGGCGCCCTCATGCTCCTGCTCGCCATCCGCAGCTTCAAGAAACGGCTGGACTGATCATGCTGGAACGCCTCTACCACATGCTCGTCAAGGAGTTCATCCAGGTGCTCCGGAATCCGCGGATGCGAGCCGTCATCTTCGTCATGCCTGTGATGCAGGTGCTCATCATCGGCTATGCCGTGAACACGGACGTGCGCCACGTCCACCTGGCTGTCTACGACCTGGACCGGACGCCCGCCACCCGCGACCTGGTGGAGCGCTTCGAAGGCTCCGGCTGCTTCGATGTGGTGCGCCGCATCGGCGACGAACCCGAGATCCAGGAGGTGCTGGATTCGGGCGAGGCCAAGGCCGTGCTGCGGCTGAACCGAGGCTTCGCCCAGGACCTGGCGGGGGGGCGCAGTGCCCAGGCCCAGCTGCTGCTGGACGGCTCGGACTCCAACACGGCCAGCATCATCCTGGGCTACGCGTCCCACATCGGGGCCGACTTCAACCGTGCCGTCATGGAGAAGCGCTTCTCCCGCGGTGCCGGGGTGCGCCTGGAGGCCGAGCCCGTCACCCTGGTCTCCCGGGCCTGGTTCAATCCCAACCTCGACAGCCGCAACTTCTTCGTGCCCGGGGTGCTGGCCATGCTGGTGGCCGTGGTGTCAATCATCCTCTCCAGCATGGCCATCGTGCGGGAGCGGGAGATCGGCACCATGGAGCAGATCATGGTGACGCCCATCGGCCGACTGGAGTTCATCCTCGGCAAGACCATCCCCTTCGCCCTCATCGGCTTCGTGGACGTGGCCCTCATCACCCTCATCGCCGTTTTCTGGTTCCGGATCCCGCTCCTGGGCAATCCCCTCATCCTCTTCCTGGGGACGGGGCTCTACCTGCTCAGTACGCTGGGTGTGGGCCTGCTCATCTCCACCGTGAGCGCCACCCAGCAGCAGGCCATGATGACGGCCTTCTTCTTCATGCTGCCGGCCTTCATGCTCTCGGGCTTCGTCTATCCCATCGCCAACATGCCCACGGTGGTGCAGTGGTTCACCTTCCTGAACCCGCTGCGCTACTACCTCGTGATCATCCGGGGCGTGTTCCTGAAGGGCCTGGGCCTTCCGGTGCTCTGGCCCCACATGCTGGCCCTGACCCTGCTGGGCACCACCACCCTGATCCTGGCAGCGGCGCGGTTCCGGAAGACCGGAGCCTGATTCAGGAAAAGCAGTAACTGGCGAGGCTGAGGCTGCCCAGCTGCCAGCCGCTGAAGAGGCTGGTAGGAGCGCTTTCGGCAGCACCCAGCGCCACGAAGAGTGGATCGAAGTGTTCGGAGGTGGGCACCGACTCTGCTGCGCCGGGAGCTCCGCGCCAGTCGGCCAAGGCCGTGGCATCGCCCCGCTCCAACTGCTCGCGCACCCAGCCGTCGAAGGCGGTGGCCCAGGGTCGTGGTGCCGCAGCCCCCGCCCAGTCCAGGCGACCGAGGTTGTGCACAATGCCACCGCTGCCCACGATGATTACCCCCTCCCGGCGCAGGGGCGCCAGGGCCCGCCCCGCGGCCAGCAGCTGCTCGGGCGTGCGCGGGCGAGGCAGCGAAAGCTGCACGACGGGGATGTCGGCCTCGGGGGCCAGGTAGCGCAGGGGCACCCAGGTGCCGTGATCCAGGGGGCGCTGGTCATCCAGCACCACGTCCAGACCCGCCGCCCGCAGCAGCTGCGCAGCCTGGGCCGCCAGGACGGGAGAGCCCGGGGCCGGATAGTCCAGCTGGTAGAGGGCCTCCGGAAAGCCGCCGAAGTCATGCATGACGCCGGGCTGCGCCGCCGAGGAAAGGCGAAATGGGCCATGAGCCTCCCAGTGGGCGGTGCAGACGAGGATGGCCCGGGGCCGTACCTGGACGCGGCTGAAGGCAGTCAGGGCCTGGCCCCAGGCTTCGCCATCCAGGGCCAACATGGGCGAACCATGGGCCAGGAAAAGGGTTGGAAGGGGTGCGGAAGCGTTCATGGCAATAGGATCGTTTTGAAATTTAGATGTTGCAACTCTTTTTTTAAGTAAAAACCCATGCCTCCTTCGTCCACCGGCGCATTGCTGCCGTGGTTAAGCTAGGGAGAATCAATTCGTGGAGCTTCCATTGACCCTCAGGCTCGGTGTAAACGTCGACCATGTAGCCACCCTCCGACAGGCCCGGGGCGGCCATGAACCGGAACCCGTGGCCGCGGCCCTCCTGGCCCAGAGCGCTGGCGCCCAGGGGATCACCGTGCACCTGCGGGCGGACCGCCGCCACATCCAGGACCGGGATCTCCGGGTCCTGAAGGAAGTGCTGGCGGTACCCCTCAATGTGGAGTGCGCTGCCACTTCGGAGGCCATGGAGGCCGTCATTCCCGCCAAGCCCTCCTGGGTGACCCTGGTGCCCGAGAGCCGTGAAGAGCTCACCACCCAGGGCGGCCTGGACGTCATCTTCCTCCAGGGCATGCTCAAGCCCGTGGTGCGTGAGTTGAGGAGCGCCGGCATCCATGTGAGCCTCTTTGTGGACCCGGTCCTGGACCAGATCAAGATGGCCGCCAAGGTGGAGGCCCATGCGGTGGAGCTGAACACTGGCGTCTACAGCGATCTGCCCATGGATTCCGACGCCTCCGCTGAAGTGGCCCTCCTGCGGGAGGCCGCCCGCCTGGCCAGCCGCCTGGGCCTCAAGGTGCTCGCGGGCCACGGGCTGACCCTGCAGAATGTAGGTCCCGTGGCCGCCATTCCCGAGATCGAGGAACTCAACATCGGCCATAGCCTCATCGGCCGCGCGGTCTTCGTGGGGATGGAGCGGGCCGTGGACGAGATGCTGACCGCCATGCAGGAGGCCCGGCCATGAGCAACGTCCTGGTCGTGGACGACGACGCCAATGTCCGCCAAATCCTCCGCGAGTTCATCGAGCGGGAGGGGCACCAGGTCATCGAATCCGCCGATGCCTCCGAGGCCCGCCGGGCCCTGGCAGTCAATCCCGTAGACCTGATCTTCCTGGACGTCTCCATGCCCGGCGAGAGCGGAACCTCGCTCTGCCAGTCCATCAAGGACGACCCGGAATGCCAGCACATCAAGGTGGTGCTGCTCACGGGCTACGATGGTGAGCGGGCCTGGACCCAGGGCCTGCGCAGCGGGCCGGACATCTTCGCCGTGAAGCCGGTGAATCGGGAGCGGATCAACGTCCTGCTCAACGAACTGCTCGGTACCGGCGAGGGCTCCAAATGAGCAACCTGCGCGGCGCGCTGGAGAGCATCTCCCTCACGGACGTGGCCCAGCTGCTGCATGTCAACCGCAAGACCGGGATGCTGCAGGTCAATGCCGGCCGCATCAGTGGTGTGCTTTATTTCTCCGGCGGCGAAGTCATCCACGCGGAAACCCTGTCCGCCTCCGGGGAGCTGGCTGCCTTCGAGATCCTGGAGTGGACCAGGGGCCAGTTCGAGTTCCTCACCACCCAGGTCCAGATCACCCCCACCATTCGCCGCACCGTGCCGGACCTGCTCATGGATTCGGCCCGCCTGCAGGACAGCCGGAAGCGCCTGGACACCATCTTCCCCAGCATGACCGCCATCCCCTGGCCCACCCTGCCGATCCCCCAATTGCTGGAGGGTCTGAAGCTGTTCTCGGAGGAGCGTCGGATCCTGCCTTACTTTGACGGATACCGGGACTTCCAGGACGTCATGGGGGCCTCGGGCCAGCACGACGTCACGGTCCGCCAGGCCGCAGCCATCCTCAAGGACGCCGGGCGCCTGACCCTGCTGGAGCCGGACGTCCAGGTCACGGTGGTGCCCCTCAAGACCGGCCTCTTCCGGAAGGGAGACCACCTGGAGCTGCCCAAGGCCATGGAGGCCGCCTGGATGGCCCTCCCCCCCTACCAGCAGGGCGTTCGCAACGTGCGCCTGGTCTGGGCCAAGGCGCCGGTGGTGGAGCGGGTTGAGTTCTCTGCGACCCTGGGGGAACGGCAATTGGCCATCCCGCGGGAACTCATGCAGGCTTGGGAATTTTCCGAAGGATCCGTAGTGAAGGTGAGGCCCGCGCCCTGAGGGCGCCCTGGAGTCCCCATGACAGACACCCCTGAAGAACAGCCCCACATCGAGACCATGGAACTCCCCGCCGAGGCGCCGGAGTGCCCCCCGGTCGAATCTGCAGACAGTCCTGAAGATGGACCGGAGAGTCTCGTCATCGAGTTCCAGGCCCGCCGCGACCGTCTGGACCAGCGCCTCCTCAGCCTGGAGGAACTCATCGCGGACCTGCGCCAGGAGCTCCAGGGCGACTCCCAGGTAAGCCTGCACCGTCTGGCCGAAGCCGCCCAGGACATGGCCAACGGCCGGGTCTACCAGAAGATCGACATCGAGGCCAAGGGCGAGCTGGGGGCCCTGGTCTCCAGCATCAACCAGACCCTCCTGAACCTCCAGCAGCTCGATGCCTCAGTCAAGCACCAGAGCACCCAGGTGCCGGAGCTGGCCTCCCAGTTGGACGCCATCACCTCGGATACCGAGGAGGCCACCCAGAGCGTTATGAACCGCCTGGACAGCCTCATGGCCGCCGCAGATGACGCCACCAGGGCCGTGGAAAACTGCGATAAGGGCCTCGGAGTCCACAAGACCCATTCCGAGGGCCTGCAGGCAGCCGTGACCGGCTTCCTGGCCCGGGCTGGCAACGGCGAAGACACCCAGGCCCTGGCCCAGGAGGTCATCGAGTTCCTCTTCGCCCACCAGCTGGCGGCCCCCACCGCCCCCGTGGACCTCCAGCCCGCCAAGGACACCCTGCAGAAGGTAAGCGACGAAGCCTTCGAGATCCTGAACATCCTCCAGTTCCAGGACATCACCCGCCAGAAGATCGAGAAGGTCGTGATCCTGCTCAAGCAGTTCCAGGGCGGCCTCAACCGCCTGCTGTCGATCTTCAACATCGGCAGCACCGCCTTGGTCGGCGATGGCTTCAACGAGCGCAAAGTCGCCACCCAGGACCACATCTTCGAGACCAGCCTAGAGGCCGACAGCCGCAAAGACAGCGTGGATGACATCATCGCGCAGTTCAAAAAGAGCGGGAACTAGAGGCTAGGCTCTCCTGCGGGTTGCCCAACATGGGGCAGGAGCTACCCGACTGCAACATACAATGAACGGCGATGGACGGGGATGCCAGCCGTGGTGCTTGGCTTTATCTCCGTCCATCCTCGTGGATCCCCGGCTAAAGGGTTTTCTGATTATCGGCGAGCCTCAGCCTAAAGAACAGATGCCTCTGCTCGGGCAACTCCGAGGTCTTTAACCATTTAGGCACAAGTGGACAGGATGTGTCGCATCCATGACGCGATGTTTTGGCGTGGAGGTGTGCCATGCCGAGATATGACATCCAGTTCCAGAAGGGCCTTTCCCTGCGGGAGTTCATGGCCCGATACGGGAGCGAA
>Ga0209697_10005424_pt1 | contig 15917 bp, 14 predicted proteins | sample AliMusrvi5mmetaG_FD_184115 | JGI IMG/M metagenome (GOLD analysis project Ga0209697, IMG submission 184115) | Freshwater lake bacterial and archeal communities from Alinen Mustajarvi, Finland, to study Microbial Dark Matter (Phase II) - Alinen... | ecosystem: Environmental > Aquatic > Freshwater...
CGCGGAGGTTGATCACCCGGGTGCGCGCGGTCGTCCCCCTCACGATCGAATCGTCCACCACCACCACCCGCTTCCCCTCCACCGCCTCGCGGATCAGGTTCAGCTTCACGCGGACGTTGAAATCCCGGATGAGCTGGGTGGGCTGGATGAAAGTCCGGCCGATGTAGTGGTTCCGGACGAAGGCGGGGAAATAGGGGATGTTCAGTTCCTCGGCGAACCCGAGCGCCGCAAAGATCCCCGAGTCGGGCACGGGAACGACCAGGTCCGCTTCCGCCGGGCATTGCCTCGCCAGCTCGCGCCCCATCTCCACGCGCACTTTGCTGACATTGATTCCTCCGATGTTGCTGTCCGGCCGCGCAAAATACACATACTCGAACATGCAGAACGCGCTCTTGCTCGCCTTGAACGGCCATTCGCTGCGGATCCCGTCGCTGTCGATGATCACGACCTCGCCGGGCTCGACGTCCCGGATGAACTCGGCATGGATCAGGTCGAACGCGCAGCTCTCGGATGCCAGCACATACGCCCCGTCCAATTTTCCCAGGCAGAGCGGGCGGAACCCCTGCGGGTCGCGGAACCCGATGATCTCGCGCTCGCCCATGAGCACGATCGAAAACGCCCCTTCCATCCGCCGCAGCGCGGCGAGCCCGCCGCCTGTCCCGCGCGGCTGGGCGAGCAGGTGCAGGACGATTTCGCTGTCCACGGTGGTCTGGAAAATCGACCCGCGGGCCTCGAGTTCGGTGCGGAGCGCGGCGGCATTTGTGAGGTTCCCGTTGTGGGCGACGGCCAGTTGCCCGCGCGCGGTGTCCACCACGAACGGCTGCGCGTTTTTCGCGTTGCTCGATCCGGTCGTCGAGTAGCGCACGTGCCCGATCGCCCGCGTCCCGGCGAGCCGCTCCAGCTCGTCCATCGTGAACACCTGCGAGACGAGCCCCATGCCTTTGTGGAATTGGAAGGTCCGCTCCGAGCCTTTCGCGGACACGATCCCCGCGCTCTCCTGTCCCCGGTGTTGCAGGGCGAACAGCCCGTAGTAGGTCAGCAGCGTGGAATCGGGATGGCCGAAAACGCCGAAAACGCCGCATTCATCCCTGGGTTTGTATTGCGTGGACAAAAGTGAGTTCAATTCGTGATCCGGCACATTGGACCGGCTCCCGCCCGCGATCAAGGCTTGATTGTCCAAACCCCCACAAATGGTTGCCCGCGCGGGAAAAACCGGGCTCGGCATTTTCAGAACGGCGAGTCGTCCGGCCTCGCGGTCGGTAGGCCGACGTCCCATGTCTCCATGAGGGATTCAGGGAGTTCGGAGAGGAAGCGGGAGGGGCGCTGGTAGTTGTCGCCGTAGCCGGCGTTGAGGCGGAGGTCGGGATACGTGAGGTAGAGTTCGTCCTTGCAGCGCGTGACGCCGACGTAGAAAAGCCGGCGCTCTTCCTCGACCGCTTCCGGCGAGTCGAGGCTGCGCGCGATCGGGAACATGCCGTCGGCGAGCCAGATCAGGAAGACGACCTTCCATTCGAGGCCCTTCGCCTGATGCAGGGTCGAGAGGGTGATTTTTTCGGAGTCGCCGGCGAAGGCATCGGCGGTTTCGACGCCGCCGAGCAGGGCGAGCTGGGAAAGGAATTCCTCGGTGGACTCGAACTGGGCGGCGAATCCGGCGAGCGTGGCGAGGTCGTCGCTGCGAGCCTCGTAGTTCTCGTATTTCTCCTTCATGTAGTCGTCGTAGATCGCGAAGAGGACAGACTCCATCATGGCGGCGGGTTTCAGCGGGCCGGAGGCGGGGACGAGATCGGAGAGGGTGTGGACGAGCTGCGCCCAGGCCTTCCCGGCCTTGGCCGGAACTTTGAGCGGCATCAGGCGTGCAAAATCCGGCCTGCCTCCGAGGGCAGCGTTCGCCTGGCTCCAAAGCGACCCGGCGGTCTTGTTGCCGATGCCGGGCAGCATCCGCGCCATGCGCTTGAAGGCGACCTCGTCGCGCGGGTTCATGGCGAACTTCAGAAATGCGGCGACATCTTTGACATGGGCCTGCTCGAAAAACCGGAGCCCGCTGGTGATCGAGAACGGGATCCCGCGCTTCGTGAGCTCCATCTGCACGTCCATCGAGTGGTAGTGCGCCCGGTAGAGCACGGCGATTTCCTGCAATCCAACCCCCTCGCTGTGGAGTTCCGCCACCCGCTGGCCGACGAATGCGGCCTGCTGGATGTTGGTGTCCAAGCAGACGAGCGCCGGGCGCACCGGGTGCGAATTCCTGGCGGCCCCGAGGGTTTTTTGTATCTGCTTTTCGTTTCCTTGGATCGCCGCGTTCGCGAGGTTCAGAACCTCGGGCACGCTGCGGTAGTTGGTCTCGATTTTGAAGACCTGCGCGCCGGGATAGCGCTTGGGGAAATCGAGGATGTTTTCGATGTTCGCGCCGCGCCACGAGTAGATGCTCTGGGCGTCGTCCCCCACGGCCATGATGTTCCCGTGCTTGCGGGCGATGCAGGCGACCAGATCGGCCTGGATCCGGTTGGTGTCTTGGTATTCATCCACGAGCACATGCCGGAACTGGCTCTGATATTCGGCCGCCACGTCCTCGTTCGTGAGAAAAAGCTCGAGCGTCTTGCAAAGCAGGTCGTCGAAGTCCATCGCGTTCGCTTCCCGCTTTTTCCCTTCGTAGAAATTCAGCACCGCTTCAATCTCCATCTCGAGGTGGATGAAGTAGTGGTATTTTTCGCCAAGCACCTTGCGAACCGGAAAGCCGGTATTGATGGAATAGCTGTGGATGTCGGCGAGGACCCCGGCCTTTGGAAAGGCCCGGTCCTTGGACACCAGCCCCTCGCGGGCAAGCACGCTGGCCAGCAGGTCCTCCTGATCTTCGCGGTCCAGGATCGTGAACCCCGGCCGGAATCCGACCCGCTCCGCGTGGCGGCGCAAAATCCGGTTGCCGATCGAGTGGAACGTGCCTCCCCAGACGCCCTCCGCGCCGGGCACAAGCGCCCTCACCCGCTCCAGCATCGCCTTTGCCGCCTTGTTGGTAAATGTCAGCAGCAGGATCGAGCGGGCCGGAATCCCCTGCGAAAGCAGCCAGGCCACGCGATACGTGAGGGCGCGGGTCTTTCCGCTTCCGGCACCGGCGATCACGAGCGCGGCCCCGGGCGGCGATGTCACCGCCGCGAGTTGCTGCTCGTTGAGCTCCGCCGCAAAATCAACATGGAGGTCGCTCCGGGGAGCGTCGAGCGTGTAGGATCTAGACACGGAGAAATGTGTCACAGGCTTTCCAGCCTGTGGATCGGTTTCGCACACAGGCTGGAAAGCTTGTGTCACTTTGGGGGGGCCGTGTCACGCTGGATCACTCGGCCCCGGGGATCCGGAATTTTTCCATTTTATCCGGAGCGATTCCCAGTCCGTAGGCGAGCAGGTTCGCCGACTCGTTCCAGATCCGGGACTTGTTGTCGCCGAGGACGACGGCGATGACGTCCTTCCCGTTGTAGGAGCCGCTGCTGATCAGGCAATGCGCGGCCTTCTCGGTGTAGCCGGTCTTCATGCCGTTGCAGAACGAGTAGTATCGCAGCACGCGGTTCGTGTTTTTGAACGTGGTCGTCTTCCCGTTGCTGTAGCGGAAATTCAAGGAGCGCGTCTTGATGATCTCGCGCAGGAGGGGATCCCGATAGACCGCTCTCGCCACGCGGGCCATGTCCCGGGCGGTCGAATACTGGTCGTCGGCAGGCAGGCCGTTCGGGTTCACGAAATTCGAGCAATAGCCGCCGAGCGAGCGCATCGTGGAGTTCATCCGGCCCGCAAAATCCTCCACGCTGCCGGCGTTGTCGCGGGCCAGGGCGCGCGCGGCATCGTTGCAGCTGTGGACCAGCAACGCGCGCAGGAGCTGGTCGCGGGTGTATTGCTGGCCGGGCCGGGCGCCGAGCTTGGTCGGCTCGCAATTCGTGTCCGCTTCCTTGATGGTGACGATCTGCGAGAGGTCGCCCGCGCTGGCGACGATGTAGGCGGTGAGCAGCTTCTGCGTGCTGGCGACCGGCCGCCGCTCCTCCTCGTTCTTCTTGAAAATCACGCGGCCGGTGTTGGCGTCGAACAGCAGCGCGGACTTGGCGGTGACGACCGGCGGCTCCGCGGCCATCAGGGTTCCGGCGGCGAGGACGAGCAGCAGTGCGGACAAAAGATTTGTTTTCACGGGCGGGACACTACTGCTTTGGCGCGTCGGTTTTAAGCACTTTCTCGATGGCGGCGTCTTTTTCTGCCCCGAGCTCGAGGGCGCGGTAGTAGTGGCGTCGGGCGAGTTCGATCGCCGGCGGCTTCTCTTCCAGGTAAAAAACCGCCAGGTTGTAATGGGCATCGGAGTAGGAAGGATCAAGCTCCACGGCCCGCCGGAGCTCGGACTGGGCGCCGTCGATCCAGCCTTTCCGCCCGATGACCACGCCGAGATAATTGCGGGCGCGCGGGTTGCGGGGATCCTGGAGGACCGCCTGCGCCAGCGCCGCGAGCGCTTCATCGAAGTGTTCCTGGTCCATGTAAATAATCCCGAGCGTGAGCCATGCGGCGGGGTTCTGCAGGCGGATCGAGACCGCCTTCTTGAGCAGCTCCTCGGCCTTCGCCGTGTTGCCGGAGGAAAATTGCACGACCCCGAGATTCGTGAGGGCGAGGACGTTGTCGGGAACGAGATCGAGCACCTTCTGGTAGGCCTTGAGCGCGCCGGCGTAGTCTTTTCTCATAAACGCCGTGTTCCCTTCGGACTCGGCCACTTTGGCGACCGTCGGCACGAACTTGACGGGTTTGGATTCCGGGCCGGGCGAAGGCGACTGGGCAAAACCCTGCGCGGAGATCGCCAGGGCGGCGGCCAATCTCAGCAATGTGGAGCAGGCGTCCCGCCTGCTGATTTTTCCAGGCAGCCGGGACGGCTGCCCCACGTCCCCGGAATTGCGGGATTTCATTCGCCGGAGAGTTCCCCGGAGCGGTTGGCCGCCGCGCGGACGGCCTCGATGAACGCGCTGCGGACCCCTCGGGTTTCGAGCGCCCTCAATCCCGCGACCGTCGTGCCCGCCGGGCTCGTGACCATCTCCCGGAGGACGGCGGGATGCTCGGAAGTGGCGCGGACCATTTCCGCCGTCCCGAGGACCGTCTGCACCGCGAGATCGAGCGCCAGTTTTCGCGGCAGCCCGCAGGCGACGCCGCCATCCGAAAGCGCCTCGATCACCAGGCAGACATACGCGGGCCCGCTCCCGCTCAGGCCGGTCACGGCGTCGAGCAGCTTTTCCGCGACCGGATAGACGGTGCCGATGCCCGAGAAGACGGCTTCGGCAACCGGCTGGTCCCCGGAGTTGACCGAGGCATCGCACGCGTAGGCCGTCGCCGACCGGCCGACCATGGCGGCGGTGTTCGGCATCGCGCGGATCACGCGGGCACCCGGCGCAAGGGATTTCAGGGATTCGATTTTCTGCCCGGCCACGATCGAGACGAGCAGCTTTCCGTCCAGCGCTTTTCCCGCTTGGCCGAGCGCGGCGGCGATGTCATTTGGTTTCACGCAAAGGACGACGACGTCGGCGGATGTCGCGGCACCCGCATTCGAGGCGGTGACGTTGACCGAGGTTGCGGCTCTCAGGCTGTCCAGCAATTCCGGCTCCGGGCACGAAGCGGTGATGTCCGGGGCGGCACAGACCTTCGCGCGGAGCATCCCCCGGATGATCGCCGCGGCCATCTTCCCCGCACCCAAAAACGCATATTTCATGCCGGCACCGTAGCAGGACGTTGCACCAAGGGCGAGCGCCGTTTTTCGGGGCCGTTGCGCGCGGGCAAAAACCGTGAGGTTTCGCGTGGCGTGCCGAGAATATTCTTGCCGCGAACGGCTGGCGGTGGATTGATCCCCGTTTCCCTTATGAAACTCTCCCTCGCCTTCCGTCTCGCCATTGCCGCCGCTTTTTCCACCGCCTCCGTGTGGGCGGATGTCAAGCTTCCGGCGATCATCTCCAACCACATGGTCCTGGAAAAATCCGCGAAGGTTCCGATCTGGGGCAAGGCGGATCCAGGCGAGGCGGTGACGGTGACACTGAACGGGCAGACGGCCAAGGCCACAGCCGACGCCGCCGGGAAATGGACGGCCGTTTTGGATTTGAAGAGCTCCGCGCCCGGGCCGTTTGAAATGACGGTGGAAGGCAAAAACAAACTGGTGCTCGCGGACGTCGTCGTCGGGGAAGTCTGGGTCGCCTCTGGCCAGTCGAACATGGAGTTTACGGTGCCAAGAGGCATCGGCGCGGAGGAGGAAATCGCGAATTCCGCGAACCCGCTCCTGCGGCAGTTTCTTGTGAAAAAGAATTCCACGAGCGAGGCCGTTGAGGACACCGAAGGAACCTGGGTCGCGGCTTCCCCGGAAACGACCGGGGGTTTCAGCGCGGTCGGGTATTTTTTTGGGAAGAAGCTGCAGGACGACCTGAAAGTTCCGGTGGGCCTGATCCACACCTCGTGGGGAGGCACTCCCTCCGAGGCCTGGACCAGCGTCGAGGCGATCGACAGCGTTCCCGATCTCAAGGCCAGCCGCGAGCGGCTCTGGGCGACACTCAAAGACTACCCCGTGAAAAAGCAGGTGTTCATCGATGGTTTTGGCGCATGGATCAAGGAGAACGGACGCGAGGACAAGCCGGTTCCCGATGCCGCAGCCTTCGCCGGCGAGGCCGTTTCCCCCGAAGGCTGGGTGCCCGTGAAGATCCCCGGCCCCGTGACGGCCCAAGGTCTCCCCGATTCCGGGGCCATCTGGCTGCGCAAGGAGGTCGATATTCAGAACAAGACCGCCTCCAACCTTCAACTCAGCCTCCCCATCGACGGTTTCGACAGCGTCTATTGGAACGGCAGGCTCCTCAAACAAACAACCTATCAGGATTTTGCAGGGCTTGGAAATGTCCGCCGCTACGGGCCATACGACATCCCCGCCGCTGAGGTCAAAGAGGGAAAGAATGTCTTGGCGATCCGGCTCTACGAGCCCGTCGGCCCGGCGAAATTTTCTGGAGAACCCAAAGCCGGATCGATCTCCCTCGCCGGCGAGTGGCTGGGCAAGGCGGAATTTGAGTTCCCCGCCTTGGCCGCGCAGAAGATCGCCGCCGCCACGCAGCCGCCCGCGAATCCACCCGGCCCGCAGAACGTGGCCAGCTACCTTTTCAACGGCATGATCCATCCGATCCTCCCGTATGCGATCCGCGGGGCGATCTGGTATCAGGGGGAAGCCAATGCCGGGAGGGCGTATCAATATCGCACGGCATTCCCGCTGATGATCACCGACTGGCGCAAGCAATGGAATCAGGGGGATTTTCCGTTCTATTTTTGCCAGCTCGCCAACTTCATGGCCAAGAAGCCTGAAGCGGGTGACAGCAACTGGGCCGAGTTGCGCGAAGCCCAGTCCCTGACCCTCAAACTCCCGAACACCGGCCAAGCGGTCCTGATCGACATCGGCGAATCCGGGGACATCCACCCCCGCAACAAGAAGGATGTGGGCGACCGCCTCGCGCTCATTGCCCTCGCCAGAGACTACAAAAAAAACCTTCCGTATTCCGGGCCAGTTTACGATTCCATGAAGATCGCGGATGGCAAGGCGGTGATCAGCTTCAAGCAAGTGGCCGAAGGGCTCGTCGCCAAACCGCTGCCGGAAACCTACGATGTCAAATCCCAGACCCATGAGACGGCCCCGCTTCTCCGCAACAGCCCAGGCAGCCAGCTCGAGGGCTTCGCGGTTTGCGGCGAGGACAAAAAATGGGTTTGGGCCGACGCCAAAATCCACGGCAAAACGGTGGTCGTTTCGTCGGACAAAGTCCCCGCCCCGGTCGCCGTCCGCTATGCATGGGCGGACAACCCGACGTGCAACCTCTACAACAGCGCCGGCCTTCCGGCATCGCCGTTCCGCACGGACGATTTTCTCCCCGTGACGTTGAACGGAAAATACTGATTCCCTGCGCGCTCCAACCCGCGCTTTACTGCGCGGAAATGCCGTGCTATAGGGTTGCTTATGAAAACTCCGCTCCTTCTGCTGGTGGCTGCTGTTTTCGTTTCGCTCGCCTCCGGCTGTGCGCTTAACGAAAAATACAACAAGAACAACACGGCCGCCCAAGCATGGCTCCAGTCCAACAACAAAAGGCCCGCCAAAACCAATTTCGAGGGCGTCTATTACTCTCCAGACTGGGGCACGGTTGTCCTGAAACAGCATGATGGCAAGCTGACCGGGGGCATCGGGTTTTACAAAATCAAGGGGATTGCGACCGGAAATAACGCTTATCTTTTGCTCGTGGACGACGAATGGGCCGGGCATACGATGGTCCTGAAGCGGAAGAATTTCGAAACCGTGTGCGGGTCGTTCTCCCGGCACATGCCCTACGTGGAAAAAGGCAGCAAGCCGGTCTGCCTGGACAAGATTGTGAACTGATATGAAGCGGATCGCCGCAGTGCTCGTTGTTTTTGCCGCCCTCTCCGGGTGCTCGTTCGTGAACGAGTTCAACGACGCGCGCTACAACCGGAACAACAAGACCGGCGACAACTGGCTCTCCGACCAAACCGACTCGGCAGGAATCAACATCGCCGGAAGCTGGACCAGCAGCGACTGGGGTCGCGCGTCATTCAGCCAATCCGGGCGCAACATCACCGGCACCATCGGGAGCTACACCGTGCATGGAGTGGCCAGCGGGGACCACGCGTATCTGCTCATCGCCCAGGGCGATTGGTATTACTACAGCGCGGTGCTGGAGCTCCAGCGGACCGGGCTTCTCACCGGGCGGTTTTCGCGCGCGATTCCCTACGTGAAGGACTTCGGCCGACCGATGCGGTTTGAAATGCTCGCCCACTGAGGCATGCCGCTCAGTAGTATAAGGGCGGCTGCCCGGTCGATTCTAGGACGGAGAGCCAGATGTCGTGGCGCGGGTCCACGGTCCGCCGCGCGGACGTGGCCACGGAGATCGGGACATGGACGTAAACCTGGTGCCAGCGCGCGACGATGAGCCCGGTCTTCCCCGCCATCCCCGCATGCACGGCCGCCTGGCCGAGCCGCATGCAGTAAATCCGGTCCTGAGGCATGGCCGGCACGCTCCGGATCATATAGCTCGGGTCGATATATTTCAGCGTCAGCGCGGTCCCGCATTTTTTGAAATGCTCGGTGAGCTTTTCCTTCAAGAAATGCCCGATGTCACCGAGCCGGAGATTGCCGGAGGCATCGGTCTCGCCGCTGGAGCCGAGATGTTCCTGGCCCGCGCCCTCGGCGGTGATGATCACTACGTGCCCGCGCGAAACCACCCGCTGGCGGATGACCTCGAGAAACCCGTGCGGGCCGTCCAGGGCAAACGGGACCTCGGGAATCAGGACCGCGTTGACCTCGCCGCTGGCGAGGGTCGCGGCGCAGGCGATGAAACCGGAATGGCGGCCCATGAGCTTGACGAGACCGATCCCGCCGCGCGCGCTGCGGGCCTCGGTGTGGGCGGCATGCACGGCCTCCACGGCTTCTGCTGCGGCGGTCTCGTAGCCGAAGCTCTTGTCCATGTAGATCATGTCGTTGTCGATGGTCTTCGGTACCCCGACCACCGCCAGCTTTGCCCCGCGCCGCCTGGCTTCCTTCTCGATGGCCAGCGCCCCGCGCTGGCTGCCGTCTCCGCCGATGACGAAGAGGATGTTGATATCGAGTTCCTGCAGCCGGTCCACCATGCGGAGGACATCCTGCGGTCCGCGCGAGGTGCCGAGCCATGTCCCGCCGAACTCGTGGATGTTCGCGACCGCCTCGGGTGTCAGGTTCACGATCGCGTGCCCGTATTCCGGGATCAGTCCCTCGAACCCGTAGGGGATGCCGTAGATCCTGCGGACGCCGTAGCGGTAATACGCCTGCATGACAATCGCGCGGATCACATCGTTGAATCCGGGGCAGAGCCCGCCGCAGGTGACGATGGCGCAGTTTGTCTGCTCGGGGTCGAAGAAGATCTTTTTGCGAGGCCCGGCGACTTCGAAGCAGGGGAATTCCTTCCCCTCGGCGATCATCCGGGAAATATCCTGGAGCTCGTGCTGGACGAGCACCCGGTGGTCGTCGGTGTAAAATTCATGGCCGGGGGCACCCTCCGCCATGAGGCGATCCAGCGGCGAGGTGATCTTGCGATCCCCCAAGCAGCGGATGGTCAGCGTTGACGGGTCGAGATCATCCATGTTGGGAAACTATTTTTTCTCCGCGTCGAGGGCGGCGAGGACCCCGGCCTCGATCTCCGCGTAGAGGGCGGCGTCGGCCTTGAGGGTTTCCTTCGCGGCGTCGCGGCCCTGCGCGAGCTGGTTGCCCTTGTAGCTGAGCCAAGACCCGCGTTTTTCCAGAACCCCTTTCTCGATCGCCAGGTCGAGCAGCGAACCGGTGCAGGAAATCCCCTCGTTATACATGATGTCGAACTCGGCCTCCATGAACGGCGCGGCCACCTTGTTCTTGACCATCTTGACCTTCGTCCGGTTCCCGATCATCGCGCCGTCGCTGCTCTTGATCGCCCCGATGCGCCGGATGTCCACGCGGACGCTCGAATAGAATTTCAGCGCCTTTCCTCCGGGCGTCGTCTCCGGGTTGCCGAACATCACGCCGATCTTTTCGCGGATCTGGTTCGTGAAGATGCAGACGGTCCGGGACTTTGAGATGAACGCCGTGAGCTTGCGCAGCGCGTTGCTCATCAGCCGGGCCTGGGCACCCACGACCGCGTCTCCGATCTCGCCTTCGAGCTCGGATTTCGTGACGAGCGCCGCCACCGAGTCGAGCACGATGATGTCGAGTGCGTTCGAGCGGACGAGGGTCTCGAGGATCCGGAGGGCTTCCTCGCCGGAGCTCGGCTGGGAGACGAGAAGTTCGTCGAGGTTGACGCCGAGCTTCTGCGCGTATTGCGGGTCGAGCGCGTGCTCGACGTCGATGAACCCGGCCAGGCCGCCGCGCTTCTGCGCCTGCGCGATCGCCGTCAGCGTGAGCGTGGTTTTTCCGGAAGATTCCGGCCCGAAAACCTCGACGATCCGCCCGCGCGGGAACCCGCCGACTCCCAGCGCGCGGTCGATGAGGATGTTGCCGGTCGGAATCACATCGACCGGCGAGGTGCTGTGGTCGCCGAGGCGGCGGATCGCTTCGCTGCCGTAATCTTTTTCGATCTGCTGGAGCGCGAGTTCGAGGCTTTTCGAGCGGGCTGCTGCGGTTTTGTCTGCTGCGGAGGAATCTTCGGATTTTGCCATGGTTCGGGTCGTTTTTGTTTGAACCCGCAGACTATGCGCGGCCAGCGGTGTTCGGGAAATCAAAATCCTTTGTCGCCTGAAAAATCTTCTCGGATTTCGGGGAGGCCTCCCCTCAACGCCTCCAAGCGACCCGTCCGCCGCATTCTGGAGAGCGCCTGCTGCCCGCAGGCTGGTTTTCGATCCGCCAGGCGCTGGGCGCGGTTGAACTTGTCGAAAGCCGGATTCCCGCATACAAAATGGGCGTGGCCCTGCCCTCTGGAATTTCCGTCCGACATTACGAACCCCGCGACCGCGGAGCCGTCCGCCGGCTTTGTTGCGAGACGGGGTTCCTCGGCAAACCGATCGACCCGATTTTCGAGGACCGGGAGCTCTTCGCCGACTACCTCACCGCGTATTACACCGACATCGAGCCCGAATCCGCATTTGTCCTCGAGCAGGAGGGCGTGGTGAAAGGCTACCTTCTGGGATCACGGCGTCCTCTGCGGCAGCAATGGCACAGCTTTTTCCACAACCTCAGGCTCTTCGCGGCCGGCCTAGCCAGATACCGCCGCTACAACCCGGCCACGCGGGAATTCATCCGGTGGATCCTGAAAAATTCCTGGCGCGAGGTTCCCGCCGCGCCGCGAAAGACCGCGCACTTCCACTTCAACGTCCTGCCCGAGGCGCAGAGTTTCGCCGGGACGCACGTGATGCTCAACGCCTACTTCGACTTCCTCAAATCGCGCGGCGAAAAAGCGGTCTTCGGCCAGATGGTCACGTTCGAATCCCGCCGCGGCGCCAAGGTCCTCGAGCGGTTCGGGTTCCAGGTGATCGAAAAGAAAGAGATCACGAAATACCGCGGCAAGCACCCCGAGCCGGTCTATCTTACGACCGTGGTCAAGCAGCTCGTCTGAGGCGGAGCCGCCTACTTCCGGAACACGACGATCCGGTTCGAGTTCGTCCCGCGCTTGTTGGGGCAATTCGGTCTTGCAGGTAAGATTGATCGCCGTTAATAAACATTGCGCATGCGAGACCATTTTACGACCGAGGCTGCTGCAACTTATCTTGGCGTTAGCAAAGCAAGAGTCAGGAAGCTGATCAAAGATGGCCGACTGCCTGCTGAAAAAAGGGGCAGAGACCACATCATTCAAGAATCTGACCTTGAGTATTTTATCCGATACGGAAGAAAAAATATAGGCCGCCCACCAGAAAAAGGTTGCGCACGCGCAATCATAATGGAGGATGCGCCTATGTATCACTCGCCGCACTTGGACAAAACCATGGTTGGAAATGGCGAAATCATTGTTGGAGACGCCCTCGAAGTTCTTCCGAAATTCGGTGATCGCAAGTTCCAGTTGATCATCGCTGATCCGCCATACTTTCAGGTTCTTTTGGAGGAAAGCTGGGACAACACATGGAAATCGCCGGACGATTATCTGAAATGGACTCTTAATTGGGTTCGCGAATGCAAAAGAGTTCTTCGACCCGACGGGCTGCTTTATGTCTTCGGTCAGCTCGGGAAGAGGGAGCATGTTTGGCTGCACACATGCTCGATGCTGGCGAAAGAGATGCAGTTTCACGACATGATCATCTGGGACCGGGCTGTGGGATACAACGAACGATACGATTCATTCACCCCTCAATACGAAATGGTCCTTGCTCTCCGCCATTCGGCAAACTCAACTCCCTACTTCGACAAAGATGCCGTGCGGCTTCCCTATGAAGAGGAAAAAATTCAGTCGTATCTCAAGGACAAGCGATACAAGGACAAGGACGCCAGAGAACTGCATCTCAGGAAAGGCAAGTATGCCACGAATATCCTGCGCATTCCTTCCTTGAAAGGCTCCTCGAAGGAAAAGATCGGGCATCCCTCGCAAAAGCCCATCGCGCTCATCGAGCAACTCATTCTCTCGAGCAGCCGGAAGGGAGATGCCGTGCTTGATCCGTTTCTTGGCAGCGGGACCACTGCCGCAGCCGCCGAGGAACTGGGCAGAAAATGGACCGGCATCGAACTCAATCCCGACTACTGCGAGATCACAAAAAAACGAATGGCACGAATCCTTGCCGCGCCGGAATTCAGTCTTGGTTGAACGACCGCGATGACGAAATCACAGGGTTTTCAAAAGGCAGTCCGAACAGCAATGGGCTGTCATGGATCTCCGGCTTCCGCCCAACGTCATCCCAAAAAACATGAAACGGAAGGGAACACTGAACGCGTCTTTGCTTCTTGGAGTCAATTTTGGGATTGACGACAATTTGGCTGCCTGAAATGGACGCCACGCGAGTTTTCCACTCTTGGGCTTGTTGTTGGACGACTGAATAGTGTGTTTCTAGATTTTTCACGACCCGATCAATCCCGGTGATTTGGCTCAGGCTCAGCGACCCCCATAAAGCATCCCATTCCGCAGGAGTAAATTTCACCCATCCGATATCTTCAAACCACTTCTCTGAAGGGCTGCGTTGTCTCCAGAAACCAGCGATCAGCAGAAACGGCTCGTCAATACTTCGCTGCCTGAGAACATCGCCGAGAGCAATCGGCGAACCATATTTTGCTGTCTTTACTGATACAGGGATGTTCCAGAAATCCGATGGAATCAATTCGTGCTGGTTGCGATCCGGGGGGATGTCCCATTTCTGCATGTAATTTCCGGTGTATCCCTCGAACAGAGAATCACGAACCCACTTCTCGAATGAAAATCCGTGGCGTTGAACCTCAACCATACAGGTGAGTCTCTTTGAGTCTGCCCAGTGAAAGCTGCACCAGAAAAGCATACTCCAGTGGCTGCCGGTGCAAAAGAATTTTTGTGGATCACCGAGGCTTCGAGCCCAGACCGACAAGATCTGCGAATTGCGCCCTGAGTTTATCAGACGACGAGGTCAGCACCCTGCGGCTGGAATCGTTGGGGTTCCAATCTGCGGTGGCATTGACTTCGAGCGGGATTTTCAGCCCGGAGACCGCCTGGATCAACTCGCGGTGCGAATAGCCTGCCACAGCGGACTTCCGCAAAGTGAATCCGGAAAGCTTGCCAGCAAGCAGGGGAAAAACGAAGTCCTCGACTTGGCTGCCAGTGCTCTGGTTCGTGCTCCCTTTCCTGATCGGGCATCCCTCGCAAAAGCCCATCTTCCTCTGGAGCTTTGCAAATGAAGAGGAGGAGGGTATCCTGATCGGGGGAGCTTTCCATGAATTCGATCGAAGTTGAGCAATATGTCGCCTCGCTGGTGGAGACTTTTCCGGTCGAAGACATCTGGTATCTCGATTCCCGCACGGCGAAGGGATGCCTGCTCGACAGGGAAGCGACCCTTGTCGTCATCGTGTCCGCAGGCGCGAATGCGTTCAGGATCGAGGAACAAGCCGCGGCGCTGGCCCTCGAAAAATTCCCGGGAACGCCGGTCGGCATCCATGTTTTCCCGCAATCCGCCATGTTCCAAACCCCGCGTCCGCTGCTGGTGAAAATGGCGTTCGCCAGCGGACGGCATGTGTATTGCGGTTGAGGGAAAGATCCCTGTGAATCACGGTTCCTAGCCCCTCCGGCTCAGGCGAAAATATCCTGCCCGTTTTCGCGGTCCTGCCAGCGGCGGATCCGGAAGATGTGGGCGGGTCGGGTGTGGGGGTTGAGGGCGACGAAGTTCCGGCTCCCGCGCCAGGTGAACCTCTCGCCGGTGAGAAGATCCTCGACGACATAGGCCTCGCTCTCGCCGATCCCAAAGTCCGCCAGCGGAACATGGACGAATGCGGTCTGCGCCTGCCATGGGTCCACGGTGACGACCACGAGGATGAGGTTGTCGAGGGATGCGGTGGCCTTGCTGAAGCAGAGGATGGCGTCGTTTTCCGCAGTTTGGATGCGGAGGTTGGAATACTCTTGCAGCGCGCGGTTCTGCCGCCGGATCGCATTCAGCCTTGTCAGGTAATCCTTGATGTTTCCGGGCGCGTTCCAGTCGCGGCCCTTGAACTGGTATTTTTCCGAGTCGGTGTATTCCTCGCGTCCGGGAACCGGGGAGTTTTCGCAGAGCTCGAACCCGCTGTAGATGCCATAGACCGGGCAGGCCATCGATGCCAGCACGGCGCGGATGAGGAAGGCCGGACGGCCGCCATTCTGGAGGAACTCCGGCAGGATGTCCGGGGTGTTCGTGAAGAAGTTCGCGCGGAAGAATTCTTTGAGGTCCGACTGGGTCAGCTCGGTGAAATACTCGGCCAGCTCGGACTTCGAATTCCTCCAGGTGAAATACGTGTAGCTCTGGTTGAATCCCGCCTTCGCGAGCTCCTGCATCATTTTCGGGGCCGTGAAGGCCTCGCTGAGGAAGACGGTGTCCGGGAACTTGTCTTTGACCTCGGCGATCACCCATTCCCAGAACGAGACTGGCTTCGTGTGCGGGTTGTCCACTCGGAACATCCGGACCCCGTGACCGCACCAGAAGAGCAGGACGTCGCGAAGCTCGTCCCAGAGCCCGCGCCAGTCGTCGTTGTGGAAATTCAGCGGATACACGTCCTCGTATTTTTTCGGGGGGTTTTCCGCATACTTGATCGTGCCGTCCGGGCGCTTGAAAAACCACTCCGGATGCGATTTCACGTAGGGGTGGTCGGGCGAGCAATTGATGGCGAAATCCAGCGCGATTTCCATCCCGCGGGCCTTGACCTCGCCGACGAGCCAGTCGAAGTCCGCGAGCGTCCCGAGTTCCGGGGCGACGTCCTTGTGCCCTCCGCCGTTGACTCCCTGCTTGCTGTTCCCGATCGCGTAGGGGCCGCCGGGCTCGCC
>Ga0209697_10005427_pt1 | contig 15914 bp, 19 predicted proteins | sample AliMusrvi5mmetaG_FD_184115 | JGI IMG/M metagenome (GOLD analysis project Ga0209697, IMG submission 184115) | Freshwater lake bacterial and archeal communities from Alinen Mustajarvi, Finland, to study Microbial Dark Matter (Phase II) - Alinen... | ecosystem: Environmental > Aquatic > Freshwater...
AGTGGTCGGATTGCTTCAAATTGTTCCCGGGTGATATCACTCGGATAGATCTTTCTTTCCATAGTTTTGTTTTAACAAAGCCTCTGGATGGAAGGATACACCTAAAAAAAGATTTGAGATAGATACTTAGCGCTCGAGGACGTTCAGACTTTCTTTAATCCTTTTCATAAGAGGCATCCAGACAGAACCGCTATGCTTTACGGACATCTCCCGTGCGATAGCAACCTCCTTACTCAGGTATGCCTCATAATAAACGAGTTTAAGGGGGCGGTACGGTTTTGTTGATATGACAAGCCCGGCAGAATGCTTTTCGAGTCGCTTTTTCAGGTCAGGCGTCGAGCCTTTGTAAAACCAGTCGGTATTCTTCTGGCTTTGTAAGACGTAAAAGTAGTACATGGGATTCTTTTGCAAGAATCAAAGGCAAAGACGAGGCCAACTACCAAAATAAAGGATAGCTGGCCACGTCGTTCGCGAACGACGTGGCTGGGGAGGTAGGGATCGAACCTACGCATGGCGGGACCAGAACCCGCTGCCTTACCGCTTGGCTACTCCCCAATGGAGATCGTGAGATACGACGCCCTGTAAAGTCCCGGAAATAAATAAATCCGAGGGCTTTTCAGTCCTCGGATAGGTTATCATTCCATTCGAAAAGAATCAAGCCTCGGAAATCGGCGGGCTTTCCGTCAGTTCCTGATCAGCGCGTAGGCGTGCGATACGTTCCCTGACTTCCCGGCAGGCCGCCAGAAGCTCCTGGTACAGGATGCCGAATTTCTGCGCATACGGGATGAAATATCGTTCCGTTTCAACAAGGTATTCCCATTGCTTTTTCAAGGTAAAAACATCGCATGTCAACAGATTTACCAACCGATCGGCAAGTTTTTTCTGAAAAAACGAACGACCGGCGGTCCTGAACCACTGGAAATAGATCCGCGACGCATCCTCCTTTGAATAGCCGTCTTTCTCGGAAAGCTTCGTCAGGCGTTCCAATCCCCTGGCGTTCTTTTTCGAGAAGGCTCCTTCGCTTCTCTCGAGCGTCCATTCGTCGAGGTCTTCCGGGCCGTCATGCATGATCGCCTCGATGAGTTGATCCGGATCGTATATTCCGAGCCATCTGATGAGCAGGAGTGCGACGACACGGCTATGCTCGAATCCCCGCGTGACGCCGTCTTTCCTGAGTGTCCCGCGAAATCCGTCTTTGCCGTAGTCATAGGCCCTTTTGACCTTATTGTACTGCTTGCTTCTTCTGGGCCAGTATTCCGCCACATAGTTGAAAAAAGTCTCTCGATTCTCATTCGGATTGAAAATTATGGCACGGACATCGTCCAAAATCCCACTCATGATGCCTCCTTGTCTTCGGGGTTGATACAATATTAAAAAACGGGGGAAAGGCATGATACCTTCTCCCCCGAAAATGTGCAAGTGTCAGCCGATCATACCAAGACACCGTTCACGTCCTGGGTGATCGATTCGAGACGTTCCCGGGCCGAGTTCCGTTCCGGGCCGTTCTCGCGAAGCCGTTTCAACATGGCATGGATATCCCTGTAATTCGACCGGAGCACGTGATAATACTCCCTCTCGAAGAAGTCTTCCATATTCTCGATCTGTCGCCGTACGAAAAGATCGAGGAACCGTTCGCCATCGTCGATGAAATCATCGATATCCGTCACCGGTCTCCGTGGACATTCCTCGGACAACCGCAGCAGAGCGTCGAGAAACACGTCCCAACCTTTCGAGATGCAATAGGCGTCCGCCAGACAGAGCAGCTTCTTCGTCTTGCTCGTAGCCACGTGTGGTCGGACGGTACCGTCCACGTAGTCGTTCCACTGGGTGACGTACGTCACGGCATGATCGACGATAGATCGAGTGGATCCTTTCGGTATACAATGCCCGAACAGTTTCTTCATGTTGCTTTCGACCCGTTCTTCCGGTGCGGACTCGGGATGCCGAAATCCGAGCGGTCCATTCCGTCCGCAGTCGAGTGTCAGGGCGCATACCCTGAGGAGTAATTCCTGTTCGCTGTCGATTGAGACATGAGGCTGAAGATTTGACAACATCTCTTCCGCCTTTTCCAACCGATATCTCGCATGAGAGCCATCGTGATACGGAAGAGCGGGCTCCTGCAGGATTTCGGTTATCGACGATCTTCGTTCATCGAAAACAGTCCTCATGGTCTTGCAACGTTTCGAAGAATATCTCATCATCCGTTTTCCTCCGTTTGTTCGTCGTTGATTGATTGTGAAAAAACACAAGACGGACTATACCGTCTTGTGCCGATTCCGTCAAGCGCGAGCGGCTTCTTGGTTCAGATCTTCAGGTAGCGACGAATGGCGATATGGCTTGAGACCACGCCGAGGAGGATGCCAACGATGATGGTCAGCGGGGCGAAGATCCACAAAAACGAGAGGTATACCTGAAAGAACGTGGTGCCACCGAGGATCTCGGTCAGGATCGGTCCCGAGTTGCGCGAGAAGGCGAACGCCACGGCCGTGAGGAAAACGACCGCGGATACGGCGGCGGTAAGCCCGTAGAAGACGCCCTCGAAAAAGAGCGGCATCCGGATATACAGGTTCGATGCACCGACGAGTCGCATCACTTCGAACTCCTGCCGGTGCGAATAGATGGTGAGCCGTATGGTATTGAACGTGATGAGGATCGCGATGAGCGTGAAGGCGATACCGAGCGTGAGCCCGATGGCCCGGGCGCGGGAGGCATAGTCGTTGAGGCCCTCGATCTTCTTCTTGTTGCGCGCGTAGTTCACCGTGTCGATCTCGTTCTGGTAGGACGAGCTTTGGAGTTTGGTCGCGATGAGGTCGTAATCGGCGGGATTGACCGCACGGATGATGAGCGAGGAAAGAAGCGGGTTCTCACCGATCGCGGTCACGGCGTCGGCATTCACCTGATTCCCATCGCTCAGGAACTGCTTGAGTGCCTCTTCCTTGGAGACATAGGTGATCGACGAGATCTCCTTGTACTTCGAAAGCTCGTCGCGGATGGTCAGGATGCGACTCTCCGAGACGTCGGGCTTGAAGGTCGCGCTGATGCTGATCTTCTCCTCGAGATTGCGCACGGCCAGACTCCCCGCAAAACCGATAAGCGCCGTCAGGCCGATGATGAAAAGCGAGAGGGTAAGCACCGAGACGGTCGCGAAGGTGAGCCAGCCGTTACGCCGGTAGTTGTCCACTCCTTCTTTGAAAGTCCTCCACAGTTTGATTGTTTTCATAGGCGTGTATAGGTTCAGACGATCGGTCTTGGTTTGCGTTCCGAAGTGACATACCGACCCACCATCTCGTCGCTCACGATGTGACCGTGGTCGAGCAACACGACCCGACGGCCGATATTGTCCACGATTCCCTGATTGTGCGTGGCGAGGATCACCGTCGTCCCAAGCTGGTTGATCTCGAGGAGGAGCTTGATGATCCCCTCGGCCGAGACGGGGTCGAGGTTGCCGGTCGGCTCGTCCGCGATGATGATCTTGGGCTGGAGGATGAGTGCCCGGGCGATCGCGACCCGTTGCTGTTCGCCGCCGGAGAGCTGTTTCGGACGATTGTCCGCCTTTCCGTCGAGATCGACGAGTTCGAGGATCTGTGGCACTTCGGCGAGTATGTCCTCGGTCGGCTTGCCGTATACCTCAAGTGCGTATGCGATGTTCTCGAAGGCGGTCTTTTGTGGCAACAGTTTGAAGTCCTGGAACACCGTCCCGATATTCCTACGATAGTATGGGAGATGCTTGCGTTTGATCTCGGTCAGGTCGCGACCGTTGAACCGGACGACGCCCGAGGTCGGAACCTCCTCGGCATAGACGAGTTTCAGAAGCGTCGATTTGCCTGCGCCCGACGCGCCGACGAGAGTCACGAATTCACCCGGCAGTATGGTCAGGTTCACGGTATCGATAGCCGAGTAACCGCCGGGAAACGATTTCGAGACCTGGTCGAACTCGAGAATAGGAACGATCGGAGCATCCGTTTCCGTCGAGGTCGGATCACTTTGGTCGGACTCCACAAATGCCGAGAGCTCCTCTTCGAGGATCGGTTCGGGTGTCGGTTCGGAACCGCGCTTGGTTGATTTCACTCTGTCCATATTCGTATTGCGTTTCCTGTTTATTCCTTCGCTACGATGTTCGATTTGAGAGCGGCTTCGATAAACGTTCCGATTCCGCCGTCGAGCACTTTCGCCGTGTCAGCGGTCTCGACCTTGGTCCGATGATCCTTCACGAGATTGTACGGATGCAGCACGTATGATCGGATCTGATTCCCCCACTCGGCACTTTTGTGTTCGCCTTTGAGTGCTTTCGTCTCCTGTTCTCGTTCCTCGAGGATCCGCTGATAAAGCTTGGCTCGCAAAAGTTTCATCGCCTGCTCGCGGTTCTGAAGTTGGGAGCGTTCACTCTGCGAGCTCGCGACGATACCGGTCGGTATATGAGTGATACGCACGGCGCTGTCGGTCTTGTTCACATGCTGACCGCCGGCACCCGACGCACGATAGGTATCGATGCGGAGTTCCTCCGACCGTATCTCCACCTCGGCCGTGTCTTCGAGCACCGGCAGGATTTCCACGAGTGCGAACGATGTCTGACGCAACTGATTGGCATTGAAGGGCGACAGCCGCACGAGCCGGTGCACGCCGGCCTCGGTGCGAAGATACCCGTACGCGTACTCGCCCGAAACCTCGATCGTCACGCTCTTGATGCCCGCTTCGGTACCGCGCGACTCGTCGATCACATGCGCCTTGAAGCCATTCTGCTCGGCGTACCGGAGATACATCCGCAAGAGCATCTCGGCCCAGTCCTGCGCATCCACGCCACCCGCACCTGCATGGATGGAGAGGAGTACGTCGCCCCGGTCATGCGGACCCGAGAAAAGAAGTCGGAATTCCCAGCTCCCGATTTCATCCCCGAGCGCTTCGACTTGCTTGCGGATATCCCGTTCCTCTTCGGGACCGAAGTCGCCGATTCGGGACAGTTCATCGAGGTCGCGAAGACTTTCATCTATCCTGTTCAAAGAACCGAGCTCCTTCTCGATCGCCTCGAGCTCCCGGAGAAGCTTCGCCGCACTCTCCGGATCGTTCCACAGGTCCGGGCGGACACTTTCCGCCTTCAGTTCCTCACGACGGCGCTCCTTCGCGGCAACATCAAAGATATTCCCGCAGATGCGGGAGTTTTTCCTTGAGCGTGGCGATGATTTCCTTGAGCTCTTCCATAACGGGTCCAGTATACCATTTTTCGACGAATATGGAAATATCGATTCTCAATTCCTTCCGTCACCGGTTGCCAAGATCGGGATATTCCGGTACCCTGATGTGGAGGTTCCATGCCGATGTAGCTCAGTTGGTAGAGCAACGCACTCGTAACGCGTAGGTCGTCGGTTCAAATCCGACCATCGGCTCCAAGACGTATAGCAGAAAACAGATAACATTGAACAGTTAACGAGGAACAGATAACCGTATACAGTAAGCAGGGAACTGATAGGAAGGAACAGCTATCAGGGAGCATGGAACATGAACTATTGAACTGATAATGGCGAATAGGAAGTACTCCTCAATCCGCACCAATGAAAAAACGCCCCTATGATGGGGCGTTTCGTACCGCACTCTTTTCTCCCGCTACCTATTCCGCGAGCTTCGCGTCGATCGCGGTCTTCAGGTCGGAATATTTGATGGCTCCGGCGTAGAACTGATCGTTGACGAAGATACCCGGCGTGCCGGAGATGCCGAACGATGCCGCCTCGGCCGATTCGGCCGAGATCTTGTCGGCATACTTCTTGCTATCAAGACAGACAGTGAAGTCAGCCGCCTTGAGTCCGAGCGCCCTGGCATACTCCTTGAACTTCTGTGTTCCGGTCGTAGCGCCCCACTCCGCCTGTTTCGCGAACAACGTCTCTTCGTAGAGCGCGAATTTTCCCTGCTCGTTCGCGCATTCGCTCGCGAGCGACGCATTCCCGGCCTGCGGATGAAACGCGAGAGGGAGTTGCTTGTACACGAACTCCACCTTGTCTCCGTATTCCGAAAGCATAGTCTTCACGGACGGATAGAAAGCCTTGCTATACGGACACTGGAAATCCGAATATTCGATCACCTTGACCTTCGCATCCGACGGACCGGTGACGATGGCGCTATCGCCGATCTCCGGCGTGGTGAGGTATTTGCCCGGCGCCAATCCGAGACGGGCCGTATCGAGCACGTAGGAACCGTCCTTCTGGGTGAAGATCTCGGCTGCGGCGTTATAGAAATCGGTGCTGGCGATCTTGTCGGCGAAAATGAACGCCGGGAGCGTCTTCACGCCGAACTCCGCCACGAGCGCTTTCCCCTCGTCGGACGATGCCTCGACAGGGACCGCTTCCATGGTCGGCAGGATGCGTCGGAACCAGACGAGCGCCTCGTCCGGCGAACACTTCGTACAAGCGCTGTCGGTAATCACCTTCACGCCGACTTTGGGGTCGGTATACGCGACCCAGGTCTTCCCGGCCGCTTCGAGGATATTGTTCTCACGTACGGCTCGCGGGGAAAATCCTTCGCGCGTCACCAGTTGTCCGATATCCACGAACAGACTTCCGACGAACAATCCTCCGACCAGGATCAGGATCGAGGTCAGGTTCTTGATCTTGTTCTCTTGCACGTCCATCGCGGGAGCGGATTCTGTCCGATCGATCTCATTCTCGTTCATAGCATTCCATTCATTACTTATCCCCTCCTCCCTCCGAAATACGAAACGGTTACTGGCACGACCCTCCACTCGGCGTGGCTGTCGGATCGACCATGCCCGAAGCGGTGGCCGCGTTTTTCTCGGCGACCTTGCGTTCGATCGCGTTCAAATCATACGCTCCACTCGATCCCTTCAGGGTATAATCCTGATACCCGATCGTGATGGATCCGGAAGACGTGGTCTTGATACCGAACCCGATGACGAGTCCGAACGCGAACAGCACGAGCAACCGTTCCTTCACGGTCATCCGACCGACGATCGAACAGACATAGGTCCGCACCGATTTCGTCGATTGTTTCAACCGAGCGAGCGATTCCTCGGCGAGCGGTGTCGCCTGCTCCCAAAGATTCGCGAGTATTTCCTGCAGTTTTTCTCTCATAGCGTCATGGATTACTTGATTCGGCCCTGTATCATAGCATACGTCGAATATGGCAACAATTGACAATCTTATTGAATTCGGCTATAATCGTAACATTGTTGTTTAACTCGTTTTAGCAACCAAGAAACGGAGGATGCCATGCAATGCAATAATCCTGATTGCTCGTGTCTGCAGAAAAATGCGACACCAGGGACAGATATGTCCGATCCCAAAAAACCACACGTATGCGAGTGTGCGAAAATACTACAAGACTTCCAAAATAATGTTACCGCAGCCAAGGTGATTCAGCCCGATTCAGTCGTGGATATTTTTCCAAAATCAGATGATCATGATCAAAAACTTTGCCGATAAACATATCGGCACCGTACCGTTTCAAAAGCAGCCCGAATATCAGGCTGCTTTTTCTTTACCCACCGATACGATTTCTTCCAACGCTTCGAGTAATTCCGTTCTCCCCTCTCCCGTTTTCGAGGAATACCGGATGACTGTACTGTCGGGATATTCCTTCGCCGCTTCGCGGACATGATTGGCGATATCGTTGCGTCGACCCTTGTCGGCTTTGTTGGCCAGCAGGAGGATCTTCCGACCGGCATCACGCAGTACCCCGATCGTCTCGCGGTCCGAGTCCTGTAGCCCGATCTCGGCATCGATGACGACCACCGCCAGATCGATCCGTACCTCCGGCGCTCCGGCGAACCAGGAAAGGTGCTTCGCGATCTTTTCCATCTGTGACTTCGCGAGTCGCGCATAGCCGTATCCCGGCGTATCCGCCAAATGCCAACGCTCGTCGACGAGGAAATAGTTTGCCTCGGTCGTCCGACCGGGTCGCGAACTCGACCGAGCCATGCCCTTGCGCCGTATCAACGCATTGATGACACTCGATTTCCCCACATTGGAACGTCCAAAAAACGCCACCGTCGGACGTTCCGGCATCGGCAGACCTTCGGAGCCCGTCACTCCTTTCAAAAATCGTGTGTCGCGTATTTCCATAGGGAATGTATCGTTGTTCCCTGTATACCATGACCTCGACTCTATGGGAAGCCACGGGCCTTGACAAAAATTACGCTTTCTTTCATCATACGTTCATTCATTAACATGTATCAAAGGAGGGAACAAATGCCTCAGACATTCAATGTTCATGTGCCAAAAAGCCATCGTTTTCCATTCGGGTTCATCCATGAACACTATCTACCGAAAGGAAACGGGAGGTCTCATCATTTCCCTCCTCCAGGAAAGACTGTTCCAACCGGCACAAAAAAGAAAACGCCCCACGTTAAAAATGGAACGGGACAGCCGACTCAAAAACATACTTGAATTTCCATCAACACTCATTGGAGGATAACCATGATAAATTCGACACTACATTTCCCGAAAGCTGCTACAGCACTCTTCGAACCAGAGAAGACGATTCTTGAAGAAATCACTTCGGTCGGTCTCGATTTTGCTCGGTCGCTCCTGGTCAGCGCGATTCGATTCGCAGAGGCACTGTTCGATGGCGGCACATCGATCTACGATTTCGTGACCGGACAGCCTCGTCGGGCTGTCGTAGCCAGAGAAAAACGACTACCTGTCGTTCGCGGAGACAATGACATTCTCGAGTGAATCCGAAACATCAAATCACGGAGGTCGCATGTATAGTCAAAGCCGTCATGACATATTCTCGCGGATCGCATTCTTGGAATCATTGCGACAAATCGGTTTCACGGACGTATCCGAAAATGACATCTCGATTCGACCGTATCAGTATTGGAAAGGTGAAAAGAAGATTACTGAGGGGTTTTACCATCCATATCCACGGGAAGGTTTCTGCCGGATGTACATCATCTATGTCGAATTGGGAATGTTTCGGATTGTCCGGTTTGAATACCCTATGTGGGAGTTATCGCCGATGCCCGTGATCGACTTCCCTGTGTGGTTCATCGGGGATATCGTCTGCAAAGGAATACGGTCGTTTACGAGTCTGCTCACGATCGCCAAGTCGTTCCTTCCCTGTCCCGCCTGATGCGGACCAAAATGCCGTCTTCTCATATCGCAACAGTGCGAATGAAGATGACGGCTTTTTTCATATATGGGTCACTCTTACTGCCAAAGGAGTCCGACTCCCTAGAGGGAGTCGGACTCCTGACACACCGCTCATTTCGTTCATTCGGTATTCGTTTGTGTCGGAACTTTTCGTACCGCCAGGAACCCTTGACATTTCTTGTGGAAGTGCTATTATATCCGGTAAGTTTTCTTTAACATCCACTAACCGTCAACGGAGCCAATCATGGTACAAAAAGACGTTATTCCGTTCTATGGACCCGCGGTTCATCCTGCGGTCACATCCCTGATCAAACCGATAATTCCGGACTCTGTCTGGGAAATCGGTGGGAGCACACATCCATTGGAATTTTTCAAAGGATTCAGCGCTTTGCTTCCGACTATCGAAGATCAAAAAACTACTGAGTTCGTTCCGACCATCTGGCATCTTTTCGGATTTGCCATTGGAGAAGCGATACGGACGACGGAGTTCGTCGTCGAGACCACAGGCGTCTTGGTTACAACGTCCGTGACGCTCGTCGAAACAGTGACGATACTTTTTGAATCGCCAATCCGGCTTCCGATAGCTATAGGAATTTGTTTCCTTTTCCTCGCTCTGGCGTAAGTAACGGACTAGGTGGCGTGGAAAATTTCTCGGCCGTCATGGTGACAGCCGGACCGAAACGAAAACAGGGTAACACGATGTTTTCTTCCCAATTGTTTTTCCGGGATTGTGTATGGCGTCTGCATGATCGTGAGGCGTTTGCCGAAATCTCAATCGTGCTCGACACGATTCCAAAATGGAATATTCCGAGATCGACCCGACTCCCGAAGCCCCCGACATCGTCATCTCGGATGCGAGTGCTCACGAGACGTAGCTGCATCAAATCGAAATAGAAATTCATTAACGCAACAAACAAGGAGTGGGATATGGCAACAGTAGCGATTCAAAATGAGAAAATTGAATCCGTAGAGAGCAGAGATTATAGGCTCTTTATGAAGAGTTATAACGAGACGATAGAAAGACTCAAAAATCCTCAACATTCGAATTATGAGGATTACGTTTTTTTCCAACAAATCGTTAATCCTGATTCTGTCATGACATTTTTCCTGCTTTGGAAAGACAGGACGCACAATGGAAGTCCCTCTTCCGGAGAACTTTTCCAAAAATTCGTCATCGTTACCGTCCAGAACCGGACGATCAGGATTTCACGAAATGCAGGCAGTCTGGGGGAAACATATCTTGCGCAAGTAGTCGGAAATACTCCGAATGCCTGGGGTGAAGACAAAGTACTCGATGTCCTGGAGCATCTTCATAACCATGTCGAACTGAAAAGACCTATTACTACCGACGATATCAAGTATTTACGATTACTGGACGTATTGTCCTCAGAATCGAAAGATGTCATTCAGAGTAGTTTTAATGAGCGTCTTTTGAATTATAAGGTACGTATAAACATTGATTCCTCGATATCGCCGGATGAAATCTGGTGATACCATCAGTCAATAAAAAAGCCAGCCCCAAGGGACTGGCTTTTTCATATTCCTCTTTCTCTTTTCCAAATTCTTCATTCTTGATTTCCTCTTCTTGATTCATCATTCAAGAAAGACTAGTTTCCGCAGGCAGCCCCGTTCGAGGCGCTTCCGGCAGCTGCGGTCCCCTCGCCGAATCCGGCGGAAGGAGCGGCCGTGGCAAGTGTCTTGGTGCACTCGGCCGGAGCCTTGTCGAATGCGGAACAGATGATCTTGAGAAGCGATTCCGGATCGCGCTGCGAATCGGCCGTGACCCCGTTGATCACCAGAGTCGGCGATCCCTGTACGGCGTACTTGTCATTGTCGGCCTTGTCCGCATTGAACGGCGGGAAGTTTCCATTATACGTACTCTCGTCGTTGAAATCCTTGGTCACGTCGAACTTCGTATCGGATTGCGTCACACAAGCGGCGTTCTTCGGCGCATCCACACCGGCAGTCGCAAGGCACGCCGCCTCGGTCCCCTGACCCTTCTTCAGGAAACAACCGAGGTACGTATTGAGTTTCGTCGGATCCTGCGTACGGATACAGTACTGGCGAAGATTCTCATCGAGCTCCTTTCGATCGCCCGTCGCCTTGTTGTTGTGCATCGAATAGGACACGAACTCGAGATTGAAATTGATCTTGTTGCCCAGCGTGGCCAACACCGGCAAGATACCCTTCTCGATCTGCGTCCCATACGGACAGTAGCTCATGACGAAAAGTTTCACTTCCGGCTTTGCGGTCTTGGGGACATCTTGTGGCGTAGGCGTCGCGGTAGCCGCAGCGGCCGGCTTCGCGACCTCCGTATCGAGCGGGGCTATCGGAAACAGCTTCGAGCCGTCGAGAGTGAGATAAACAACATGATCCTGCTTCTGCACCGTCACTATCGCCTTGTAGAGACCGTTCTCCTCCGTGGCATCCGATACCGTCAGATCGGTTCCCGGCGGAACGAGGCTTGTCTTCACGAAATCCTCTATACGAGCCTTCGCGGCGACCGGAGTGATATTCGTAAGTTTGAAAAATTTCCTTCCGGCGTCGGTCTTCGTCGCACCGTAGTATCCGCCACCGACCAGGGCCAACAGTACTACCGCGACCACCGCGATGACGATATCGTTCTTTTTCAACTTCAACGGTTTCCACTTCGTCTTCTTCGGGGTTTCCTCCGACACTTTTTCCGCTGTCTTTTCCGACGTCTTTTCTCTATCGCTCATAAATGGTTTTTTACTTCGTTATCCCGAATAGTGTATCAGATTTTACGAAAATACGATAGGTCCACGAATCCCGTGTCAACGGGTCCTCATGCCGGACTACGAAAGGAATGGGCTCGGACCCTTATCCGGTTCCGTAGCCGATCGATCCGACTCCGACGTCGTATGATCGCATTCGCACGGTTTCGATCCGACCGCCGCACTTTTGTCCGTCGATTCTTCCTTCCCCTCACATCCGCCGTCATGTCCACAGCATCCATGATCATGACCGTCATCCGCCCTCTTCCTGCCGAAGAGATTCCACGACATACGTTCGATCTTATTTCATTATGATCCCTCTTTGAAAAAGGATGTCAGAGAAGCCGCCCGATCCGAATCCTCACCGGCGAGTATATCAGGAAAACCGCCAGGAGATGAAACGCTTGTCCGTATTATTCGAACCCTATCGTAGCCTTCGAGCCCTCTGCTGGAGAGACTTCCCCGAAACCGGCCTCATAGCCCTTTAGGTTCTCCTGCATCGCCAGAAGCATGCGTTTGAAATGACCGGGACTCACGATGACACGCGCATTGAGCGTCCCTGCCGGAGGAAACAGATTCATGAAATCGAGTACGAATTCCTCTTTCGTGTGGAAGATGTTCACCGCATTCGAATATTCCCCTTTCAAAGTCTCATCACCCGCCTTGATTTGGATCTGCTGAGGTTGCGGTTGTGACTCCTCTTTCTTTTCCTTGCTCATACTCATTGTGTTACGGATAACGCCTACCAATCGGTACAAAAGAAGTATAACACACGGTGTCCGGCAGGACCGTTGACCTTATGCTATCCGGCCCAGTAATTGTTCACGTAAAGGATGATATCGAGCGCGAGGAACAAGGTCGACAGGAGCATCCATCCCGCCCGGACGGTCTGGTCCTTCACGCCGGCAAGCAGTATGAAGAGCGGGAACATCACGAGACTGTACCGGCCGACACTCATAAGCGTCCCGGAGGTAAACGCGGCGATCAACGTCGTCGACATGAAGATCGCATACCAAGGCGATAACTTCCGCCATACGGCGACGACCGCAGAAATAATGAAGACCGCAAGGAAGATATCGATACCCATGTTCGTGATCGAAGGATGCGAAAACAGCGAAAAGTGCTCCCGGTTGATCGTGAATGCCCGACCCCAGTTGCGTTGGATCTTGAAAAAGAGCAGTGGGTCGCCGAACTGCAGATAATCGTATCCGAGAAAGAGGAAGCTCCCGATCGGCGCCAAAAGCACGGGCCACAGTTTCCCCCACGTTTTTGGATGAGCCAGGTTTTTCCAGCCGATGTCCTCGCCGAGTTTCCAAATGATCGGTAGCGCCAAAAATACCCCGTTGCTGTGCGTGAGCGCCCCGAGAAACGCGATACCGGAGGCGAGTACGAAATCCTTACGGAACGCATAATAAAACGTGGCGATGGTCAGAAAAAGAAAAATCGATTCAGTATAGACGACATTGAAGAAAAAAGCCGTCGGGAAGATGAGCATCAAAATCACCGGCAACTCCGGATCGATATCGGGATGAAACTCCTTCACGAACCGGTACAGATATGTACACGACGCGACGAGGAATGCCATGCTGAGTATCCATCCGGCCAACACGAAATTTCCCAAAAGTATCGTCCCGAGCACCTTTATGAGCGCCGGGTAGAGCGGGAAGAACACGACGTTCGCGAGCGTGTTGTCGGTTTTCAGATAGTAACCGTGATCGACGATGTCGAGGTACCAGTACGAATCCCACCGATCGTGCATATCGACCAGACCGGAAGACTTAGGCACCGGGAAGTTCTCGGGTTTGATCCACGTATACGCCGTATCCGGCGCCAAATTGAACCTATTGAGCGCGACGTATCCGAACACGTTCACCACGAACAGCCACACAAGCGTCGTCAGTATCACTCTTTTCATAGTCCGTAGGGAGTTATGTATATCCGATAAACCGGTCGGATCCCGTGTCGTGATTATAGCACGAAATGAAGCTTCTTTGGGATTTCCAATTCGTATTTTCATAGAGAAGATCCGCCTGTCGGCTTGCTATTTTCGCGCGAAAGAGTATACTGATGATTCATCATAGGTCACGCGACTTCGTTTCCAGCTATCTCCAAATAAGTTCTGCCTTAGTATCTCTCTCAAATCTCATGTCGAACTGAAATCTGGAAATTTCGTTTGAGCGCCAACCAGAGGTTGGTCACCCTCTGGGTGAAAAACACTGAAAATCGTCGAGGGCTACTGTCGTAACCCGAAGATATTTGAAGGGTTTGTCCGCCCGCGACGATCGCTTGGCGAGACGGTCGGGGCAGCCGAAATGTACGGATTTCAGACGACAAACCGTATTTTTCGGCTTGTTATGGTGGTGAGATTTGAGAGAGGTACTCGTTAACCGATAACACAAGTATATGAAAGGATTCATCGCGAATATCGAACGGGAAACGGCATCGAACACCGACTTCCGCAGAGTACTCTACACCGGGAAGCACAGCCAGCTGGTGCTGATGAGCCTCTTGCCGAATCAGGAAATCGGCATGGAAGTCCATCCGGACAATGACCAGTTCTTCCGCTTCGAAAAGGGGCAGGGGAAATGCGTGATCGACGACCACACGTACGAGTTCAGCGACGGAAGCGTCGTCATCGTTCCGGCCGGAGCGAAGCACAATATCATAAACACGTCCGACACCAGGGAACTGAAGTTTTATACGATCTATTCCCCCGCACACCACAAGGACGGCATCGTGCGTGCCACCAAGGAAGAGGCAGAGAAGGACGGTCCGGCATTCGACGGCGTCACGACGGAGTAGTCATGTTCTCCCCTATCGAAATTGAAAAGAGCTTCTCGCGAAGCTCTTTTCTGTTCTACTGAATAGACTGAACATCGCCTATCAGGAGTCCAACTTGATAGAGGGGTCGGGCCCCTTCGGCAACGATGCACAACAGATCAAGTTCTTTCGATATCAGTTTTCAGAGACAATGGAAGTCTTTTCTGCCGGTTTCGTTTCGACGTCAGCTGGAGCCGAAGTCTCAGCAGGCATTGAAGCCGATAACGGAGCCACGACTCCGTCTTTGATATCCTCATAAAACTTCGTGGTGCTGATCTGGACATACGGGATCAGCCACAGGAATCCGATGCCCGCGGTCAAAATCGAAAGGATCATCCACCCGACGAACCGCAACAGGAGACAAAAATACTTTCCTTTGTTCCCGCTCATCAGTTCCTTGCTCCTCTTGAGCGCATCCGACGCGCTGATCGAAGGGTTGTCCGCGATAATGAAATACGTCATCGCATAGGACAAGGCGGCGATGATGCCGGGAACGATCAGGAGAAGCGACCAGAGCACGATGAACACGACCATCTGCAGATATGCGAGAAAATACGTCGAGAACGATTTGAACCCATCGAAGAGTTGCTCGAATTTTGCCTCCTGGTTCCGCACGATCGACAGAGCAAACAGGGCCAGTCCCCCGGCCAACGGCCCGGAAATGAGAATGGACAGTATAAATCCGACGTTCTTGATGCCTTGCGGGATACTGACAAGGATACAATAGACGACCGTGACTCCGATAGCAAATCCCCACTTCCCTTTCAGGGATTCCCGCGCCGACCGCATAAGCTCCGCGTTTGACGTTTGCATATGGTTACTCTTAACAATTACGCATGGATTTAAAATCCATTCACCGTCAGTGTACTCCTGATTCGAAAAAAGGAAAGTGCCACGGAGAAACCCTTTAACGAAGGCTGAAACGGCTTCTCTAACCACATATCTTCCTCCTTTACTGCCATATTACGTAATATGGCAGTAAAACATGATTCAAAGGATATTGAATATATCGGTACAATGTGCAAGAGTGTGGCGCGAGCGGACGGTCGTCATTTCACGTCCCCTCCAATATACAAGTAATACCTTGATCTGATGACCGCATCGGCATGTTAAAATCAAGACGATACGAAAAAGGGCATTGTTGAATAATTCCCCCTCCCAACTTTCCCCTTTTCTGCTACAATAAAGGCAAAAGCAACATAAAACGCTATGCCAAAACAAGCAAAAGAAGGGAAACAGAAGGGTGGGAAGAAGAAATCGT
>Ga0209697_10005429_pt1 | contig 15912 bp, 12 predicted proteins | sample AliMusrvi5mmetaG_FD_184115 | JGI IMG/M metagenome (GOLD analysis project Ga0209697, IMG submission 184115) | Freshwater lake bacterial and archeal communities from Alinen Mustajarvi, Finland, to study Microbial Dark Matter (Phase II) - Alinen... | ecosystem: Environmental > Aquatic > Freshwater...
GTAAGCCACTGGCCCTGAAGTGGTACTTTCCACGATCGGCCACCATCGAACAGCGATTGCAACTGGAGGACATCGTCTGTCGACGTGCCCCGGATTCGCGATTTCTTTGGCCGCTGGAACTAGTGTCTGCCCCCCAGGTTCCTGGCTACGGCTACGTGATGGGCCTGCGAGAGCCTCGCTATAAGGGAATCGTGGATCTGGTGAAACGGCGGGTGGAACCGACGTTTACCGCGTTGGCGACGGCGGGCTATCAGTTGGCCGACAGCTACTACCAACTCCATGCCGAGGGCTTCTGCTACCGCGACATTTCCTTCGGCAATGTTTTCTTCGATCCGGCAATCGGCAATATTCTCATCTGCGACAACGACAACGTAGTGGTCAACCGCCAAGGTCAAGGCGGGGTATTGGGTACGCCAAAGTTCATGGCACCGGAGATCGTCCGCGGCGAAGCGGTCCCCAACCGCGACACCGATCTGTATTCGCTTGCGGTGCTCCTATTCTACATGCTCATGGTCCACCATCCGCTAGACGGCAAGCAGGAGGCATCCATCCGCTGTTTCGACCTGCCGGCCATGACGCGAATCTACGGGACATGTCCGGTCTTCATCTTCGATCCCAACAACGACTCCAACCGACCCGATCCGGTCTATCACTGCAATGCGCTGGAGTATTGGCCGATCTACCCGCAGTTCCTGCGAGACCTGTTCACACGAGCGTTTACCGATGGCCTGCGCGATCCACGGCACGGCCGGGTCAAGGAGACCGAATGGCGGGGCGGGATGATCCGCTTGCGGGATGCCATTGCCTATTGCCCGCACTGTGGCGCAGAGATCTTCTATGACTTCGACCCTGCGGATGCCGACAAGGCGCGGCCCGGCACCTGTTGGAGCTGCCGGAAGGACGTGAACTCTCCGCTGCGGCTGCACCTTGGGCCACGGTCGGTGGTCATGCTCAACCACAACACGCGACTGTATCCGCATCATCTGCTTAACGGCGGAACGTATGACTTTTCTCGGCCGCTGGCTGAGGTATCACGGCACCCGACGGACCCTGGCATCCGAGGCCTCAAGAACCTAATGGATGCCAAGTGGGTAGCAACGACGGAGGAGGGCGTGGTTAGCGACGTGGCCCCCGGCCGCAGCGTGAGGCTGGCGCCGGAGATGAGGATCAACTTCGGCACCACGGTAGGAAGGGTTTGCGCGTAGTTTTTCATCAAGCTGGTTTCGATGACACTTTTCAATGAGGAGATTGTTATGGTAAAACGTCCCGGCGGCGAATTGTCCGCTCGCCAACTGCATTTCATCTGGATTGCCGACTGTTCCGGCTCAATGGGAGTGGACGGCAAGGTCGAGGCTCTCAACACGGCCATCGACGAGTCAATCCCACACATGCGCCAGGTGGCGGCGGAGAACCCCAACGCGCAACTGCTGGTTCGCGCGATGAAGTTCGGCACCGGTGCCCAGTGGCACATATCCCAGCCGGTCCCGATCGAGGAGTTTCAGTGGACGCCCCTGACGGCCGACGGCACGACCGATCTGGGCAAGGCACTCTGCGAGGTGAGTGAACAGCTTTCGGTGGAAAAGATGCCGTCGCGGGCGTTGCCGCCAGTGCTGGTGCTAATTTCCGACGGCCAGCCCACGGACGACTGGAAGGCGGGACTCAAGCGACTCATGGACCAGCCCTGGGGAAAGAAGTCAGTACGGATCGCTGTCGCCATCGGCCGAGACGCAGACCTCGAATGCCTCCAGGAGTTCATCGGCAATGTCGAGTTCAAGCCCCTCCAGGCGAACAACGCGGAGCGGCTAATACAACTGATTAAGTGGGCTTCGACCGTGGTGGTGAAGTCTGCCTCGGCACCGGCCAGTCCAGCGACCGGCGACGACGCAGTTCCAGCCAGCGGCAACATCCCCCTCCCGGAGCCGCCGCCGGAAGCACTCTCCCCTACGTCGGCTGATGATGTTTGGTGATAAACCAACGGAAAGGCCATCATGGGACTGTTCGCTTGGCTCGCTAAGAGGCGTCGGAAGAACGCCGTTGTTGTGGAACCGGAGGAAGTGGTGGAAGCAATGCCAGCCACGGAGCCGGCTGCGCCTCCTGCCGACTTGTGGGAAATCCTCGGAGCCACGATCCGCGGGGCTTCGCACGCGCGCACTGAGTTGCCCAACCAGGACGCCATTGGCTGGCGGCCGGAGTGCGGCAAGGGGCGGTCGGTTCTCTTGGCGGTGGCTGACGGGCACGGCAGCCCGAAGTGTTTCCGGAGCGACACGGGATCCCGGTTGGCGGTCGAGACGGCCCTGGAGGTCTTCCAGGAGTTTCTCGACAGTCAGGCCGATCCGCTGGACCTGTCGGCCTGCAAGCGCGCCGTGGACGAACACCTGCCGGTGATGATCGAGCGAAGGTGGAAGGAGGCCGTCGACGGGCACCTGGAAGAGTATCCCCTCTTGGTGCGAGAGGTGGCTCGGGTCGAGGAGAGCCAAGGCGTGGCGGCTAGGCAGGCGGTGGAGAAGGATCCGAACCATGCCTACGGCACGACGCTTCTAGGAATCATCATGCACGAATCCTTTCTGGCGTGCATTCAGATCGGCGACGGGGACATCCTCCTGGTGACTCAAGACGGAGAAGTGATCCGGCCAATTGTCGACGACCCGCGGCTGCTTGCCAATGAGACGACCTCGCTGGGGTCCGATAATTCTTGGCGGGATTTTCGCGCCTGTTTTCAGGCCGTCTCGGATGCGCCACCGGCATTGGTGCTGGCCGCCACGGATGGGTATTCCAACGCTTTCAGCACGCCTCAGGGATTTCTCTCCGTGGGGAGCGACCTCATGGAAATCCTGAGGGCCGAAGGGATCGAGAGCCTCGCGGAGAACTTGCCGAAATGGCTTGAGGAGGCTTCTCAGAAGGGCAGCGGGGACGACGTGACGGTGGGGATTGTCTGTTGCTTGGCTGCGGCGAAGGGAAAGGCGGAGGAGGCCAAGCAGGCAACCGGGTGTTGACCGGCTCGCCACCCGTTGCCCGCAGGCGACTTGCGAGCTACCGCAGGAATATTGAAGACAGGCGGGCGTGAGTGAAACGAGTTTCCGGCTCCGGCGTTCAATATGGAAACGAAGGCTCTACTTTCTGGCCACACCGGCTCAAGAGGCGATCTGCCGCGCCGGACGCTCGTCGAGTTAATCGCCCGCTATGGCCCTGCGTTGTGCGACGACCCGCGGCGCTGCGAAGGATTATTGCGGGATCTTTGCGGTGTCTACCGCCTGGAAATCCACATCCTTGTAGCCTCGATGAAGGAACATGTGGCCGCTGATCTATTGGCCCAAGATGCCCTTCCCAGCCAGATGAAGCTCGCACGACTTGCCAAGCGGCTGCAAGACAATCAGGGTATGACGGATATTGCCGCAGTCTGGGCCGTCAACTCCTGGGCCTTGGCCTTGGGAATCCTCCCCGCTGAGGAAATCTATGATCTTGTGCCGGATGGCCCAGCCGCCATCGTATTGCAAGACAGCATTAGCACCACGCCGTCTGCCAATGCGCAAACGGTTATCGCCGTCCCGCCGTCCCCACGGGTGAGTCCCCTGATTTGCCCAGGCTGCTCGCTGGCCATCGCCCCGGAAGACTATCATTGTAACGGCTGTGGCCGGGTGCTGGCGCTGTCTTGTCCGCGATGCGGTTGCGAGACCCGCGCCGAAGTGAAGCACTGCCCGAAGTGCGGTCTCGACATTTGTTTGCGTCAGCAATTCGACGAACTCCTCCGGCAAGGCCAAGAGGAGTTTCAGTATCAGGCGGCCTCCGGTCCAATAGAGTGGCCTGAGGTCGGTGGTAAGGTCGAAGCGGCTCTCGGAACCTTTGCCAAGGCGGCGAGGCTAGTATCGTCTACTCGCGATCCTGAGCTACGGGTGGCACTCGTGAAGGCCCGTTTCTCGGCTGTCCAGGCGGCTTGGGAGCGAGCTGATGCCGCCTACCGATGCGATCGGCTGGACGAAGCGGCCGTGTATCTTCGGTGCCTGCTGGAGGCAGAGGCAGACCATGCACCGGCAATCGAACGGCTGCGGACGATTACGACCAAGCGAGACGAGTTGCTCGGCGAGGCCCGTACCGCCTTGGACAGCGGCCAGCCGAAGTCTGCAGTCAAAATTCTGCAATGTGCCAGCGGAATGTTCTCCCAGGATAGCGAGATTGCCGCACTACTGGACCAGTGCCGGCAGCAGGTCCGAGAACTGACGGAGCTACTCGGCGAGCGGATCCCGGTCCTCGCCAGGGAGCGGAAGTTCTGTGAACTGGGCCGGTTGATTGCATCGCTGGAGGCGAGCGGCATGCAGGTCCAAGGCATCGCGAGATATAAGTCGGCCCTACAGGAGAAACTCCACTCGGTGGTCCCCAAGATTCAGGCCGCCGAGCAGAGCTTCGCCCGTGGGGACCACCATGCAGCCGTCACCTATTGCCAGGCGGTGCTAAGCACCGTGGCGGATCACGATGAGGCACTTCGCATTGGAACTGCGGCCCGTCAGTCCTGGGAGGGCCTTTGCACGGACGCAAAGGCAGTTCAGGCGGCGATCAAGTCTGGGCGTTGGTTTGAAGCCAGGCGGCTTTTGCGGTCATTGGAAGGGGCGAAAACTGGAAACGAGTCGGAATTCCAGCGGACCCGTGCATACGTGGACTCAACCGTGGAACGGATTGGCAACTACTGGCGGTTGGTGACGATGGCAATTCTCGGGGGAGTGGTGTGGATTGCAACGGGATGGCTGGCACTGGTTTTTGGAGATGGCATCGGCCGGGTGCTCGATCAGTCGCCGATAGACAAGGGCGACGACCTGCGGTTTGCTTTGACATGTGGCAGTCAGATGCTCTTCGCCGGACTGGTTCTGCCGTTCTTGGCAGCGGTTCTTACGGGTCCGCGCGCCTTTCGGGTCACTGCCTTGCTCGTGGCGATTGCCATAGCCGGCGCCTTGCTCTTGGGATCAGGGATATTACTGACGGGTCAGGAGTTCGCGCCGGTGCTCTCATGGAAGCCATTTCTGCGAGTGGGAATCTATGCAGCCGTCGCAGCACTGCTGCTTGCGATGCTCGCAAAGCGACTGCTTCGGACTCCGCACGAAATGAACTTCCTCGCGCCGATGGCCGTGGCGGTAGTTGCGAGTCTTATGATCGGCTCGATCATCGCCATTCCGCTGGTCTTTCGGCCGGATGTGCTGCTGCCCAATGTCCTGGCGGCCGTACTCTTCTGGAGCTTTGTGGTCATCACGGGTCTCTGCCGAAGTCGACTCTACTTTTTGCTGCTTCTGCCGATCGCCGTCCTCTTGGCTTACGGGCTCGAGTTAGGCGGTAGCAGCATGGCATGGAATCAGGCGTGGTGGATTTTAGTCCGCGGCGCGTTGTTGGCGATTGCCGTGCTCCCCGTCCAAGCACAGTCTCTGCGATGGCCCAGGGCACTTGGCATCTTCGCAGCGGGATACGGGACGGCCCTCGCGGCAGTCCTTTTGGCCAGCATCAGCGCAGCCCCTAGTTCGCCCGTGCTGGTTACTGTTTGGTGTTCGGCGTGGAGCACGCTTGCCGCCTCTGCGCATGAGTCTTTTTTACCGAGTTTTCGGGTCGTCGATTGGTATCGACTGCGGCGGGTCTGCGTGAGACCTGTCGAGAACGCTCCTTGAAGTGGCCCTGTTGCCCATTCTATGTCTTGAAAGAAATAAAAGGAAAATCCGATGCGAATTGAACTGACGGACTCTCGACGGAAGCTGCTTCTGTTTGGCGCCATGGGCGCCGCGGGTGCCCTCGCAGCCGCTTTGGTAGGCGAACTACTGCTGTTATGGACCTACTGTCCTCCCACAGTGAAACAACAGCCGCTGGCCGTCTGCCTCCTGCTGGACTGCTCCGGGAGCATGTCCATGCGTGATCCAGATGCCTCCCGCACAAAGCTTGCCGAGATGAAGGTTGCCGCCACGGCATTCGTGGGCCGCCGTCAGGTCAGCGACGACGAGATGGCCGTCGTGGGATTCGACGACAGGGTTTATCCGACTGCGCCGCGGTCCAAAAACCACGCCGCGCTCCAAGGCGAGATCGACTCGCTACAGGGTGGCGGTGGCACGGACATGGGAGGCGCTCTGCGGGCGGCTGCCAGTCAATTGCAAGGTACACCCCTCTTGGGCCACATTGTGCTCTTCACCGACGGCATGCCGACTGCCAGCCGGACGTCTCTGCCGCCCGGGGACGACACCTTGCAGGCGGCACAGGAGTGCCGCAACAAGAACATCAAAATTATCGCCATCGCCACCGGGGACGCCGAAACCGATTATCTCGCCAAAGTAACAGGAAACCCAGCTCTTGTTTTCCCGGCCAAGTCAGGGGACTTTGAGAAAGCGTTTCAGCAGGCGGAAAAGGTTCTTTCAGGACGACAATTGGTCGCATCGGACGCGACGGCCGAGGGAATCGGCTATGCGGTGATGCGCATCGGGGCGTGGACGGCACTCTTGGCCCCGGGGATCGCCCTAGCACTGATTGCCGGACAGAATATTTATTTGCGACGCAGGTGGTTGATCCGGCAGGAGGCGATCGCCGGCGCACTGGGTGGCCTTGCCGCAGGCCTGGTGGGCGGGGGTCTGGGGCAACTGGTCTTCACTAGTACTGCAGAGGCATCCGGCCCAGTGGTGTTGTTCGGCCGACTGATTGGCTGGACGATTCTTGGGTCTCTCATGGGCACTGGGCTGGCCTTCTTCGTTCCCAACCTCAAACTCCTTCGTGGACTCGCAGGAGGTGCCATTGGCGGTATTGTCGGTGCCATCGGTTTCCTCTTGATCGGCTTGGCCGTGGGAGACGTCATCGGCCGACTGCTGGGCGCGGCGATCGTCGGCTTCTGTATCGGGGTCATGATTGCCCTGATGGAGGCCGTGCTGCGGGAGGCGTGGCTGGAGATCCAGTATGGCCCTCGTGAATCCCGAACGGTCAGCCTGGGGAGTCAGCCGGTGACGATTGGGAGCAATCCGGAGGCGTGCATGGTGTTGGCCCGCGGTGCTGCGGCCGTCGCCCTCCGCTACACCCTCCAGAACGGCCGCGTCGTCTGCGAGGATATTCCCAGCGACCTGACGCTCGACGTCTCGCCGGGGGACCATCGCACCGTGGGTAATGTGACCGTCGTGGTTTGCGCGGCGTCGCCACGTAGCGGTGCCACTCCTGTGGGACTGTTCCAGAGAACGGCCGAGGACCGGAAGCAAACTGTTGCTGGCCAATCGGCCCCGCTCGCAACCCCTTCCCCGGTGCCGGCTGGTTTTTATCTTTGCATCCGTGGGCGAAGAATCCCTCTGTCGATGGGCGCGAAGTTCAAGGCATCGGATATCGCTGGATTGGAGACCTCGATGGCGGACGGTGTCGTAGCCGAAGTCGTGCCAAACCCCGCCGATCCGAGCATCGCAGGCCTTAAAAATCTCTCCACAAGGGCGTGGGCCGCAACACTCTCTGGCGGCGAGCGGAAGAGTATCGAACCTGGCCGAAGTGTTCGGTTGGCAGTTGGCACCAAGGTCCATTTTGGCGTGCTGGAAGGCGAAATCCGGTACTGATAACTTAGGCCTTGTAGAAGACCTTGCCCGTTGGGCCGTGGAGAGTTGGGCTGTTGCGCTCGGTGTAGCCAGCGCCAAGGATTTTAGTTTTCCATTCAGGTGCCCCAAGTGCGGTGCTGAAGGCAACATCGCTACGAAACAGGCGGGGCTGAAGACTCGTTGCCCGAAGTGTAATTCCAACCTCTACATCGCCGACAACGGGCGGGAGCTTCTTCTTGCCTCTGACGCACAGCCGATTCCGTCTATAAAACCCGGATCGTATATTCAGAAAGAAATTGCGGTTGACTTGGGCAATGGTGTCAAGCTGGATATGGTCTTCATTCCGGCTGGCGAGTTTTTGATGGGTTCGATCAATTCGGATAGCGACGCCGAAGATGAGAGGCCGCAGCACCGGGTGCGAATCACCCGGCCGTTCTATTTGGGCAAGTAAGGGTTACTATGCGAAGTCACCGGTGGACGATCCAAAGGGGCCTGTAACGGGCTCAGGCTTTGTGTACCGCGGCGGGAGTTGGTACGCACCGGCGGGGGGCAGTCGGTCGGCATTCCGCGGCGGCAGCCGATCAGGGGAAGGGGACTTTAACCTGGGCTTCCGCGTCTCCCGGGTTCCGGCGGACTAGTCAAGTCAGGGCGAGCGAGCGGAGCCGGAACACGCCGGGCAAGCAGAGGCATAGCGAGCAAGCCAAGAGCCAAGGTGTTCCTCGGGTCCAGGGGCGTAGCCCTCGTTGTTCTACAGAAGTTGTCAGGGGTTTTGCCGTCCCGTAGGGACGATTGAGAATAGCCCAGCGATTTATCGCTGGGTTAACCGGTCACGTTAAGCTTGGTTTCGTCTTCATTGGCGACGCCCACGTAATCCGCGGCCCAGGTGATGCCGCTGGTGAGGTAGCGGATCTCGACCGGGATCTTGCCGGCAATCTGGCTCTTGATGTTCCATTGCAAAGCCTCATTGCGACCCGCCGGAAAGGTGGTATCGACCAGATCGACCTTGTCTTGCTTGTCCAGAATTTCGCCACTAGGCCCTGGAATAGGTGGAGAATCCGAGGTGAAGAAGAGACGATTTTGTCCTGTCGAGCCACTGTTTCGGTCGGCCCGATAGGGTATAATCGCGCTAATTGAAAGAAGAAGTTCACCTACTCGGGCACCATTCCCATCTCGCCCGGCAGTGGGGTTGTATTGAATTGCCAAAGGACCATTGACCGTGCCCAGTCGAACCGACATGCAAGAAGTCCTCGCGGTGATCCTGGCTGGCGGCAAAGGTTCGCGGTTGGAGCCGTTGACTCGCGACCGCGCCAAGCCGGCCGTGCCGTTCGGTGGCAGCTATCGCATCATCGACTTCACGCTTTCAAATTGCCTCAATAGCGGCATTCGCAAGAACCTAATCCTCACGCAGTACAAGGCGATGAGCCTCGACCGGCACATCAACCTTGGCTGGCAGAGTTACCTGTGTCGCGAGTTGGGGGAATTTATCGACTTGGTGCCTCCGCAGCAGCGAATCGACGAGCATTGGTATCAGGGCACAGCCGACGCCGTCTACCAGAACATTTACACGATCGAGAAGGAACGACCGACGTACGTCGTGATCCTAGCCGGCGATCACATCTACAAGATGGACTATATGAAGCTCGTCGAGCGGCACATCGAGACGCGCGCTGACTTGACGATTGGCGCCCTCCGCGCGGACCTCGAAGCGGCTACCCAGTTTGGGGTGATGGAGGTCGATAGCGAGCACCGCTTGCTGGGCTTTCAGGAGAAGCCGGCCCATCCCAAGTCGATTCCAGGCGATGCGGAGCACGCTTTGTCGTCGATGGGTATTTACGTCTTCAACGCCCGGTTCCTCTTTGAGCAGCTTTGCCTGGACGCCACGCGGCCCAACAGCAAGCACGATTTTGGTCGCGACGTGATCCCGGCAGTGATCCACACCCATCGGGTTTATGCCTACCCGTTCTTGGACGAGAACCGCAAGAAAGACGCCTACTGGCGCGACGTGGGCACGCTGGATGCCTACTACGAGGCAAACATGGACCTGATCTCCGTCGATCCGCTCTTGAATCTTTATGACCGGCACTGGCCGATCCGCACCTATCAGGCGAACTATCCGCCGCCGAAGTTCGTCTTTGCCGAGCAAGGCGAAACGGCCCGCCGCGGCCAGGCATTGGACAGCATCGTCTGCCACGGCACAATCGTCTCTGGCGGACATGTGGAGCGGAGCGTGCTAGGATCCAACGTGCGGATCAACAGCTATTCGCACGTCGAAGACTCGCTGCTCTTTGAAGGCGTGAACGTCGGCCGGCACGCCAAGATCCGCCGCGCCATCATCGACAAGGAGGTAGAAATCCCGCCCGGCATCGAGATCGGATACGATCGCGAATTGGACTGTAGCCGCGGGTTCCTCGTCACCGAGAGCGGCCTGACCGTGATTGCCAAGACGCACGGCGTCGAGCATTTTGTCACGCGGTAAGTTAATTCGGCTCTCCGCCGGGTTTGCGGATAATTGTGGTGCGGGCGTCCCGCCTGCCCAAGATGTTGTGGTTGAACCAGGCAGGCGAGACGCCCGCACCACAAACTTGGCGGAGAGCCGTTAATTCTCAGAACGAAGCGATCGCCGCAGCTTGATTCTCGCAAATTTCAAACACGCGCTCGAGATTGCAAAGATGGAAAATGTTTCGGATTTCCGGCCGCAGGTTGCAGAGCCGCAGGGCCGACTTGCAGAGTTTGACCTTGCGGTTCAGCGAGATCAGCTTGCCGATGGTCGCGCTGGAGAGAAACTCCACGGGCAAAAAATCGACGACCAGTTTTGAACAGTTTTTGAACTCCAGCACCTGGTAAAGTTGGCGGCCGAGTTCCTCGATTTCCATGGGGTTGGTGATTCGCGGATCGCGAAAACGAACGACGGTAACGTCGCCGATTTCTTGAATTTCCAGTCGTTGGATTGCAGACATGAGATCGATTCCTGGGGGTTCGCGGAGAGACAGGTTCGGTAGAAGGCCGCCTGAAGGCGGAACTACGTGCAACATTGCGGTTCTCCCCCATTGTTTTACTCCAGCCTGAAGCTCGCTTGCAAGACCACGCCTTTTCAATCATAATTGGGGTTCCTTATCACCGCCTGCATGAGCCAAGGTATGTCGCTACCGTCGCTGCTTGAACTGATTCCCCCCCAGGCGGTCTATCGCCGGATTGCTTTGGATCCGCGTCTGAATGCCCTGGGACCATGGCAGGAGGCTACGGAGAAATTTGTCGTTCCGGAAGATGAAAACCTTATCTGGACAGGGTTGGTTTACGCCACGCAGATGTCGGCCCTGCCGATTTTGCCAGCGCATCTGAAATTTGCCCGCGAGATCCTCCAGCAAAACACCGAGTGCCTCGCCGCGCTGGAGCGGGGTCTGGAGCGTGGGCAACTCCAATTCGGCGAATTTCAATCGCTGGAACAGGTTCCGGCCGATACGGAATTCGTTTCCCGGTTGGGCGAGGTTGCCCGACTGTACTTAATCCGCTTCCGTCTCTTTTTTTCCGCAGGGGACTTCGTCTCGGCCGCCGAAGAAATCTTTCGCGTGAAGAAGATTGGTAGCATGATCTGCAACGGCGAAGGGCAGATGCTGCACTATCTGATAGGGCTTTGGCTCCGTGCCGCGGCCCTGCGTGGATTCGGGCATTTGGCCGGCAAGAGTCAAACGCCGCGGGCCGTGCTGGAGCGGGTTTTGGAAACGCTTGACGAGGGCCTAAAATCGCACGAAGGCCTGGCCCAGTCGCTCCGCGTTGACCTCTGCTCGATCGCCCTGGCCCAGTTGGACCGTACGATAGATGACCCCGATCTGGAAAAGGTCGTGGGCAAGCTGCTGGAGGTTTACTATGTTCCGCGCCACAACCTGAACGCAAGAACCCGCGGCCCCGAACATGCGGCCATTGCCGATGGCTGGCTACAGGAGCGCCGCCAGCAGATCCTGCGGATGCTGGGCGATCATCCCCATCCGTTCGACAAGGAGGCCACCGCGCGGCTGATGGGAGTGATCGTCGCCGAGACGATCCGCGATCTCAATTATTCTCGTCAGTTCGGATTTCTGGACGTCATGGGGCAATTGCACAGAATGGGGCGCAAGATGCGACTCTACCGCTTGGCGCGGAATACGCAGTTCTGGCCTCTTGAGCTTACTCCCGGCGTGCAGATCGATATCACGGGCGGCATGGGCGTAAAACTGCCCAAAGAAGGTGAGATCACCACCGTCCAGGTTCCTTCCGAGAATCTGACCGAAGCCCGCTTGACCGCTCTGCGAGCTAGGCTGACGCGCATCAAAAATCCCTTCGGACTCATGCTGACCGAGCATCTCATGGCCCACGACTACAGCCCTTATTTGCTGGAACACCTGAAAAAGACGAAAACCATGCGTGGGCTGATAAAGCAGCGTTTGGCCGCTGAATCTCCGTAGCCCTTGTCCTCCCAGCCCGGATCACTTAAAGTGCCGGACGTGATCCAAGACCATTCCACTGCTGAATACCGCTGTCCGGGCGAGACTTACTCGATTTCCAGGGCCGTTCATTTGGGGCGACTGGCCAGCTTTCACCCCGACTGCCGCCATTGCCCTCGGCGCGACGATACCGTCGGCCTCTCCGCGCGGCAGATTCGCCAACTGGCGGAAGTCAATTCTCAGGCCGAGTCGCCGCCGTTGTTTTACGCGGAGGGGATCGGCAAAGTGGCGATCGACGATCTGAGTCCAAATCTGGCACAGAGAATAGCCGTCGAGTTCGCCTGGCAAATTATTAGTGCTCGTCCAAAAACAACTTGTGGTGCGGGCGTCTCGCCTGCGCATGCAGCCGGGATGGCCGCACCACAAAAACATGGCGTTAATGATGGACAGGTAGTTAGCCTGGCAACTCGGGATCGGAGTAGCCAAGCGACGACGGTCGTCGCCAGCGACGGCCGTCTGGCCGCGGCAGCCATCATCGCGGCGATTGTCGAAGGTCTCCGTTGGACCGGGTGCGAGACCATCGACATCGGAGCGGCAAGCGCGCCGTGTACGGCCAGAGCTATCGAACACCTGACTGCCGACGGAGGTATTTTCGTGGGCAATGCCCACGGCGCTCCACACACCGTCGGGCTGAAGTTCTGGGGTTACGGGGAACCGCTTTCCCAAGGCGGGATGCTGGATGGCATTGCGGCTTCGCTGCAAACCCAATCCAGCGAGATGCCGATCGATCGTCCCGCGCGGACGTTCGGGCCGCTGCAACGGTTTGCGGCTACGGATCTCTACTTGAACGATTTTCGCCCGGCCTATCATGCCCTGCGGCCGCTGCACTTTGTCCTCGACTGCGAGTTGGGACCGGTCGTTGCTTACTTGAAAGAATTGATTCGCAACGTGGCCTGCCGGGTCACTCCCGGCAAAAGTGGTAGCAAACTCGGGGAACAAGTGCTGGCCGCCCAGGCTCATTTTGGGATGCGGATCGGCGACGATGGGGAAAACTGCCACGTGGTTGACGAGCGAGGGCAATCGGTCGCTGCCGAGAGACTTTTGGCTCTTATCGCCGGTAGCTTAGCCAAATCCGTCATGCAGGGCGAAGAACTGCGGCAGCAGACTTTTCTACGAATGCGAGAAAACCGGGCCACAATCGCTGCGGACACGGCCGGCCGACTCTGGTATGCCAATAGTCATGCCCCGTTGCCCGATGCCCTGCGAACCCTAACGCACTTGCTGGTGCTGCTCAGTCGCGACGACCAAGCATTTTCCGCCGTCCTCGACCAGGAAAGACCGGCGGCTTAGAATAAGACCTTATCATTTCTGTCCCTTTCCCATTCCCCCTTGATTCTAATCCATGTCCTCACATTGGCTCGCCGATCGTACGCGTCTATTCGATGCCTCCGGAATTCGCAAGGTTTTTGACCTGGGCGCGAAGCTTACCAATCCGATTAACCTCTCCATCGGCCAGCCCGATTTTGAAACGCCGGAACCGATCCGCCGCGCGGCGATGGCCGCGATTGAAAGCCGCAAAAATGGATATGCCCTGTCGCAAGGCATGCCCGTCCTGAGAGAGAAACTGCAAGGCGAAGTCGATCGGCAATTTGGCCATCCGGATCGCGAGTTGTTCGTCACCAGCGGCACCAGCGGCGGCATCATGCTGGCGATGCTCGTGCTTTTGAACCCGGGCGAGGAGGTGATCGTCTTCGACCCCTATTTCGTGATGTACGACGCCTTGGCAGCCGTGGCCGGAGCAAAGGTCGTCTACGTCGATACCTATCCGGACTTCCGCATCGATCTGGACCGCGTGGCGGCCGCGATCACGCCACGGACGAAGATGATCGTCTTCAACAGCCCTGCCAATCCAACGGGGGTTGTGGCCACGGAGGAAGAAGTGCGCGGCATCGCCCAGTTGGCGGCCGCGCGAAACATTGTCTTATTGAGCGATGAGATCTATCGCCATTTCTGCTACGATCGGCCGTTTATCTCGCCAGCCAAATTCAATCCCCGGACGCTCGTGGTCGATGGATTCAGCAAAACCTACGCCATTCCCGGCTGGCGACTCGGCTTCGCCCACGGACCTTCGACCGTCATTCGGGAGATGATCAAACTACAGCAATATAGCTTCGTTTGCGCCCCCCAACCTGCCCAATGGGCGGGAGCCGCGGCCCTGGATGTCGATGTCCAGCCTTACATCGACGCCTACCGCCGCAAGCGCGATATGCTTGTCGATGGCCTCCGCGATCTCTACGACCTGACCCTACCCGGCGGGGCTTTTTATCTCTTTCCGCGACTGCCTTGGGGGTCGGGTATGGAGTTCGTCGCACGGGGTATTGAAAAATATCAATTGCTGGTGATTCCGGGTAATGTCTTCAGTCGGCGCGACACGCACTTCCGCATTTCATACGCAGCCTCCGAGGAAATGATCGCACGTGGAATCGATGCGTTACGGAAACTTGCGAAAGAAGGATAAACAAATGGTGGGACTCGCTTTGCACTTCCCATCCGTTTGCTCCCCTCACCCCCTGCCCTTCTCCCGCGTACTGGAGAGGGGAGTCCTCCTTGCATCTCCTTTACTTGCCGCCATTCCCCCTCTTCTGCTTACGGGAGAGGGGAGTTGATATCACATTGGAAAATGATTCATGTCGTTGTCTTTGGTCGGACTAGGTTCAAACTTGGGTGATCGGAGTGCCCTGCTCGATGAGGCCCTTGTCCGATTGCATCGGCATCCCAACATCGAAGTTGCGAGGCAGAGTCAGTGCCACGAAACACGTCCCGTGGGTGGACTTGGTGCGCAACCAGCTTATCTGAATGCCGCTGCGATTCTGCAAACGTCATTGTCTCCGGAAGCACTACTGGCCGAGTTGCAGAGGGTCGAAGCCGATTTAGGCCGGCAGCGCATCGAGCACTGGGGGCCGCGGACCATCGACCTCGATCTGCTTCTTTACGACAACCTGACTTTGGTACGCCCCGATCTGGTCGTTCCCCACCCACGGATGGCGTGGCGGCGATTCGTTCTCGAACCGGCCGCCGAGGTTGCCCCAGAGATGCTTCATCCGGGCACGGGCTGGACCATCGCGCGGCTCCTGGATCACCTCAACCAGACCCCGTGGTATCTGGCCATTGCTGGCCCCATTGGCGTGGGCAAGAGCTGTGTGGCCGGTGAAATCGCTGAAAAAAGCTCTGCCCGGCTACTGGCCGAGCAATTTGACCCCTCCCGGCTAGAAGCCTTCTACCGTAACCCGTCTGGTCATGCCTGGCAAATCGAACTAGAATTCCTTGAACAACGCGCTCGTCAGTTGGCCATTAGCCAACCCGAGTGGACCCAACAAGATCGGCCGACCGTGAGCGACTTTTGGTTTGAGCAATCGCCAGCCTTTGCGAGTGTTTGGCTGCACGAGGAGCAAATGCCGGCCTATTTGGCTCGCTGGGCAGAGGTGCGAACAGTGGCCGTGCGACCGCGGCTGACCGTTTTGCTGCGCGCCCCGATGGAAGCATTGCTAGAACGCATTCAAACCCGCGGCCGTCCGGGCGAGGAACTGCTCGGCATCGAGCAATTGCGGCGAATTGAACATGCCCTGGACAATCAAGCGGCCGTAGCGGCGGGCCCCGTGCTTCGGCTGGATGCCTTAAACGAGAAGGCCGCCATCGTCGAATTGGTGGCGGCCGTGGAAGCCATGCGGTAAGGAGAAAAATCCAAATTAGAAGTTAGAAGTTAGAAGTTAGAAGTTAGGAGTTAGGAGTTAGAAGGCCAGAACTGCTCGCATTTACCAACTCCCAACTCCTAACTCCCAACTCCCAACTCCCAACTCCCAACTCCCAACTCCCAACTCCCAACTCCTAACTCCTAACTCCTAACTCCTAACTCTATGCTCCCTCCCGTCCTCACTACTGTCGCTGAAATCCGTGCCGCTTTGCTGCCTTATCGC
>Ga0209697_10005432_pt1 | contig 15910 bp, 14 predicted proteins | sample AliMusrvi5mmetaG_FD_184115 | JGI IMG/M metagenome (GOLD analysis project Ga0209697, IMG submission 184115) | Freshwater lake bacterial and archeal communities from Alinen Mustajarvi, Finland, to study Microbial Dark Matter (Phase II) - Alinen... | ecosystem: Environmental > Aquatic > Freshwater...
CTTCTTCGCCACCGTTAATTACGTTCACAACAACCCAGTACATCATGGCTACGTGCGGCTGTGGACGGAATGGCCCTGGAGCAGTGCGGCGGAATACCTCGCGCAGATGGGGCGTGCGGAAGCCGAGCGCGTGTGGAAAGAATATCCCATTCGCGATTACGGCAAGAAGTGGGATGACGTCGGGATATAGGTTCGGAGTCCCGCCTTCAGGCGGCGGGGCGCACGCAAAGACGATGACTGCGAAAACTTATAACGCGCTCGAAAAGGCGAACACTCCACCGGCTAAAGCCGGGACTCCAAACCACCTCGCCCCGTATGGAGTCCCGGCTTCAGCCGGTGCGGCGGAGATACAGCAAGGCATGATGGAACTGGAGGGGATGCTGAAGTGACGGCCGACGCTCTCCCATCGTCTTGGCGGCAGACCACGCTCGGCGAAGTGGCCGCACCTGTGCCGAATGCCATTGTCGATGGGCCATTTGGCTCAAATCTCAAGTTAAGCGACTACGTTGAAGAAGGCGTTCCGGTTTTGCAGGGAAAGAACATCACGAATGACAGCTTCCGCTGGTTTGACATTCGGTTCATCTCGGACCGAAAAGCCAGAGAGTTGAAGCGAAGCAGCGTCGGAGTTGGCGACATTCTCATCGTCAAAATCGGCTCGATTGGTTATTCTGCCATCGTGGAGGATTTGAATGGGTTCGATTTTGCTATCATCCCGGCGAACTTGGCGAAGGTGACGCCAGACGCCACGAAGATTGATTTGGGCTATCTGCATAGGTGGCTGACTTCGGTCGAGGCGAAGCGATACCTCATTGGAGTTGCTTCAAAGACCGCACAGCCAGCTCTTAGTCTGGGAAAGATCAAGGGTCTCCCGCTCCCCCTACCGCCGCTGGCGGAGCAGCGGCGAATTGCGGAGGTGCTGGGCCAGGCGGAGGCGTTGCGGGCCAAGCGCCGCGGCGCCCTCGCCCAACTCGAATCTCTCACCCAATCCCTCTTCCTGGATCTATTCGGCGACCCCGTGATAAATCCGAAATGCTTTCCGAAGTGCAAAGTTTCCGAAGCTGTGTCCCGCCTCACTAATGGCTTCGTCGGTCCGACCCGTGACATCTATCACGAAACTGGTGTTCCGTATTTGCTTGCCCGACACGTGAAAGCAAACCGACTCAGGTTCGACGGCAAGACATTCATCTCGGCGGCATTCAATCGGAAGCACTCAAAGTCCATCCTCAAAGCTGGCGACGTGTTGCTCGTGCAATCAGGCCATGTGGGCGAATCGGCCGTCGTGCCACCCGATCACGAAGGCCACAATTGTCATGCGATGATTGTGATTACGCCACGGCCCGAGCTGCTCTCGGGGCACTTTCTGTCCCAACTGTTTTCAACGGCAGCAATGCGCCGAGCCTTCGGCGGAATTGAGACCGGCATCACGCTTGCGCACCTGAACTGTCGGGATGTCCGCGAGTTGAGCATCCCCCTTCCTCCACTCGAGTTGCAGCGTGAATTCGCCCGCCGGGTCACCGCGGTGGAGAAGCTGAAGACGGCGCAGCGCGCGTCGCTGGCAGAGCTGGACGCGCTCTTCGCCACCCTCCAGCACCGCGCTTTCCGCGGGGAACTTTGAGATAGACATGCGCACCGCTGTTCCAGAGAAGATCCTGAAGATCATCGCGGACATCGACACGCAGGGAAACGTGTCGCTGACGCGATTGACGGTATTGAAGAAGTGGTTCGAGGGTCCAGGCCGGTTGCCTGCCTTCGGTCTATGGATTGCGCAGCAGGCGGCGGACCACAAAGGCAAGACGAAGGACGAGGCCGGCACCCTACTGGACGAGGCGCGTGCGTTGCTCGGTTCGGCTGCCACAAAAGAGAACCTGGATAAGCGGATCGACCGGGCGGCAGCGAAGAGCCTGCACGACCGAGCTCGCGATCTTCAGAACGAGTTCCAGAACCAACAGTGGGGGCCGGTGCGCATCATCCACTGCTGGCCGCTGCTGCTGGTGGAAGAGGGCTTGGCTCTCCATCTGGATCGGGCAGTCACGCCGAGCGACGGCTACAGACTGGCCGCCGACTGGGCGCAAAACCACGACTCCCGCTATGGCAATGGTCTGAACGGCCCCAGCTGGGCCAAGCTCGAGGAACTTGTGCGGTTCATACTCAGCGTGGAAGCCTGGGAGGAAGGGCGCTGAGGTAATGCCTTTGATTGAAACTCGCGCAGCGCACGTCGCTAGCGGAACTGGACGCGCTCTTCGCCTCCCTCCAGCACCGGGCGTTCCGTGGAGAGTTGTAGTTTGCGGCTGAATCATTCATCATCGAATCATGTTTACGCGCATTCAGACCCGACACTTCCGATGCCTGAGGTCGGTGGACCAATCCCTCGGGCGGTTTCGCGCGCTAGTTGGGCCCAACGCCAGCGGGAAAACGACTTTCCTGGACGTGATTGGGTTGCTCAGCGATCTGATGAAGGACCGGGGCGACTTGCTCCGCTCAGTTCAGACCCGCAGTGCGGACTTCGAGAAACTCCTTTGGATGGGCAAAGGGCAGGCATTCGAACTCGCCGTGGAGGCCACTATCCCTGCCACTGTGCAAACCGAAATGGGGCAGGAGAAACAGAGGTTTAGCCGGGCCCGCTATGAAGTGGAAATCGGCCTGGACGCGACACGGAATGAGATTGGGTTGCGCCACGAGACCCTTTGGCTGCGGGAGACAGAACCAGAGGCCGCGATGGGCCAGCGTGAGTTGTTTCCTGCCGAGCAAGCGGATGCCGGCTCGATTCTCTGCCGGTCCGGGAAGGGGGGGCAGGTGGTTATCAGCAAGACTCCTGGCGGCAATGACAACTATTACCCTGACGGGAAGAAGAAATCCTTCAAGCCCTCGTATAAGCTGGGGCCCGGCACAAGCGCGCTGGCTAACCTGCCGGCGGACAGGGAGAGTTTTCCCATGAGCACCTGGTTCCGGGACCTGCTTGAAAAGGGGGTTCAGACCCTTGTGCTCAATAGCCAGGTCATTCGGCAGCCCAGTCCACCGGGTTTGGGTTTGCGTTTCGCCACGGACGGTTCGAATCTGCCCTGGGTAGTCGCCCAGTTGCGCAAGGATGAAAAGCGCTTTGCCGCCTGGTTGGGCCACGTCCGCACCGCACTGGAAGATATCAAGGACATAGACACGGTCGAACTGCCGGATAACAAGCATCGCTACCTCGTCATCGAGTATATGAACGGGGCGCGAGTGCCCTCGTGGCTTGCGTCAGACGGCACGCTCCGGCTGCTGGCCTTGACCATCCCAGCCTATTTGCAGCAACTGGAAGGGACGTTTCTGATCGAAGAGCCGGAGAATGGCATACATCCGCGGGCGATCGAGACCGTGCTGCAGTCGCTGTCATCCATATACCGAAGCCAGGTCCTGGTGGCTACACACAGCACTGTCGCCCTGAACATGATCGAGCCAAATGAGGTGCTTTGCTTCGCGAAGGACAAAGCAGGGGCAACGGATATTATTTCCGGGGACCGGCATCCGGCGCTCCGGGATTGGAAGAAGGGGGAGCCTGATTTGGGAGTCTTGTTCGCGTCAGGCATTCTTAGCTAAATCAAAGCATGAAGGACCTGGTGCTTCTGGTTGCGGACAAGAACGCGCACTTCGCACTCAAGGGTGCGTTGGGTCGCCCGGAGGCGCTGGGCATTCGCCCGATAGAATTTGAGTTTCGTGTGCATCCGGGCCGGGACGGCGGCACACGCAGAACCGGGCCGGAAGTGCTGGCACTGGAGCGGCGACGTTTCAAGCATGCTTTGCTGGTCCTGGATTTCGAAGGGTGCGGAACAGATCTACCCAATGCCACTGCGCTGGAAACACAGTTGGACGGCCGCTTGTCAACGCATTGGAAGGAGGCGGCAAAGTCCATCGTGATCGAACCGGAGTTGGATGTGTGGGTTTGGGGAGCGGACAACGCTGTGGAAGCGGTAATTGAATGGCCTGCGGGCAAGAGTGTGCGCGAGTGGCTGCGCGAGCGAGGTTTTGCGTTTGAGGCCAACGAAAAGCCGACACGTCCGAAGGAGGCACTGGAGGCGGCGTTACGAATCCCAGGCCTGCCGAGGTCATCAGCGCTCTACCAAGCCATCGCCGAAAAGATCAGCCTGCGACGCTGCGGTGATGAGGCTTTCATTCGTTTGCGCAAGCAACTGCTCGGGTGGTTTGCGAAGTGACGGCTCATGCCAGACTCCAATTTCAGTTTCCTCAGCCCCGAATGGCCCGACTTGCACGACGCGGCGAGCAAAGCGGAGGCGCTGGCGTACTCTGATGCGCGGACGGCGTGCTTCCTCGCGCGGCGCGGGTTGGAGGTGATGGTGCATTGGATTTACAAGCACGATACGGCGTTGCGGCTTCCGTATCAGGACAACTTGAGCGCGCTCATCCACGAGCCGACTTTCAAGACCATGGCCGGCGTCACGGTCTTTGCCAAGACGGCGCTCATCAATCGCCTGGGTAACCAGGCAGTGCATGGTCATCGCCCCGTCCAGCAGTTCGACGCGCTGACGGCGGTGCGCGAACTTTTCCACGTCGCTTACTGGCTGGCGCATACCTACGCCCGCGGCGCGAAGCCGCCGCACGGGCTCGCCTTCGATCCCGATGCGCTGCCAAAAACCACGCCGCTGCCGAAGCAGACCATCGAGCAACTTCAACGGCTGGAGACGGAACTGCGGGAGCGGGACGAGAAGCTGTCGGCGCTGCTGACGGACAAGACGGCGCTGAGTGCCGAGTTGACGCGCCTGCGCGTCGAGATTGCCGAAGCTAAGAAGGCCAACACCACCCAAGCCGACACGCACGATTATTCCGAGGAGCAGACGCGCGATTGTTTCATTGACCTGCTGCTCAAGGAAGCGGGTTGGCCGCTCACTCGTGAGGGGCATGACACGGAATATCCCGTCACCGGGATGCCCAACAGCAGCGGCGAGGGCTTTGTGGATTATGTGCTCTGGGGGGATGACGGCTTGCCACTCGCGCTGAATGAGGCCAAGCGCACCAAGCGCGACCCGCGTGTCGGCCAGCGGCAGGCTGAGTTGTATGCCGATTGTCTGGAAAAGCAGTTCGGGCGGCGACCCATCATCTTTTACTCGAACGGCTACGACCATTGGATTTGGGATGATACGAATTATCCGCCGCGCCCGGTGCAGGGCTTTTACAAGAAAGACGAGTTGGAATTGTTGATTCAACGCTGCACCACGCGCAAGAAGCTGGAGGACGCGAAGATCAACGAGGCGATTATTGACCGCTACTACCAGACACGCGGCATCCGGCGCATCGGTGAGGCGTTCGAGATAGACCGTGACCGGAAGACGCTCGTCGTGCAGGCCACCGGCGGGGGCAAGACGCGCCTGGCAATCGCGCTATCCGATTTGCTCATGCGCTGCAACTGGGTGAAGCGGGCGCTGTGCCTCGCCGACCGCGTGGCGCTGGTAAATCAGGCAGTGAACGCATTCAAGAAACACCTGCCCGAGGCGTCCCCGGTGAATCTCGTCACCGAGAAGGACACCGAAGGCCGCGTGTTTGTCTCCACGTACCAGACGATGATGGGCCTGATTGACGAGACAAAGGAAGGCCAGCGGCGTTTCGGTGTCGGGCATTTCGATCTCATCATCATTGATGAGGCACACCGGTCGGTTTACCAGAAGTATGGCGCCATCTTTGAATACTTCGATTCGCTGCTCGTGGGCTTGACCGCAACGCCGCGAGAAGACATCGACCGGAATACTTACGGCCTGTTCGACCTCGAAAAGGGTGTGCCAACCGACGCCTACGAGTTGGGAGATGCCGTGGCGGACAAGTTCCTCGTGCCGGCGCAACCCGTGTCCGTACCGGTCAAGTTCCAGCGCGAGGGCATCAAATACGAGAATCTGTCCGAGGAAGAAAAGGAGCAATGGGACGCGCAGGAATGGAGCGGCGACGGCAGCACGCCGGATTACGTGGAGGCCGAGGCCGTCAACAAGTGGCTGTTCAACATAGACATGGTGGACAAGGTGTTGGAGCACTTGATGACGCGCGGGCAGAAAGTGGCGGGCGGCGACCGGCTCGGCAAAACCATCATCTTCGCCAAGAATCAGGCCCATGCCGATTTCATCCAGGAGCGGTTCGACATCAACTATCCCAGCCAGGCCGGGAAGTTCGCGCGGACGATCACGTTCCAGACCGAGTATGCGCAAAGCCTGATTGATGATTTCTCACAGAAGAACAAAGCGCCGCACATCGCCATCTCCGTGGATATGCTCGACACGGGCATTGATATACCGGAAGTGGTGAACCTCGTTTTCTTCAAACTGGTGCGGTCGAAGACGAAGTTCTGGCAGATGGTCGGACGCGGGACGCGGTTGTGTCCGGACTTGTTCGCGCCGGGCAAGCACAGGGAATTTTTCTACATCTTCGACTATTGCCAGAACCTGGAGTTCTTCAGCCAGAACCCGGAGGGGACCGAGGGCGCGCTAGGCGAGTCGCTGGGCAAGCGGCTGTTCAAGACGCGGCTCGAATTGATCACCGAACTCGACAACAAACGCTTCGGCCTGACCGGAGAAGCGCTGGACCACGAGTCAGAGTTGCGCAGACAGACGGCGTGCCTCTTGCACGATGAGGTTGCCGCCATGAACCTCGACAACTTCATAATCCGGCCCAAACGGCGGCTGGTGGAGTAGTATAGTCGGCCCGAGGCGTGGACCTCGTTGCTGCCCGAGGCGCTTGCGGAACTGGCGGGGCAGGTCGCCGGGTTGCCCTCCGAGCTGGACCCGGAAGACGAAGAGGCGAAACGATTTGATCTGCTCATGCTCAATCTGCAATTGGCCGTGTTGCGAGTTGAACCGGCTTTCAAGCGGCTCAGCGACCAGGTGAAAGCGATTGCCGGGCTGCTGGAGGAAAAGTCTAGCATCCCCATGGTGCATGACCAGATGTCGCTGATTCAGGAGATTCAAACTGACGAATGGTGGCAGGACGTGTCCACGCCGATGCTGGAGACCGTTCGCCGCCGTCTTCGGGCGCTCGTGAAACTGATCGAGAAACTACAGCGCAAGCCGATTTACACCGACTTTGAGGACGAGATCGGCAGCGAGGCAGCCGTGGACCTTCCGGGCTTCGCCACGCCAGACAACTTCGAGAGGTTTCGCGCCAAGGCCCGGGCGTTCCTCAAGGACCACGAAGACCATATCGCCATTCGCAAGCTTCGGTCTAACTCCCCCCTCACACAGCTGGATCTCCAGGAGCTGGAAAGAATGCTCATCGCTAGCGGGGTTGCCAGTGCAGACCACCTTGAAAAGGCAAAAGCAGAGTGCTCCGGTCTCAGCCTCTTCGTCCGCTCAATGATTGGCCTCGATCGCGAAGCCGCCAAACAGGCCCTGGCCGGTTTCCTCTCAGGGAAGACCCTCACCTCGAACCAGATCGAGTTCGTTGACCTGATAGTTAACCACCTCACAGAGCACGGTGTCATGCAGGCATCCTTGCTCTACGAATCGCCTTTTACCGACATCACGCCGCAGGGGCCAGACGGCCTCTTCCCCTCGGCTCAGGTTGACGAACTGGTGGCGCTCCTATCAGATGTCCGGGCGCGGGCCGTCGCGTGAGCCAACGCGGGCGGCGGTTTGATGCAACCGCTTTCAATAGCGTTGAGGGTTATTGCCGAACGTCTTACCAGCTTAGGACCGCCGTCCCTTCGCCTCCAGCGGACCAGACGTGCTCGTAACCTCCAAGCGTCTTGAAACGCAAAGCGGGGTGGTTTGGATTGTCCAGAAACAGCCGATAAGCGCGGCACGCAGCCTCGCGGACGCGGGGATCCAGCGAGCCGTAAGCGCGCCAGAAGCTGGGCCGCGCGCGGGAAATCACAGGCGTTGCGGATCGAGCGGTTCGTCAGCCTCGGTAGCGGACTCACGAAGGAAGGCATCCAATTTCGGTCGTAGGCCAGGATGGGCCAGTAATTGCTCCCATCGCTCGTCGGCTTTTCGGGCGAGAAGGAAACGGGCGAAGTCGGCGACCTCGGTTTGCTTCTCCGGCGGCAGCGCCTCGCAAACGCGGATGATTTCTTCGGTGGCAGAAGTCATGGCTAATACTTAGCTGAAACCGGTGGTTTATTCAATACTATACCGAGATGTGTGCTGGCGCTCAAGAAGACGGTATGAGTAATCAGGAAATCCCAAATCAGTCTTCGCCAAGGTTCTCGCTGGAAGGAATATTTTCGAGGGAGCCCTGGGATAGCTTGGGACATTGTCTGTTCCGTTGACGCAAATACTGGTTTGCGGCAAACCCCCTTCGAAGGTTGCCATTCAAGTAGCCGAGAAAAGCCTGCTTCGAGAAAGGACGTCCCTGGTGTCGTTGCGTGTAGCGGTAAAAACCATAGAGCAGCCGCGGTATTTCTTCGTAATACCACCAGTCATCGACGTCATAGCGCATTGCCTTGGGGAGTCTTGAAATCAGAACTGCAAGGGTCCGGCGGAGCCCCTCATTGAAATCTTTGGCCGTGGCCTCCTGATTCTCAGGGATCTCCTCTGACGGTGCTTCGGTCGGTTTCGTTGGTCCACCGAAACGCTCCATAATGAATTCACCATCTTGCGCCCGCCAATAGTTCAGTTGAGCGATGGCTTCAGACCGATCGATCTTTGCGCGTTTGCGCTCGACCGAACCAGTCCATTTTTCTCTGGCATCGCTCCAGTCTATCGCAACGTCCTCGTGGCCGAAACACCGGCGCCAATGACGCCGGAGCGCGGCTTCGATTTTCGGGGGCGGGGCGTGCGGCAGTTCGTTCCCTGGGGGCAAATATCCAAGGTGCAGTTGTTTCGGATACCGTCGGCCAGGAACTCGCACCGTGCAGAAGGCTTTGACGGCGCCTTCGCGGATGTGCGGTTTGCGTCTAAAGGAGATTTTGACTTGGCGCGGCGTCATGACGAAACGAGCATCAAGTGTAAATGTGTGTTGTCCGACCAAATCAGGCACTATGTCGCTAGGCACTACAAGCGTTATCAGAAGTGGCAAGCGCCAGTTCGACAGTTACTCCCGCTCTATGAACCAATTCTGCTACGGTTTTGGGCTGGCTTCGGGAATTCGTAGCGTTACAAACGCCTGGCGCTTTTATAGATGCGAAGAGGAGAATAAACTGGGATATGTTGACACGTCGCAGTTCTATTGCTAACTGTTTGCTGTTGCATGCGGTTAGCAATGGGAGAAAGGCTCAGGTTGATTATGAAAATCGTTCTATCGCTCGCTGTCATGACTGCTCTGGTTGCGCTGGAACAGGGCACAACTTGCCGTGGCGCTGAGGAAGACGGTGTCGCGCTGGCCATTATCTACGATACCTCCGGCAGCATGCACGATTCCGTGCGCGACAGCACGGGCCGGATGTCGCCGAAATATGTGATTGCCAATCGCGCGCTGACCGCCGTGGCGAAGCACCTCCAAGCCTATGCCACCAGTTCCACGGGTGGCACCGCCCGGAGAGTTGACGCTGGGTTATTCGTGTTCAGTGGTAACTCCGCCAAACAGGCCGTCAAATTCGGTCCGTTTGATGAGGCGGCTCTGGAGGACTTTGCACGGAAGTTTTCCTCCCCCAATGGCAACACGCCGCTGGGCAACGCACTGAACATTGCCAGCCGCACGGTCCTGAATTCTCCGCTCTCGCGCAAACATGTTCTGGTCATCACTGACGGCCTGAACACCGAAGGGCCGACGCCGGAGGCGGTCATGCCGGACATCAAGCGGCACGCAGAGGAGAAGCACTCCTCGCTGTCCGTTCACTTCGTGGCGTTTGACGTGGCTGCCCAACAGTTTGCTTCGATCAAGAAGCTCGGCGCGACCGTCGCCGGCGCGGCCGACGAGAAACAGCTCAATACACAGTTGGAGTATATTCTCCAGCGTAAGATCCTCCTCGAAGAAGAGGAGCCGGTGAAGAAGTAATAACCAGCAAGTCGAAGAAAGAAATCCCTATGTTTAGAGCGATTAAGCGGGTGTTTATATGGTTGGGCCTGATGGCGGAGAAGGCGACTGAGACGGACGCGATCAACCAGGCAGTGGTCGAGCGCGGCATCCGTGATTCGAAGGCGAAGGCCGACAAAGCGCATTATGCTAACGGCCAGCTAGCCGGGCAGATCGCGCTCCTGCGCGACCAGATCAAGCGCCAGGACCGTCAGCGGGCGGACCTGCAAAGCATGCTCCAGGCGGCTGCGGCGGCCAATGACGAGGCCAACGGCGCTCATTACGCCGAGGAATTGGCTACTCTCGAAGCCGACCTCAACGAAAACAAAGCGCAGGCCGACAGCCTGGAACAGCTTTACCGGCAGAATACTTCGATCATCGCCGAGAGCCTGCGCGAGATTCAGAGGTTCCAGCGCGAGTTCGAGGCCGTCAAAGCCAAGGTCGCCATCGGGCGCTCGCTCGAGAACCTTTCTGGCATGATGAAGAGCTCGATCACCGAATTGCAGGGCATGATGGGCGGCGAGATGGGCCAGTCCATGCAGCAGCTCCGGCAATCTGCGGCCTCAGGCGAGGGCCAGATGCGCGCGACGCTCGACCTGGCCAGGGAAATGGGCTCGGGGATCGCCCGCCAGCAGGAAGCCCGCAAGATGCGCGGCGCGGCGCTGTTCCAGGAATACAAACAGAAAATGGGCATGGTGCAACCAGCCGCGGCGGCGACGGCGGCGACGCCCCCTGCGGCTCAACCGGAACGACAGAAGATCCCGGAGCGGTGAGCCAGGCGCGCTGTGATGGAGTAGTGGAGTAGTGGAGTAGTGGAGTAGTGAACTGACAAATGAAACTGGTGCTGGAATTGAGGAATGGTGCGGTGTTGGGATTCTTCCCATCACTCCACCACTCCATCACTCCATCACCCCAATTCCCTTAATCGTATGCCAACACGTGGAAAGATCCTTTTAACTGTTATCGTTTTCGCCATGGTCGGGTTCGGGGTGTATCGCTGGTGGGACAAGATCGCGCCCCAGAGCAAGCCCCAGAATGTATCGGTGGATGTCGCCAAGGTGAAGGAAGACATCGCCAAAGCTAAAGCCGTCCCAGTGGACATCCCCCTGCTGGCGGGCACCAATGTAGCGACTCTGGTCGAGCGCTCGGGCATCCCCGCCGTAACCGGCGTCAGCGACTACAAGAAGGAGATGAAGGACGGCAAACTGGTTGTCGAGTTCCCTATCAACGTCTGGCCCGGTTGGGCGCCTATCATCATGGCCAACGGCGGCATGGACGCGAACGACCAAAGCGTCTTTGCCAAGAAATACGGCTTCTATGTGCATCTGGCCATCGTGGATGACCCGGTGAAGGCGCGCGACCTGTTCGCCAGCGGCCAAAGCCACATCCTTTGGGGCACGCTGGACATGATCGCCTTGTTTGCGCCGGAACTGGTCAAAGACTCCCGCACCGTGCCCGTGGTGTGCCAGCAGGTTGACTTCTCCGCGGGCGGCGACGGCATGGTCGCCCGAGGCGACATCCGCAGCATCAACGACCTTCGGATCAAGGACGGCAAGCGCAGGAAAGTGGTGCTGGCCCAGAATTCCCCCAGCCACTATTTCATCATGTCGCTGCTCATTGATGCGGGCATTGACCCGGGTGACATAGATTTCAAATGGTCGGCTGACGCGCCTTCGGCAGCGAAAATCTTCGTGCAAGACCCGTCCTTCGATGCCTTCGTAGGCTGGTCGCCGGATATCTACAATGTCACCGACAAGCTCAAAGGATCGCGCCTCGTGGTGACGACCGGGACAGCAAACCACTTGATCGCCGACGTGTGGGCGGTGCGTAATGACTTCTTCCGCGACCACCCGGAGATCGTGTCTGGCCTGGTGCGCGGCATCCTGGAAGGTGTGGACATGGTGCGCAAGGACCCGGCCCGTGCCGCGCAAGCCTTGGCCACCGCCTTCAGCCTGCCAGCCGAGGACTGCAAGAACATGGTCGGCAAAGATGGCGGGATAACCGAGGGCGATGCCCACCTGACCAACTACCGTGAGAACGCCAAGTTCTTCCTCGATCCGTTCAACCCCGCAAGCTTTGAAGTCGTCTGGAACAGCGCCTCCCTCATCTATAAGTCCCTCGGCACCATCAGTTCCACGGTGCCTGCGGCCAAGGTCAAAGCAGCCAGCGTTCTGGCCGCTTTGTCAGAGGCGTACAAGGATGTCCGCGACCTTTCACAGCCGACCTTCAAGCCCGATGCGCTGATGAAGATGAGCGCCGAGGCGGGCGCGGGCCAAGTGCTGACTAAAGCAGTGCTGGTGTCGTTCGAGCCGAACAAGACAGTGCTCAACGCGGAGTACGACCCGAGCATCCCAGCCACGCTGGAGGAAATCGGCAAGCTGGCCGGCAAGTTCGGCAACGCCTATATCATTATCGAGGGCAACACCGACGCCAGCCGCAAGGGTATCGTCCCCACCGACCTGGTCCGCCAGCTCTCCTACGACCGCGCCGACGCCGTGCGCAAGGCCATCATGGAGAAGTATCAGTTTGACCCCAACAAGTTCAAGGTGGTCGGCAACGGCTGGGACAATCCGCTGCCAGGTTGCACCGACCCGAGCAACGCCGACAACAACAAGAAGAACCGGCGCGTTGAGATCAAGGTGTTCCCGCTTGAGTCGGGCTCGTAGAGCACCGCCGGACCGCGAGCCGTCCCCGGCTCGCAGCGGCCACGAACGCGAAATGGCGACTAAAGCGCTTTCACGCTCCTTGTCGGTCCCGACGTGCTGCGAGCCAGGGACGTCTCGCGCTCCGTCAACGTCCCGAGCCAGCGCCCCGAGCCCGTATAACCTGATTAACTCGTTTACCTTCACATGCTTGGCTTTCTGATATTCGCGCTGGCGTTCGTCATCCTGCTGACGCTGGTCGTGCGCCTGGCCGGACTCCGGGTCCGTGGGGAGATGGATTACACTCGCGCGGTCGGGCTAACCGTCTTGTTCGTGGGGGTAGTGCTGGCGGTATGGTGGTTCCTGACGCGCGGCCAGATTGGGGAACGCATGGTTCAACCGCTGATCCTGCCCAGCCCCGTCGAGGTCATGCGGTCGTTCGTGCCCTTGCACCTGGAGCAGGGCCTTGTGCGTAGCGCTTTGACCTCCTGGGTGCGGGTTACGACCGGTTTTGCACTGGCAGCTATTGTGGCCTTGCCGCTCGGGGTTTACATGGCCACGTTTACATCCGTCGCGGCCTTCTTTCGACCCCTCGCCCTGACCGGTGCCTATGTCCCGATTGTCGTCTTTATCCCCCTCAGTCTGACCTGGTTCGGCACCGGTGAAACCCAGAAGATTGGATTCCTGTTCATCGGCTGCTTTGTCGCGCTGCTGCCGCTCGTGATCAAGGACATCGCGGACGTCCCTTCGGCCTATCTGGATGTAGCCGTTACCAAGGGGGCATCGCAATGGCAGCTTGTGCGGCACGTGCTATTTCCCGTTGCGAAAGCCAATATCTGGGACCATCTCCGCGGTGTTTATGGCGTGGGCTGGGGCTGGATCATCATGGCGGAAGTCTACGTGCGGCCCGAGTACGGACTCGGCGCCTTGATCGGGGTCTCGGAACGGCGCAGCCAAACCGCCTCAATCTTTGCGATCATTATCGTCATCGTGCTCATTGCATTGGCGTGTGACCAGTTGTGGCGGCTGGGGGGCGACCTGCTCTTTCCTTACCGCAAGACCAACAAGTAAGTTATGCCTGACCCCAGTCATCCCTCCGAAGGCGCCGCTCCCTTGCACGCGAAGCCCGACAAAGCCGAGGGCTTGCTTCCGGCTCCGCCGCCGCAGCACCTCCTCGGGCCTCCGGACGTGGTGACCTTTAAGAAGGTCTGCAAGTCTTTCGGGAACGGGGCCGAGGCCAAACTCGCCCTGCAAGACATCAGCTTTACGATCGAAGACCTGCCCAACGTCGGGGAGTTGATCACCATCGTTGGCCCCTCGGGCTGCGGGAAGTCCACGTTGCTGCGCATCATCGCCGGCCTGAAACCTCATTTCCCCGCCACCAGTGGCCAGGTGCTCGTGCTGAACCAGCCGGTAATGGAGCCGGGACCTGACCGCGGGCTCGTGGACCAGAAATATTCGATGCTGCCGCACTTGAACGTGATCAACAACGTCGCCTTCGGCTTGCGGCTGCGGGGCGTCGCACGCTCCGAGCGATTGGACCGGGCCTCCGAGTGGGTAAAGAAGGTTGGCCTGGAGGGCTCCGAACGGAAATATCCTTCAGAGCTTTCCGGTGGCATGCAACAGCGTGTGGCTATCGCTGCCACGCTCATTCTTCAGCCCCGCATACTGTTGATGGATGAGCCCTTTGGCGCGCTGGACCCCGGTATCCGCTTGCGGATGCAGGAGCTCCTCATCCAACTATGGAGCGAACAGCAAAGCACGGTCTTCCTGGTGACCCACTCCGTCGAGGAGGCGGTCTATCTTGGTGACCGGGTGTTTTTGATGGCCCCCAGCCCAGGACGGTTGGTGGACATCATGAAGGTGCCGCGCCCTGCTGAACCGCCCGAGGAAATCCGACGAAAACCGTGGTTCATCAACTTCTGCCAGTCGCTTCTGCGGCGGCTGGAAGAGGAATCTTCCGCACCGCATAGCGTCAAAGTGTGAACATGGAAGTCCTATGCCTACCTCGAAGATCAACTTCAGCCTAGGTTCCCAGTTCGGTCTTCGGATTTCGGCCTTCCTTCGGACTTCGGACTTCGGACTTCGGATTTCCCGCTCCCCTATTTTTGTGTGTTCCTAAATCAGCGCCTTAACTACACTGAGCGCAGAGTCGCATGGACGAACAAGCGCCAAACTATCACCGCGAGTTCCTGAAAAGCCCGCAGCACGCGGCGCTAGGGGTGCTAACGCTCGGGCTAGGTTTCATGAGCGGGATGATCCTACCGCTCATCGCGGGTGCGACCTGTTACGCACTGGGCTGGATCTACCTTCCCGACCTCAAGTTCTTCCGCGGTTGGGTGGACCGCCGCAACGAGGCTGTCAAGAAAGCGGAGGAAGTGCAGAAGGTCGCCGCCTTCGTTCAGCGGCGGGATTCTCTCCTCGCTTCACTTTCACCCGAGCGTCGCGAATGCTACAACCGGCTTGCCGCTGTCTGCCGCGACATCGAAACCGCCAGTGCGGATAATCTCCTGGCCTCCGCTGACCCGGGCACCGATCCACGCCTGCGCAAGCTGGACGAACTCATGTGGACCTACCTGCGCCTCTTGAGCATTCAGGCCTCGCTGGACCAGTTTCTGGAGACTGAGCGGAGCGAAAACCTGCCGGCCCTTTTGAAGGACGCTGAAGCCGAGACTACCCGCCTGAACGCTGAGCTCGATGCACTCAAAGCCAAAGGCAACACCGCCACCCTGGACACTAAGCAACGCTACCTGGGCTCGCGCCTGGAGCGACTTGAAGTTCTGCGCAAACGCCAACAACGCAGCGAACAGGCTGAGTCCAACTTGGCCTTGGTCGTCTCCGAACAAGATCGCCTCGACCAGCAGATCAAGCTCATCCGCGCCGATGCCGTCGCCACCAAGAACGCCGAGACCCTCACCGCCCGGATTGACGCCACTGTCGAACATCTCGACCAGACTAACAAGTGGCTCTCCGAAATGGATGAGTTCAAGGACCTCGTAGGCGACATGCCCCCAACCGAACTCCGAGTCGGTTATCAGGCCGTTGCTACACCTTTGCGCACCGCCTCCGCCACGGCTGCGGAAGCGCCGCCGATCATCGAAGGGGTGCCCTTTAAGAAGAATTACCCCGCTCGCCAGAAGCAGCGATGATGAAGTCCGAAGTCCGAAGTCCGAAGTCCGAAAGAAGGCCGAAATCCGAATGCCGAAGAAGTGTCCCTCGATTCCCAGAGCCGCAACCAAACCGCGCGAAGCGTTTGGAGTGCGACCAGCTTGCTGGCGCTTTCGACCGGTTTGGCGCGTCCCATAGCGGCAGCAAGCTCCGCGCACTCCAAACGCTTCGCGCAGTTC
>Ga0209697_10005438_pt1 | contig 15895 bp, 9 predicted proteins | sample AliMusrvi5mmetaG_FD_184115 | JGI IMG/M metagenome (GOLD analysis project Ga0209697, IMG submission 184115) | Freshwater lake bacterial and archeal communities from Alinen Mustajarvi, Finland, to study Microbial Dark Matter (Phase II) - Alinen... | ecosystem: Environmental > Aquatic > Freshwater...
GTTTGTGACCAAGGAGGACGGCTCGATCTATCAGGGTGGCTACGGCGTCTGGTGCCTCAACACCAAGAACAAGGACGCGTTGGATACCTTGGTGCGCCCGCTGTTCCACGAGCTCAAGCAACAGGCATGGGACTATGTCAAAATCGACGGCGCCGGCGATATGATGAACTCCGACAAGGAAAAACCAGCCGCCGCCCACTTCACGCGTGTCGGTTCAACGCCCGAGGAGTCGCTGCGCCTCTGGGACCGCGTGGCCCGCGAGGAACTCGGCAAGGATATCTTCATTCTAACATGCTGGGGCGTGGGGCCCGGCCGCTCGTCGATCGGTTTGGCCGACGGCTGCCGGCTGGGCAGCGACGGGTTCCAGTGGAATACCCTGCTAGGCAACAGCTCAACCAACGGGGTGGTCTGGCGCAACGACCCCGACCATTGCGACATCATGGCCGCAGGGGCCAAGGACAAGACCACCATGAAGACCTTCGCCGTGCCGGAAGCACCAGCCGACACCATCGACCAACCGTGCGTGGTGGCCATGGCCGGCAGCATGCTCCTGGTCAGCGACAAGGCCGAGGACTATCAGAACGACGCCAACCTCGAAGGCATGAAGCGCAGTGCGCCGGTGCTCTTCACCGTGCCGGGCCAACTCTACGACGGCGGCGGCAATGGCACCTGGTGGTTGCAGGAAATCGACCGCCCCTTCGATCATTGGTCGGTACTCGCCCGTTTCAACTGGCGGCAGGGGAACTTGCAGGGGAAACGCGCCGACATCCCGGAACAGGAAGTGAAGTTCGCCGACCTCGGCCTCGAGGCAGACCGCGAGTATCTGGTGTTCGAGTTCTGGACGCAGGCATTTCCTGGCAAGTCGAAGGGTTCGTTCCAGGCGCCGGCGCTGGGATCTAACAGCGCGATGCAGGTCTTCGCCATCCGCGAGGCGCGGACCAACCCGTGGGTGCTATCCACCACCCGCCATATCTCGCAGGGCGGCGTGTGCCTGGTTGACGAAAAATGGGACAAGGCCTCTAACATCCTCTCCGGCAGGAGCGCGGTGGTGGCCGGTGATCCGTACGTGCTCACCGTTCATCTGCCCGACGGCTTCAAGCTCGCCACCGCCATGGCCGCCGGCGAGAAGGTGGAAATCGCCAACCTCAAGGAGATCGCCACCGTGCGCATCGTTCCCACAGCCACCAGAACGGTCGAGTGGAAAATGAAATTCGCCAAGTGAAACAGGTCTGTTAGAAACCATTCGCCAGAAAATCATGCAACTGAATTTGAACCACACGAACATGACCCCCGCGACAACCCTCAAACCCATGTCATTCCTGACGGCCATGGCCATGCTGGCTCTGGCCCACGGAGTGTCCGCCCAACAGCCCGCAACCCCGGCGAAACCGGTTGCCGCCGCCGACATCCTGATCCAGGATTTCGAGGGCTCCGACTACGGCGCTTGGAAAACCGAAGGCACGGCGTTTGGCACGGCTCCGGCCAAAGGCACGCTCGATGGCCAGATGAAAGTGACGGGATTCCAAGGCAAGGGTTTGGCCAGCAGCTTTGTGGGCGGTGATGGCGCAACCGGCAAACTCACGTCCCCCGAATTCACCATCGAACGGGATTATATCAAGTTCCTCATCGGCGGCGGCGGCATTCCGGCCAAGACCTGCGTGAACCTGCTCATTGACGGCAAAATCGCCCTCTCCGCCACCGGCCCTAACACCGAACCGGGCGGCAGCGAAGCCCTCGCCTGGGACAACTGGGAGGTGAAGATATACAAGGGCAAAAAGGCCGTGATTCAACTTGTCGATGACGCGACCGGTGGCTGGGGCCATATCTCCGTCGATCAGATCGTGCAGAGCGACACGCCGGCCAAGAAACGGCCCCAGCCGCCACGGCCCGTTGACAACGCCCGCGAACTCAAAATCACCGGCAAATACCTCATTTTCCCTGTGTCTAACAAGGGACAACGCGGCCGGATGACCATCAAGGTCGGCGAGCAACTCGTCCACAATCTCGATTGTGACTTTCCGCCTGACAAGGATGCCGTCGATTGGTGGGGCTGGCTCGACATGTCCGAATACATCGGCAAGACCGCGATGATTTCCACCAAGACCAATCCGGAGATTGCCGCCATGATCGAATCCAGCAACCAACTCCGCCACCTGCAACCGCTCTACGACGAGGCACTGCGCCCGCAATTCCACTTCAGCCAGATGCGCGGCTGGAACAACGACCCGAACGGGATGTGTTACTCCGACGGCCAGTACCATTTTTTCTGGCAAAGCAATCCGGCGGGTGCCCCGTGGCGGAACATGTACTGGGGTCACGCCACCAGCCCGGATATGGTGCATTGGACCGAGTTGGCCCACGCGCTCCGCCCGTTCGGCGGCCAGACCGCCAACCGCCATCCGTCCATGGCCGTCGGGGAATGCTTTTCCGGCAGCGGCAACGTCGATACATATAACACCGCCGGCTGGCAGAAGGGCAAGGACAAGACGATGGTCGTCGCGTTCACTGACACCGGTTGCGGCGAGTCGATCGCCTACTCGAATGACCGCGGCAAGTCGTGGACCTACTACGAGGGCAACCCGGTCATCAAGCACTCGGGCCGCGACCCGAAACTCATCTGGTATGCGCCGGGCAAGCATTGGGTCATCGCCCTGTTCGACGAGCGCGCCCCATACGGCCAGAACATCTCCATCTACACCAGCAAGGACCTCAAGCAGTGGGAATACGCCAGCAGCATCACCGGCTTCTTCGAGTGCGCCGAAATCTTCGAACTGCCGGTCGATAACAACCAGGCTAATAAAAAATGGGTGATATCCGCCGCAGACGCCACCTATGCCATCGGCAACTTCGATGGCAGGAAATTCACTCCCGAGCATCAGGGGAAGTATCAGGTCCACTGGGGCCCGTACTATGCGTCACAATGCTTCAGCAACCCGCCCGACGGGCGTGTCGTGCAGATCGGTTGGGCACGCATCGACATGCCCGGCATGCCATTCAACCAGACCTTCAGCGGACCCACCAACCTGACCCTGCACACCACTGACGACGGCATCCGCATGTTCGCCACGCCAATCAAGGAACTCGAAAAACTGCGCATGCCGAATCCCAAGGCGGTTTCTAGCAAAGAGCTTGGGTCCGCAGTGCCGGCGGTGGAGTTCGAGGCAGCGGGTCAACTCTACGACATCGTGGCAACGGTGAGAAAAGGCACCGCGTCACAGGCCGTGCTGCGCTTTGGAGAAAATACGGTGACCTACGATTTCGGCAGCCAGAAACTCGACGAAATGCCGCTGAAAATGAAGGACGGCAAAGTCACGTTCCGCGTGCTGGTGGACCGGCCGATGTTCGAGGCGGTCGGTGGTGACGGCGCCTGCTTCAAGACCGGTGCCCGCCGCGACATGGGCAAACCGCTCGGCAAGATCTCGCTGACCGCCCAAGGCGGCGCGCTCACCGTCGAGTCGCTGGAGATATACCAAATGACATCGACATGGAAAAGCAAATGACCGCCCGCATTATCTATTGGTCCATCACCTCGGCATTGGCAGGATTCTTGTTCGGCTTTGACACCGTCGTCATCTCCGGCGCGGAACAGACCATCCAGTCGCTGTGGAACCTCAGCCCGGGAATCCACGGGATCGCCATGGCTTCGGCGCTTTACGGCACGGTGCTCGGATCGTTGTTAGGCGGCTGGCTGGCCGACCGGTTTGGCAGGAGAACCACGCTGTTGTGGGTCGGCTTGCTTTATGTTATCTCTGCGGTGGGCTGCGGTTTTGCCAACGGCATCGCCATGTTCATCGCAGCCCGCTTTATCGGCGGCCTTGGGATCGGTATCTCGACGGTGGCCGCGCCGCTCTATATCTCGGAGATTTCACCTCCCGCCTGTCGCGGACGGTTGGCCGGCATGTTCCAGTTCAACATCGTCTTCGGCATCCTCGTCGCCTTTGCCTCCAACGCGCTGTTGGGGGAAATCGGTGAGAATGCCTGGCGTTGGATGTTAGGCGTGGCGGCGTTTCCATCCATCCTCTACACCGTGATGTGCTTCGGCATCCCCGAAAGCCCGCGCTGGCTCATCGGCCGCAAGGGCGACCGCGAAGCCGGACTTAAAGTGCTCAAACTCATCGAACCCGACGCCACTCCGGAGCAAGTCGCGGCTCACGCGGACGTCATCCTGGCCGCCTCGTCCGAATGCGTCGTGTCCTCGCACTTCTGGACGGTCGGGCTGCGCGTGCCGATCCTGCTGGCATTTCTAATTGCGTTTTTCAACCAACTCTCCGGCATCAATGCGGTGCTTTATTTCGCCCCGCGCATCTTCGAGATGGCCGGCCTCGGCACGAAGGCGGCACTCCTCCAATCCGTCGGCATCGGGGTGACCAACCTGATTTTCACCTTTGTCGGCTTGTGGCTGATCGACCGCTTGGGGCGGCGCACCTTGCTTTACATCGGTTCGTTCGGTTACATTGCCTCGCTCGGCCTGACAGCGTGGGCGTTCTTCACCCAACACTTCGCCATCGTGCCGGCGTGCATTTTCGCCTTCATTGCCGCCCACGCAATCGGCCAGGGAGCCGTCATCTGGGTGTTCATCTCCGAAATCTTCCCCAACCGCCACCGCGCGGAAGGACAGTCGCTCGGCAGTTCCACGCATTGGATATTCGCGGCGCTGCTCACCACATTTTTCCCGAAGGTGGTCACGGCGTTTCCGCCAGGCTATGTTTTCCTCTTCTTCTGCGGCATGATGATCCTGCAACTGCTGTGGGTGAAAACCATGGTGCCCGAGACCAAGGGCGTGGCGCTGGAAGATATGCAAAAACAACTCGGCATTTATTAGGTACCATGAAACCCATCTTCACATCCCTGCTTGTTCTGACTGGCTCATGGCTTCATGGGACGGCCGCGGATGATACTCTCCCGCACGATGTGCCGACGGGTGTCAAGGGCACCAACGCCAATGGCACGGTGGTCCTGGTGACTGATTTCGGTGTCAAGCCTGACAGCAAGGAGGACGCGGTGCCGGGAGTGCGGGCGGCGATTGAGGCCTGCCGCAAGGATTCCGCGGCCACCCTGGTCTTTCCCAAGGGACGCTATGATTTCCGGTCGGCGCAATGTGACAAGATCGACTACCACGAATCGAACACTTCGGATAACAATCCGAAAACCTGCCCGGTGGTCTTGAAAGGCATCAACTGCCTGACCATAGAGGCCAATGGCAGCGAGTTCATTTGCCATGGCCGGATGCAACCGCTCACGCTGGAGGATTGTTGCAACGTCACGGTGCGCAACCTGAACATCGACTGGGATATCCCATTCGTCGCCCAGGCGAAAATCGTGCGGGTCGCCAAGGACTACGTCGACATCCGGATCAATCCGGTTGAATCACCCTATGACATTACAAACGGCAAGATCGTTTTCCACGGTGAGGACTGGAAGAGTGCGTGGTGGGGGTGCATGGAATTCGATGCCGATACGCGTATCATTCCCCAACAAAGCGGCGACACCCCGCTGGGCGGCAACTGGGACAAGTACACGGCCCAGGCGCTTGGCAACGAGTTGGTGCGCCTGACGTGTGATTTCCAGCGCAAGCCGAGGGAAGGAAACATCCTGATCATGCGCCACAGCGCCCGGGACCATGCCGGCGTGTTCATCCTCAACTGCAGGGACACGGTCCTCGAAAACGTCAATCTGTTTGGGGCCGCTGGCCTGGGGATTCTGGGCCAGTTCAGCGAAAACATCACGCTGACGAAAACCAGCGTCATGCCGAATTATGCCAAGGGCCGCTATCAATGCGGCCACGCCGATGGCTTCCATGTTTCCAATTGCCGCGGCCGGGTGATTGTGGACGGCTGCAAGTTCGAAGGCCTGATGGACGATCCCATCAACGTGCATGGCACCAGCGTGAAAATTGTGGAAATGAAGGATCGCACTCATTTGGCATGCAAGTTCATGGAAGGTATGAGCACCGGCATGACTTGGGGCCGCCCCGGAGAACAGGTCGGATTCATCCGGCATACGTCGATGGAAACGCCCGGACTGGGTTCCATCAGGGCCTACACGCGAATCGACCGCGATCGTTTCGATGTCGAATTCGCCGCCGCGGTGCCTGACGGTCTTGAGGTGGGAGATGCCTTGGAAAATCTGACATGGGCACCGGACTTTACGGTTCGCAACACGACCTTCGGCTGTTGCCGGGCACGCGGCCTGCTGGTTTCCACTCCCGGCAAGGTGCTGATCGAAAACAACGACTTCATCTCGAGCGGTGCCGCCATCCTGATCGCGGGCGACGCCAACGGTTGGTATGAATCGGGTGCCGTGCGCGACGTGCTGATCCGCGGCAACCGGTTCCACCCGAGTTGCCTGACGAGTTGGTACCAGTTCGGCGAGGGGATCATCAGCATCGATCCGATCATTCCCGGATTGGATCCTGAGAAGCCGTTCCATCGCAACATCCGGATCGAGGGCAATCAGTTCGAGGTGTTCGATTATTCGGTCTTATACGCGCGGAGCGTGGACGGGCTGAGCTTCACGGATAACACGATCAAGCACAATACACAATACAAGCCGTGGCAGGGGCGCAAGGCGATGCTGACTTTCGAGGGCTGCAAGAATGTGAACGTGAGCGGAAACCATATCGCCGACGACGTGCTGGGCAAAAACATCAGCACCGTGAAAATGAAGCCCGCCGAGGTGACCGTCGCGCCGGGGCAGGGGATGATAGGGGCGCTGGGCGGCGAGGAGGCGAAGACGCAGGGCGGTGATTAAGCAAATAACCTTGTTCTAACAACACAACACATGACAACCAACACCTTCCCTAATTCATTATCGCTCCTCACCGGCATAGCCGCCCTTGCCGTGGTCACGGAAACATGGGCCCAGAACACCGCGGAACCGTCTAACGGTCCGGTCGCAGCCGTGCGGAATGCCGCCGGACAGCCTGTCCCGCCCATGGGTTGGAACAGTTACACCGGATACAGCATCGCCGTCACGGAAGATGAACTCCTGAAGAACATCGATTTCCTTAGCGAGAAACTCCTGTCATACGGCTACGACACGGTAACCGTGGACAACGGGTGGTTTCTGTCCGGCCAGGGTGAGGGCGTCACGATCAAACTCGATGCCTACGGCCGGCCTGATTCCCACGAACATTTTTTCCCACACGGATTGAAATACACCATTGATCATGCCCACAGGAAGGGCGTGAAGTTCGGCATCTGGCTGCTGCGCGGAATCAACCGCAGGGCGGTGGAGGAAAACCTGCCGGTCGAGAGTGCGAATTACCACATGCAGGATATCGTCAACAAGAAGTCCGCGTGCCCGTGGGCCGCCACCCCCTGGTGGAACTATGGCGTGGACATGACCAAGCCGGGTGCTCAGGAATACTACGACGGACTGGTCAGAAAGTATGCCGACATGGGCGTGGACTTCATCAAGTTCGATGACATCGTGCCGAATCCGATCGAGGTGGACGCCGTGGTCAAGGCCATCGCCAAGTGCGGGCGCAGGATTGTGCTCAGTCTTTCTCCGGGCGATGACATCAAGATCGAACACAGTGCCGCCTATATGAAGGCTAACATGGTTCGCATCACCAGCGACATTTGGGACAACCGCGGCAGCCTCGATGGCGCTTTCCGCCGCTGGGAAAACCTGCAGGCCTACGGCGGACCGAAGGTCGGAAGCTGGCTGGACATGGATATGGTTTGCTTCGGCCGCCTTACGGTCACCGACAATGGCGGTCGTGATTGCAAGTTCACGCAGGACCAGAAGCGCACGTTCATGGTGCAGCGCGCCATGGCGGCGTCGCCCCTGATGCTCGGCGGGGTCCTTTACAGCATGGATGATTTCTCCATGAGCCTCTTCACCCATCCCGACATCCTGCGCTGCGACCAGAACGGCGTAATCGGCCAATTGGTGCATCGCGATGGGAAAACCGACGTGTGGAAAACCCCCGAGCGTGGCAACGATAAGAACGGCTGGATTGGCATCTTCAACCGGGACGGCAAACCAGTCGCCGTCGAGAAGACCTTGAAGGACTTGGGATTGAACGCCGACGGGAAATATGTCCTGACGGATCTTTGGACCAAGACCAAACTGCCGGCCGCAACCCAACCGCGCTTTGAAATCCCGGCCGACGGTGTCGAGTTCCTGAGTTATCAAAAAGCCGACTAACACGAATTGCGAGAACACCTTCCATTCGTTGCCCTGCTGTGCTGGTCGCTCGTTGCCGGCGCCGCTGGTATTGAGGTCGCCTTCGTCGATGAACTCGAACCGCTCTATCCGGATTCGAAGTTCCGCGAGGTCGCCATGGCCGAGCCGGTCTGTCTCGACGCCGCACGCGGCTCGATCGCCGGCGTGCATCTCCTCCTGCGGGACGTGCCCCCGGACGCGGCACTGGAGGTTGAGGCCACCGGGCCTGATGTCTGGCCCTCGGCGGCAATGCGCTTCTATCGCCTGCTCGATGTCCCGGTAGAGGTGAACTCCGGCCTGAACAGCCGCACCGAAAAGTTCGATGGCAAACGGAACACTTATGTGATCCGACGGGCCCCTTTCCGCATCTTCGAGGTGCTCCAACCGTTAGAACCCAATGCCAAAACCGGCGCGTCCGTGGTGGCCCTAGCGGCTCAGGTGGACGCAATCCCCGGCAGCGCGAAACCCGGCGACTACACCATGAGCATCGCGATCCGTGCCGGTAGCGCAAGCGTCTCCAAACAGCTCGTCCTGCGCGTCCATGCCGCCACCGTGCCGCCCATCGGCAAGGACACGTTGCGCTACACCAACTGGTATTCCGAAAAGAACATGCTGCGGGGATCTGCGGCGGCATCCGACAGCGAGGAGTTCTGGAACATCCTCGACCGCTATGCCGCCATGATGGCGAAGGGCCGGCAAAACACCTTCCGGCTGCCGTTGCGGTTCGAGTCCGACGCCGGGGGGCATATCATGCTCAAGGACGCGAACATGAAGCGCACGATCACGGTTTTCGAGCGGCACGGCTTCTGCTATGTCGAGGGCACCGACCTCGTACAGGAGCGAAATGGTAAACTCGTGACCCGCGTCGGCAAACACCCGGCCCAGAGTCCGGAGGGAACCACCGAACTCGTCGAATCCCTGGCCCGGCTCCGCGATTTCATCGCGCGGGAAAAGTTGCAGGACCGTTGGTTCCAGCACATCAAGGATGAACCGGGGGGGCATCTAACCAAAGACTACATGTTCGTCGCCGATCTCATCCACCGGCATCTGCCGGGCATACCCGTGTTAGAGGCCACCGTCACCCGCGACTTGGTCGGAGCGGTGGACATCTGGTGTCCCAATGTTGACGAATACCAGCACCATCGCGATTTTTTCGACGAGCGCCGGAAACAGGGTGACCAGTGCTGGGTGTACACCTGCCTCACCCCTGCCGGCCCGTGGGTCAACCGTCTCATCGACATGGAGCGCCTGCGCCAGGTCTATGTCGGCTGGGGCGCCGCCCGCTTCGGCACCACCGGCTTTCTTCACTGGGGCCTCAACCGGTACGTGGTCGACCCGTTCAAGCAAAGTGTGGTGGATCACCCCGCGGCTCCTGGAACCAACAACCAATTGCCCGCCGGCGATACCCACATTCTCTATCCGGGCCCCGGTCAACCATGGTCGTCAACCCGCTTCGAGGCCCAGCGCATCGGCCTCGAGGACCGCGAACTGCTCCGCCAACTGCACGTCAAGGACCCGGCCCGCTGCCGCCGCCTCATTGCCTCGGTCTTCCGCGGGTACGACGACTTCGAAACCGACGTGACCGCCTACCGCTTTGCCAAACTGCGACTGCTTCAAGCTCTCGATGGCACCGATCAGCCAGTAGAACATAAGATGAGAATCCCATGACCACACTTGATAGAGCCGCGCAAGGCCTGGTTTTTTCCATTTCCATTTTGTTATGCCCGCCGCTTGCTGGTGGTGCCGTGACCGACGTCGAGGCGCTGAAGGCCGACCTGAAGTTCTTCAGCGATGGCAGTTGCGGCTGCTTGAAGACGGGCGTGAATCAGCAAGACCTCGCCGGCTTCAAGAGCGAGCTGCTCAAGACGGTGGCTGCCGGCTTGCTGGACGGCACGTATGACAAAACCTACCGAGCCGCCGGCTACCAGGCTTATCCCTCGCCCCGCGAACTGGGCAGGACACTGAAGCTGGGCGATGGCTTCAGCCGCTATGAAAACATCACGGGCATCTATCTGGATGCCGGCGAGAACGTGGTGCTGGTGGGAAGCACCGGGGACAAGAAACTCTCCCTGCTCCTTCCCGACTGGATGCGCAAGCCGCCCGCGGGTATCGATCCGGCGAAGGATCCCAATGGCTGGGGCTTGCACCAACAGGAAATCCCGCTCAACCAGGGCGTGAACGTGATCCAGGTGAACAACCCCGGCAACGCGTATGTGAGCTATTTCGACGACCATGCAGCGAATGCTTCCAAGGTGACGGTTCATTTTCCGACAGGCAAGGTGAATGGATATTTCGATGCGGCGAAGCATACCGACGAGGATTGGAACCGCCTGCTGGATCACGCGGTGGGTCCGATCATGGATGCCCGCGGCAAACACATCCAGGTGGCCTATCCGGTGGAATGGTTCAACGTGTACACCCGCGGCAAGGGCGTGGAGTTGATCCACAGCTACGACACGATGCTCCATCACCATTATGCGCTGATGGGTTTGGTAAAGTACAACAAAGTGCCGGCGAACCGCATCCTGGCACGCGTGAACTTCAACTACTACATGTTCCGTGATGGCGATGGGGTCGCCTATCTCGGCAACAAGGACACCATGCGCATGGTCGCCGATCCGGGCGTGGTGACCGTCGGCGACCCGTGCTGGGGGTTTTGCCACGAGGTGGGCCACGCCCTGCAAATGCGTCAAATCACCTGGGGAGGCATGACGGAGGTCAGCAATAACATCTTTTCGCTCTACACCGGCGGCATGATGGGCAATGAGAGCCGCCTCAAGGCACAGAAGAACTATGCCTCGGCCCGCAGGAACATCATCGAGGCGAATCCCGGGAAGTCGTTCCTTGCCGTCGGGGATGTCTTCGACCGCCTGGTCCCCTTCTGGCAGCTTCATCTCAATTTCTCCCGCAACGGCAGACCAGATTTCTATGCCGACGTGATGGAGGAAATGCGCCACCGGCCCGACGCCGGATCAGGGGACGATTCGATCAGGAACCAGTTCGAGTTCGTGAAGATCTGCTGCGATGTGGCCAAACTGGATCTAACTGACTTCTTTGACAAGTGGGGCTTCTTCTGGGTGGGCCAGGTCACGGTCAACGATTACGGCAAATACCATTTCACCATCACCCAACAGATGGTGGACGAGACCAAGGCGTATATCGCGCGGAAAAACTACCCGCAACCCGCTACCGATCTAACCTTGATTGAGGGCTGATACCTATAACCGATTTTACCACAAGCTAATATGACCAACCACATCAATGATATGGATACTCGCGATGCCGCGGGTCCTTCCCGCCGTGGATTTCTTAGAGCCCTTGGCGGCCTCACCGCCGGTCTCTCCGCGCTGCCCGCTCTCGCCCGTGCCCAGACGGAAACTCCCACGCGCCGCGCGGGTGCCCAATACCGCGGGGATTTTGCCGCGCCCAAACTCGAAAAAGTCAAAGTGGCCATCATCGGCGTGGGGGCCCGCGGGTCCGGGCACGCGAGCCAACTCGCCACCATCGAGGGCGTGGATTTCGTCGGGGTTTGCGATCTCGTCGAAGAACGCGCGAAAAGGGCCGCTGACGGAGTCACCAAAAAGGGCCACAATCCCAAGGTTTTCAGCGGCGATGAAAACGCCTGGCAGAAGATGCTCGCGGAAGTCCGGCCGGACGCCGTGTTCATCGCCACCCCATGGCCGCTCCACGCGCCGATGTGCATTGCGGCCATGAAAGCCGGTGCCCACGCATTCAGCGAGGTGCCCATCGCCTACACCATCGATGAAATGTGGGATATCGTCGATACTTCGGAAGCCACCGGCCGCCATTGCATGATGATGGAAAACGTCAACTACGGCGCCGAGGAACTCGTATACCTCAACATGGTGCGCCAGGGTGTGTTGGGCGGACTCCTCCATGGCGAAGCCGCCTACCTCCACCCGCTGTGCGGGCAAATGGAAAACGGCGACACCACCGGCTCATGGCGCACATTCCAATATGCCAAACGCAACGGCAACCTCTATCCCACCCACGGTCTCGGCCCGGTCGCGCAGTACATGAGCATCGCCCGCACCGAGGATAACTTCGCCCGTCTGGTTTCCTTCTCGACGCCCGCCATGGGCCGCAACCTGTATGCCCAGAAATCCACCAAACTCAGCAACCCCGAGTTCAAGAACCTCGATTTCAAAGGCGGCGATCTCAACACCTCGATCATCAAAACCGTGCTCGGCCGCACCATCATGGTGCAATGGGACGAAACCACTCCCCGCCCGTACACGCGCCACAACCTGATCATGGGCACCAACGGCGTGCTGGCCGGCTTCCCGAACCGCATGTCTATCGAAGGCGTGACCAAAGGCCACGGCCAGGGCTGGGCGGAAGGCGATGATTGGGAGGCCATCGCCGCCAAATACGAACACCCGTTCTTCAAACGCATGGGCGAACTCGGCAAGAAAATGGGCGGCCACGGCGGCATGGATTTCCTCATGCTCTTCCGCATCATCGAATGCCTGCGCCTCGGCCAAGCACTCGACCAGAACGTCTATGAAGGCTGCTTCTGGTCCGCCGTCGGCCCGCTCAGCGAGAAATCCGTCAAGGAGGACGGCATGCCCCAGGTCTTCCCTGACTTCACCCGCGGCAATTGGAAAACCACCAAACCGCTGGGCATCATCGCCTGAGCGACGCGGCATTGGGAACAATCCCCGCTCACCGCTCCAGCCGGATCGCGGTGGAACGACCGTGGGCATCCAGCCCCTCGATACGGGCGAATTCCGCAACCACCGGCAATGAGGCCCTAACAGACTTCTTGTCGAGGCGCACGATGCTGGTGCGGCGCTGGAATTGGTCGGCGCGCAAACCGGAGAACGAGCGGCCGGCGCCGCCGGTGGGCAAGGTGTGGCTGGGACCGGCGAGGAAATCGCCGACGGCTACCGGGGAATCGGCACCCAGATAGATGGCGCCGGCGGTGCGGATTTCCGGCAGCCAGCGTTTTTCCGCAGTGGTGACGAGCGACAGGTGTTCCGGGCAGAAGGCATTGGAAATGGCCACGGCATCCGCAAACGATTTCACATGCAGCAAAAACGTGCCGGTTTTCAACACGTCGCGGATGATGTTGCTGCGGGTCAGCGCGGGAAGCTGCCTGGCGAGCGCCTTGACGACCTTCCCTAACAGGGCCTTCGAATCGGTGACCAATCCCACCACGCTGTCGCCGCCATGCTCGGCCTGAGCCAGCATGTCCGCCGCGATGAATGCCGGATTTGCCGATTTGTCCGCCACAATGAGGATCTCGCTCGGGCCGGGCAGCAGATCAATGGAAACCGCGCCGACGAGTTGGCGTTTCGCTTCGACGACGAAGCGGTTGCCGGGTCCGAAGATGCGGTCCACGGGACGGATCGACTTGGTCCCGAGCGCCATGGCGGCGATTGCCTGGGCACCGCCGACTTTGATGATTTCGGTGACGCCCGAAGCATGCAGGGCATAGAGCAGGGCGGGGTTGACCGATCCGTCGGGTCCGCAGGGGGTGGCGGCGACCATGTCCCGAACACCGGCAGCCTGACCGAAACCGGCGGTCATCAACGCGGTGGAAACCAGCGGTGCCTTGCCGCCCGGCACATAAACACCCACCCGGTCAAACGGCGTGAAGCGCTCGCCAACCGTGGCACCTTCGGCATTTTTGGCGGACCAATCCTTGCGCAGCCCGTGCTTCGCGAAGGCATGGATGTTCTTCAAACTGCGGGCCACCGCAGTCCGGGTGGCTGCGCTGACGGCCTTGCCGGCGTCAGCCAATTCCGCTTCCGTCACGAAAATCGTCTTCGGCGTCAGCACCGCGCCATCGAAGCGTTTGGTGAGTGCGACCAATGCTTCGTCCCCCTTGGCCGCCACCTGGGCGATGATTTCCGCGACCAAATCGCGCACTCCCGCTTCAGGCAGGGCACGGCGCCTGAGGCGCTTGACAAAGGTGGCGTATCCGGGGTCGAGGTAACTGAGAGTTTTCATGTCCGCAGGGAAAAAACGCAGCATGCCCCAGGGCTTGCCGTTAGCCAAGCAGGATCCTGCGGGCAGCGGAAAACAGCCTCAGAACTCAGCAAACGACCTCGTTTTTGACGAACGGGCGAGCAAGTTGAATTCCCTCAAAGGTCTGAAAGTCGAAGCAAAGAAGCGCATAGGTTCTGCGACTTTAGACTTCCTGAACCCGGCCTTGCCCTCATGAAATGGACCGAGTGCTGGACTTCCTCGGTCGCGGAGCGACCCCTAGGGTTTGGCCATTTACGCGGCACATTCCCCATCGCGGAGCGATGACTGATGGTAGCGGGGCGTTTCAACGCCCGGTCGGAGGTCCCCTCAAAAATCCCCCCGTCGCGGCGCGACGACTGAAATCCATGGAGGGCCTAAAACGGCACCCCACGTTTTCAAGCGTCGCGCCGCGACGCGAATAGTTGATAACGACCCTGTCCGTGGGATAAATCCCACGGCTACCATCATGAAGTCGCTACCGCGACCAAGAGGGCGGTCCTGCAATCATGAGATGTGTATAAGGATCAGGTTGCATTTGGCTTCGCTGTCATGGGGATCCGCGATAACAAAATGGGGGGAAACAAAAATGCCGGGCAGGTATCCCTGCCCGGCATTTCTTGATAGGTTCTTGGAGTGGCGGGTGGGAACCGCGAGTCCATGGGAGTTAGTAGCCGCCCATGCCGCCCATGCCTTGGTCATGACCACCGCCGCCGGGTGCCGGCTTGTCCTTTTCCGGCAGTTCGGTGATGATGCACTCGGTGGTGAGCAGCAGACCGGAGATGGAAGCCGCATTTTGCAGCGCGGTGCGGGTGACCTTGGTCGGATCAACCACGCCGGAGGCGATGAGGTCCTCGAATTTGTCGGTCGCCACGTTGTAGCCGAAGCCATCCTTGTCGTTCTTGACGCGCTCGACAATGAGAGCGGCTTCACGACCGGAGTTGGCGACGAGTTGACGAAGCGGAGCTTCCACGGCGCGGGCAACGATGCCCATGCCGGTCTTTTCGTCGTCGTTGGACGCGGCGGCGCAGCAATTGGCGTCACACGCGGCCTTGAGGGCGCGGATGAGGGCGGTGCCACCGCCGGCAACGATGCCTTCCTCGACGGCCGCACGGGTCGCGTGGAGGGCGTCTTCGACGCGGGCTTTCTTTTCCTTCATCTCGGTTTCGGTCGCGGCACCCACATTGATGACGGCCACGCCGCCGGCGAGCTTGGCGAGGCGCTCCTGGAGCTTCTCGCGGTCGTAATCGCTGGTGGTTTCCTCGATCTGACGGCGGATCTGGTTGACACGGCCGGTGATGGCATCGGACGAGCCACCGCCTTCGACGATGGTGGTGTTTTCCTTGGTGATGGTGATGCGCTTGGCGGAGCCGAGGTCGCTGAGTTCAACGCCTTCGAGCTTGATGCCGAGGTCTTCGGTGATGACGCGGCCCCCGGTGAGGATGGCAAGGTCTTCGAGCATCGCCTTGCGGCGGTCACCGAAGCCCGGCGCCTTGACTGCGGCGATGTTGAGGATGCCGCGCAGCTTGTTGACCACCAGCGTGGCCAGCGCTTCGCCTTCAACGTCTTCCGCGATGATGAGCATCGGCCGGCCGGTCTTGGCGACCTTCTCCAGCAGCGGGAGCATGTCCTTGAGCGACGAGATCTTCTTCTCGTTGATCAGGATATAGGCGTTTTCCAGATAGACTTCCATGCTTTCCGGATTGGTCACGAAATACGGGCTGAGGTATCC
>Ga0209697_10005439_pt1 | contig 15892 bp, 24 predicted proteins | sample AliMusrvi5mmetaG_FD_184115 | JGI IMG/M metagenome (GOLD analysis project Ga0209697, IMG submission 184115) | Freshwater lake bacterial and archeal communities from Alinen Mustajarvi, Finland, to study Microbial Dark Matter (Phase II) - Alinen... | ecosystem: Environmental > Aquatic > Freshwater...
GAATTAAATGGTAGTCTAACCACGCAACCAGCATTCCTATGGTGACCGCAATAAAACCGATCAACCAAAACGGAATCAACTTTCCAAGAATAAAAATGATTTTTGGTACTGGGCTAACGTTGATTTGCTCCATGGTACCTAATTCTTTCTCAAAAACTTCTTGAAAAAATGAATGACCTTGAAGATATCTTTCGGTTTCATTTTCTAAGTAAATCAAACCTATTTGATTAAAGCGGAAGTCATTAAATTGAGTAAATAAATTGAAGAAGGAATTTTCAAATAGTTGCCTTTTCTGCAATCTAAAACTTTCATAAATGATAAGAAAGCCCGCCAAAGTAAAAATGCTGCCTACGGTTCCTCCAATAAATCCTCCGTATTTTGATAATGTTTCTGGGTCAAATTTTCCAGGGTAATGAATGAAATTGCCAAAGAGGGTAAAAACCAGGAACACAAAAATGCCAACAACAATAAGGAGGAATCCCAAATTTTCACGTTTAATCATGTGATGGTATTTTCATTGTTTTTTGATGATAACTATTTTACATAATGTAAAGTTAAGAGTTTTTGGGTATTCTACCGAAAATGAATTCTTTTATATGAACTGGCTCAACTTCGATTATGTTGCGATAGAAGTCGCCATCAATATTCACCAAATTCAATATAACCCACAGTATATCAGCCCACAGCGATTCCTTCTTCGCCATCGGGTCCCTCTTCATGATGCTCAGTTGTGGACACAACTGACAAATCCCAGACAAATCCTTGTGGACACATGGAGGAATCAAGCAAAACTGAAACCGTGTGTCCACAGTCCAAATCCTTCAAGTCCTTGTGGACACAAACCCCAAATTCATACACTAAGATCAGAATTAAAATCCTGGCTAAAAATCAACCATCCAACATTTTTGAGCCGCAAAACCCATCCATTCAAACTTTTTCCAGCGAAAAAGGCACGAAAACACCATAAATTCCAGTAGATTCTGAACATTGTGGACCCGTTTTAACTAATTTCCAATGCTTTTTCTCGAAAACATCTTCAGTCCAATCTTTCTCGCAGGAGCAAAATCATTAATCACGGAATTGTAAATCTCCTTAAGTTCATAAAACGGATTAGGCGAATTATAGAACCTTGAGATGAAAAGCATTTCAGTGAAGTTTGAATTGTACCAGCCAGCGTTCTCGGTATAGCCGATGACTGCTTCGCATTTTGATCGCTCCAACAAACGCTTGGCGAGAAAATCACCATCTTCTTTTCCGAATATTGAGCAGGATCCGATGAAAATCACTCGCTTGACCTCTTTTTGACTCTCAAACGGGAATACCAAATCATCTAATCCTGAGCCGTCAAAATCACCATAAAGAATAGCCCCAGGCATTCCATGAGCAACAAGATAGACGAATGGTGCTTGTGAACTAATCGCATCGGGATGCTTTGCACCTCTATATAGACTGTCTTCGCCATCAATGAAAGTGTGATGAAGTATAAAAGGATGCAGCACGGTGGTGGACATCGCCTGCAGGTAGGGCTTTACTTGCAAAGAATGTTCTTTACTCCAGTCATTGGTCTCAAAACAAACGAGTCGGGAGGTTTCTTCATTCCAGAACTCGTAATCACCAGGAGAGCCTGTTTGATTCAGATATGTGAGGTAGTTTGTATGCATTATGGATGGTTCGTTTCTGTATATATTAAATCCACGGGTACTTTTTTTATCGGCAAACCCCAGTTAAATTAGCCTTATGGTTAGAAAAATGATGGTTATACTGGTATTAGTGTCATTGAACACAGGAGCACAGGCGGATGCGGAAATGGTCGGTGGAGATAGTTTAACGTATCCTGGGAGGAAGGTGGTCACAGTTGATACACTGGTCAAAAAATTTGACAATTTGGCGAAGGTTTGCCAGAACTGTCTGGTGTTGGTTGAGCAAGGAGTTAAGGCTGATGGACTCAGGGTGTACTTTCAAAAACATAAAGATGTTTTCCTACCGATAGTCGCTTTCTTGGTCCTATATATGTTCTGGCTCAGAAGGAGAGCAAGGCAATAGAGAAATCGCTACCTTTGACCTGATGTATAGAATCCTCTCTATCTTTCTTTCTGTTTATTTGCTTGTAGGCTCAGCCTTACTGCCGAAGGGTGATTTTAGTTTTACATCCCAGTTGTCAAAAATGTACGATGAGTTCGTTCAGGTCAACGGATCAGCCTCCTTTGATGAGTTTTTGGCGGAAGAGTTTCTGGAACCATTCTCCCTTCCTGAAGATAATTCAGCAGACGAGCCTTATGAAAAAGAATGTCACCCTGTCCCAATAGATTTAATAACGGTTAATGCGAACACCACTTTTTACACAGTGGCAGCAGTAATTGAGGTTCAACCTGAACCAATTCCTATAATCTCATACGCTCCTTATAAGGAGATTTTCACAAGTACTGACCTTGATTCAGTGTTTCACCCTCCGAGACAACTGCCTTTTTCATTAGCATAAAATTTATTCATTTTCAATTACATAAATACATTCAATCATGAAAAAGATAATTGTATTGCTGTCGGCATGTTTGCTGATCAGTTTGATGGGTTTTACCCAGAAGATTACGCCTGACAAGGTTCCTACTTCTGTTAAAGAGGCATTTGCAAAGAAGTTCCCTGGTGCCACCGAAGTCAAATACGAAATGGAGAAGAAAGATTATGAAATCAACTTCAAAGACAAAGGCGTGGAAATGTCTGCCAATTTTGATGCAACTGGCAAATGGCTGGAAACGGAAACTGAAATAAAGGTAACTGACCTGCCAACAGAAGTCTCTGCTTCAGTCGCCAAGAACTTTGTTGGGTTCAAGATTTCAGAGATTGCCAAAACAGAAACTCCTGACAAGGGATTGATCTATGAAATGGACTTGAAGAAAGATAAGGAAGGGTTTGAAGTTCAGTTCTCTGTAAAGGGTGATATCTTAAAGAAGACGCAATTGAAGAAGGAAAAGGACGAGGAAGAAAAGCATTGATTGTGTGATTAATGCTTTCTATGGAAACGCCTATCTGAGATTTCGGGTAGGCGTTTCCCATTGTCGTCCTTATTTGAATATATTTGCTTCACAGATGGAAGAGGCAAAAAATAACATTACTCCTGAATAAAGGGTCGGGCACTATGCGCACCAGTTGTTCAAATTTGCAATCACAAGAGTAAACGATCCTGAATAGGCAACGGTGACGAAGTAAATCAACATATAGAAAAGATATGATCAACGACAATACCATAAGTTCTATTCAACAAATTACTGGCTTTACTGACAGTGAGTTGGAAATTGTGTTGAAATATTTTGAATCCAAAAACATAAAAAAGAAAACGACACTTCTGCAACCAGGAAAAGTTGCAAATGAAGTGTACTTTATTGTAAGTGGTTGCATTCGCTTATTTTGCCTGAAAGACGGAGATGAACTTTCAACTTATTTTTTTACAGAACAAATGTTTGCAGGGGCGTATGACAGTTTTATCTCTCGTAAACCTACTCGAGTTGCAATAGAAACTTTGGAAGACACCGAAGTGCTGGCTCTTTCTTATCAATCCTTGGAAGAATTATACCTTGTGTTTCCCAAAATGAATGTATTTGTGCGTAAGTCAATAGAACAGCGATTTGTTTTGCTGCACGATTTATTTACTTCATACCTGCTTAATAGTCCTGAAGAACGCTACATCAGTTTAATACAAGAAAGACCTGAATTATTAAACAGAATTCCACAACACCAAATAGCATCGTTTTTGGGCGTCACACCTGTTTCATTAAGTCGGATCAGAAATCGGGTCGCAAAAAAGCATCGATTTTAATTTCTTATCTTTTGTTATCGTTTTGAGTTTCTGATGCATTGTATTTTTGCATCATTAACCTAATTTTAACAATTATGAAAAGAAAATTGAAAATTTTACTTATCGGAAGTGGGATACTCATCGCATTGTGCCTGGTTATCGGTGCAGGCTTCTTTTACAAGTTCAACTCTGAAACCAAAATAATGCACCCAACTGAAACAGGCAATATTGTTGGCAATATCTTCGCCATCAAGGATGCATTCGTTAATATGTATCTCATAAAGGACAGCAATCAATATATTGCTATCGATGCTGGAAAAGACATAGAAGTTGTTTCAGCAGAACTCAAGAGGCTTAACATCGATGCGGATAAGGTCGTTGCGGTACTACTTACTCATACGGACATGGATCATGTGGCTGGACTTCCTTTATTTAAAAATGCCAGGATATTTCTTTCAAAGCCAGAAGTACTGATGCTCACTGGCAAGAAGCAAAAAATTCCATTTGTCAGCAACAGTATCACTCGAAAAGATTACACTTTGCTTGAAGACAAGCAAACAGTTAATATCGGAAATGTCAAGATATTTGGCATATTAACAGAGGGTCACACCACTGGGTCCATGTGTTACCAAGTCAATGAAAAATATCTGTTTACTGGTGATATACTCAGTTTAACTGCTGGCAAGATTGGCACTTCCGTTAAGTTCTTTGACCTGGATCATGAAATGGCGAACAAATCCATTTCAAAGATCACAAAATTGCCCGAGGTAGAATATATCTTTTCTGCCCATCACGGGTATACGAGTGATTATAAAAATGCGGTAAAGGACTGGAAAGAATAAAAGGTGAACATTGTTTTCTGATGAAACGCCTATCTGAGATTTCGGGTAGGCGTTTCTTTATTGTTAGTTTGTACCTTTGCTGTTCAATGAAGAAGGCATTTTTCACCTTGTCATTTTTCTTAAACTATTACCTATATGAAAAGAACAATCATTTTACTGACGATTTTTAGCATTTCCCTGATAACCTTTGCACAAAACACCAGCAAAGGAGGGAACACGAACGCTACAACAATGAAGAAGGCGATGAAATTAGGAATAGTTATATATTCCAATGATGCTGAAACAGTTTGGAATGCTTTCAGGTTGGCAAACTATTCACTTGCTGAAGGCGATTCAGTTTCCATCTTTTTATTGGGTAAAGGTGTTGAAGCCCAGACTCTTTCGTCCAAAGATTTTGATGTGAAAGAGAAGATGGACGATTTTTCAACATCTGGTGGCAAAATATTTGCCTGTGGAACTTGTTTGAGGCAGCGAAATCAGGAGGGTTCAAAACTCTGTCCAGTCTCGTCCTTAAGTGATTTGTACGATATCATCAAAAAAAGTGAAAAAGTATTGACCTTCTAAAACCCGATACAATGAAAGTCCTGATTATTATAAACGATGCCCCATACGGCACAGAGAAAGCCTATAATGCCCTGCGTTTGGCTACACAGATTTTGAAGGATTATGAATCAGCGGAACTGTGTGTATTCCTGATGGCAGATGCGGTTGGTTGCGCCATTCCAAATCAGAATACTCCCAATGGATACTATAATATTGAAAGAATGCTCAAAATCGTGGTAAACAAAAATGGGAAAGTGAAAATTTGTACCTCATGTGTAGACGCCAGGGGACTTAAAGACATAAAATTCATTGATGGAGCAGAGTTAAGCACTATGAAGGAATTGACCCAATGGGTTATTGAAAGTGATAGAGTGGTCACATTTTAGTATTCACGGGGAATTGAAAAAGGTAGTTTAAAAACACCCCGCCAAGAAAAACAATTGATGGAGCCAGAACAAAAACTTTATAGAAGAGCGTTTCAATTAAGTTTATTCACAATCTTTTATAACATTGTTGAGGGAGTTGTTTCAATGATAATGGGTTATCAAGATGAAACTCTGACATTATTCGGCTTTGGGGTAGACAGTTTTATAGAAGTAATGTCTGGCATTGGGATTGCCCTGATGATTTTACGCATCAGGCAAAACCCCGATAGTTTAAAAAATAGATTTGAAATAAATGCTTTGAAAATTACAGGAACTGGCTTTTACTTGCTGTCTGCAGGGCTACTTATAGGAATAATCACAAACATTATTTTCAAGCACAAGCCTGAAACCACTTTATGGGGAATCATCATTTCATTAGTCTCAATCATAGTAATGGTTTGGCTTATGAAAGAGAAAACAAGAATTGGGAAAAATCTAAAATCAGAGCCCATCATTTCAGACGCAAAATGTACAAAGATTTGTATTTATATGTCTCTTTTTTTACTTGCTTCAAGCCTCATCTATGAAGTGACAGGTTTTGCATATGCAGATAGTATCGGAGCCATAGGATTAATGTATTTCTCTATCAGCGAAGGGAAAGAAGCATTTGATAAAGCGAAAGGAAAATTTGCGGTTGTGATGATTGTTAAAATTGAAGGTTAATAATAATGTATCAAATATTCATAGGAAGCCTTATTCTAAGCACCATTCATGCACTGATACCTAATCATTGGTTGCCACTGATTGCTGTTGGGAAAACGGAGAAATGGACACAAACACAGACATTATGGGCGACCATCATCACTGGCGTAGCCCACACACTGAGTACAATTATTATTGGTATCGTTGTCGGTCTTATCGGCTATAAACTCTCAGCAAAGTATTCGCTAATCTCAGAAACAATTGCGCCTGCTATCTTGGTTGGATTAGGATTGATATATGTTGCCCTCGATTTTCGCAGACATCACCATCATCATGATATAAAACCGTTGTTAAATGATCAGAACAAAAGCAAATCCAGGTGGGTTGCTATTCTGACTTCATTGAGTGTTGCCATGTTCCTTACACCATGTATTGAAATTGAAGCATACTACTTTCAGGCTGGTACCATTGGTTGGATTGGAATCTTCATTGTTTCGGCAGTCTATCTCATGACTACATTGGTGGTCATGCTTTCCCTTGTTTCTCTTGGAATGAAAGGTGTCAGTACCTTTAAATCAGACTTGCTGGAACATCATGAGAAAGGCATTACAGGTGCGGTATTGGTGGCGCTGGGTCTCTTGGCTTTTTTTGTGAAATTTTAGTAGAATTGAGGTTTCTTGAATATTTTTGCAACCCTAATCCTCGCTAAATCATTGACCATGAAGACACCGTTTACAACTGAACAGTTTTTCTCTGTTTTCGAAAAGTACAATCATACTGTATTCCCTGCTCAGGTGATCCTGATACTCCTTGGTGTTTTCGCCCTTATTGCGGTTGGGTCAGGGTTGAAGCATAAGGATAAATTCATATCAAGTATCCTTGGATTTCTGTGGCTTTGGATCGGCATTGTTTATCATATCTCATTCTTCTCTGCAATTAACAAGGTTGCCTATGGTTTTGGCGGGTTGTTCATCATTCAGGGATTCATGATTCTGTTCGAAGGTGTTTTACGAGATAACCTCAGGTTTGATTTCAAACGCACTTTTCAGGGATACCTTGGCTATTTCTTCGTTCTGCATGGATTGGTGATTTATCCGATAGTCGGTTATCTGATAGAACAGAACCTAACTCATACAATCTCTTTGGGATTACCTTGCCCGACAACCATCATGACCTTCGGATTTTTGTTGCTGACCGATAAATGGTTTTCAAAATATCTTTTGATCATACCTTCTCTCTGGGCAATAATTGGAATCAGTGCAGTTATTAATCTGGGTGTTTATCAGGATTCAATGATGTTGATTGCGGCAGTTATCACCAATGTAATTCTTATCAATAGTAAGAAATAGAAGGTATGAAGATGATTTTAATCGAATTTCAATTCTTTGACGGCTGCCCAAATGCCGATAGCACGATGCAACACCTGCATGAAGTAATGGCAGAACAAGGCATTTCGGAAAACAATCTGAAATTAACATTAGTACCTGGTATTGAATCAGCAAAATCGCTGAATTTTCAAGGGTCACCAACAATTCTTCTGAACGGTATGGACATTTATACTGGCGAAGAACCAACTGATTTCAGTTATGCCTGTCGTATTTATCAGTTTGATGGACTACAGACAGGCGTGATGCCGAAGGAATTTATACGAACAAAACTTGGGCACAGTTGAATTGAAAAACTGACCTATAACGAATAATCACTCCATTCCATGGATAAAGCCGAAAAAGTTGCAATTGAGAACAGGAAGAATCAAATCATCAGCCTGATCAGAGAATTTTGTTCAGAAAGACTTGATGATGATTACTTTGAATTATCTGTCAGGCTGGTTGAAAAACTTGGCAGAAAGAGAAATGTGCCATTTATGAGTGGCAAAATTGAAATTTGGGCTGCTGCTGTGATTCATGCACTTGGCTCGATTAATTTTCTATTTGATAAATCGTTTCAACCTTATGTTACTGTTGAAGAAATCAATGATTTCTTCGGAACTAATAAGTCCTCATCGGCAGGGAAATCAAAGGTTATCAGGGATTTATTAAATCTGGCATATTTCGATGATGAATTTTCAACTACCCGATCGAAAGAAAATAACCCTTTTGATCGGATGATGATGGTAAATGGATTTATTACTTTCAAGGGTCCATCTGACACACTATCCATTGAACCTCGAAATTCTGAAATCAAGAAAGAGATCAAACCTACATTAAAAAAAACAGCAAAAATTCCACCTCCAAGTACCGATATGGATTTGTTCGCAGGAATGGAATAGGAATTGTAGAATGAGTCAGTTGCTGCCAAAGCAGAAGAACCGAGAGTATAATTCAATTCTGAATTGTGAAAAAAGCCCGTCAAAATTAATTGGCGGGCTTTAATAGTTCCAGTCGGTAAAAATGATAAGTCAGGCAAATATAGTATAGAAAGTGACTTGTATTACAGGTAATGAAAACTTTTCCATATCCAATTCAAATTTCAATCGCTCTTTCATCTGTTCCGACATGACCCACGAGAAGACTTAACCAACATTCTAATTGATGTTCTAAAAGTTAACCATGTTGTATTCATTCCTGTTGAACCTGGCGATGACACTGGACACGCTGATGGAATGGTCAGGTTTGTAAACGAACACAAAGTTGTTGCCAATGATTATTCAGGAATTGAAGTGAGCAAAAGGTTTAAAGATAGGTTTTACGGCACCCTTATGGATAGTGGACTGGATGTTCTACCTGTTCCTTACTATCCAGTAGATAAGAGAGTGGATGGGCTATGGGTCGCACTGGGATGCTATATCAACTTCTTACGGATTGATAAGAAGATATTCATGCCGACTTTTGATAACAAAGTTGAAGATGATAATGCTCTGGCTCGATTTGAGGAGATTTTTGGTTCAGGGAATGTGATTCCTGTGCCATCAAAGGAGGTGGCTATGGGCGGTGGCGTGTTGAATTGTCTTACTTGGGAGATTCAAACGTAGTAAAATTGGTTTTAGCCAGAGGAAAGAACAAATTATTCGTGCTTTCAGGTTGAAGTTTCGGAGCAGAAGAATCTGATGATTTCCTTACAATCCCGCCAAAAAAAAAGAACCCCAGCAAGTTAAATTCGCAAGGGGTTCCTCTTTTTCTCCAATATGCTAAATCTACTTAGCCTTCTTATTCCTATTTGCGACTTTGCTAATTTGGATAAGTTTGGTGTTTCTGACGGCTGAGTTATTTTGTGGTAATATCACATTGGCAAACAACTGTTGCATTTGTTGAACCTGCTGAAACCCTTTATGGATGTATCGCTGAACCACTTTTATATTACTATGATTCGACCAATTCATCGTACTTCCAAGAGAGACCTTATTACTATTGACACACCGTGAGATGAAATATGCTCTGGATGCATGCATTGACATGGCTTTCCATTTTGGTGTAGGAACAGGAGTGGCTTTTGAGCCATACTTGTAAATTACTTGTTGTATCGAATTGAAACCCAGTTGCTGAAATAAAATATGTAGTTGTTCATTTAATTTCCAGTTGCTCATATATTTCATACCCTTGTTATTATTTGACTTGAACTGTTTTTCAAGAAAACACTTCGAAATGGCGTTCAATGGAATAACATGTTCAAGGGTCTGAGTCTTTTGGATGAAAGTTACCAGACACTCATGACCTTCTACCATCATGATATTTGCAGGTGTTAGCCGAACTATGTCACTGTATCGAAGAGAAGTTGAACAACCAATTACAAAATAGTCTCTTGCACAATCAAGGTCTTTGGGTAATTGCTTGACTTTTAATGCTACTTCTGCATTTACCAATTGTTTAAATTCAGCATCATTTGGGATTATAACGGGTTGATTTGATACACCACTAAGTCCAGATCTAAAGGATTCAAAAAAGGTATATTTGTTACTTGGTTCTTCTCTTAAAAAGATTTTCAAACAAGTTAATCTCTTGTTAATCGTTGAATTCTCTATTCTGGGCTTCTTCGTTGTCCAGTATGTTAATAACGTTTGGAAGAAGGATTGATTAATATCACGAAAAGTAAGAGGTCGCTTTTTATAGAGTTTTTTGATATCACCTAAAACCGTCCTGTAAATACTTACTTCTTTAACTTTGCTTTTCTTGCCTACAAGTCCACTTTTCTGATCACCTTCAATCCACTTGTGAAAAACAACTTTAACATCTTCTTCATTTGCAAAATCTTTTTCAGGCTTCTTCCAGGTTTGTTTAACATAATCTGATGGTGGATAGAGTTCACCGTATTCCTCGCCAAAATCTTCGACCATCCTTTTTTGCCAATCTGAAATTATTTTCTTTAGGCGTTTTTCTTTCTCAGCAAGTTTCTCATTGTCCTCTTTGTGCGTTTGTACTTTTGAAGAAATCTTCATTACTGCTGCTTCGTCAAAAAACTTTTCCAATACATGAACATCTGTATCTAAAACAATGGGTTTTCCTTGATTGAAGTAGTACAACTCGACTAATTTGTAACCATCTTTCCTCGTATGATTACTAACTTTTAATTTTATTCTCATCTTTTTTAATTTATTTTTTAAAGACATTTGACTTATTATGATCATATGTCAGTAATATCATATAGTATCGAGTTTTCAAAAGGTTTATAAAAGTTACCATAAAGTTGAAAAAAGGGGATAGGAAACAGATAAAGTAGAATGCTTCTAAATAAGAAACAACACACATAACGTGCAGATAAACAGTACTATTAAGGTTGTTTGGGGGGCTAAATTTGGGCAATTGAGAATCGTTCGAAACTTCCAGTCGATGCCACGGAACAAAAGCAGAAAAGCCTTGAACATCAACATGTTCAGGGCTTTTTGCTTTTAAAAAGTTGCAAAAAAGTTGCAGTGGTTCCTTAAAATGCACCTCATTTTGCTGGTTTGACATGGAGTTTGTTGACATATTTAACGGGGTGAATATGAGTGCGATAAGACATTTTTTATTAATATTTATTTTCGCAAATTTAAGGTAAACCACAGCATAAAAAAGGCCAGACCTCATGATATATTCATGAAATCTGACCTTCTTCTTTTCGTCAAGGATCACCTATTCCGTGTCACCTCTTCTTGTACCTATCTTTTCAAGGTCACTTCTCCAGATTCGTTTTTGTTTTCTCTTTCCAATCTCCAGACATGGTAATTCTCCTGAGTTTATCATATCATAAAGAAAAGGTTTTGACAGTTTAACGATTTCACAGGCTTCGGCAACTGTAAGTAATACATCATTTTTCTTCTCATTACCGCCATTTTCAAATGCCTTTAAATGCGGCATTAAGGCTAAAAGATTTTTGAGTTGACCTTCTATGAAATCAAATGCATCATTTTTTGATGTTACTCGTTCTACTGAATCAAAGTTCCCTTGAATAATCAGTGGACTTGAGCCAGTCCTTTTGTTTTGGTCTTTTTTTTCCATTTTCACTTCTTTTTTTTATATCAATCACTTGATGATACATATAGTCGATAAAAATGTTAAAGTTTACGGGGTTTTACTCCCTGAACATTTTTATTCTGGAGAACAACCAATTTGTCTCTTTTGTATCATATGTTCTAAGATTCCTCATCAATATGGGAATTAGATGTTGGTAGAAGTATTACCTAAAGCCGAGTTCTTCTTTCTTTATATGGCGCAATTCCACAATCATCCATGAATTGAAGTACATCAGGCATCCTGTATGTTATCTTTCTGCCAACCTGGGTGAACTTAATCAATCGTTTATCCCTGTAATTCTGTAATGTTCTCATTGAAACATGAATCAGTTTGCATGTTTCATCCGTATTCAAGATTTTTGACTTCTCATAGTATTCAGATGCATCGAATTTTCTCAGTTTTTCTTCAATCCTGTCAAGTTTTGCATTGATTTGAATGAGTAGTTCTATAGGATTAATAAGGGTTTCCATATGATTGTGATTTATAACATGAAGGCAAATCTAAGGACGATCAGAACAAGTCTGAGCATCTTAGTATTTTATTGATAGAAGTAGTATTTGAGTGTTATAAAATGGCAACTATGCCATTTCTAATGGAAGGAACCCAAATGCCTCAAGAAGGAGACTGCCTGTACATTTTACCGAAAAAGGGTGACAACATCCTTCACATACTTTTCTGATTCGAGTGAATCGATTATGAATTTTGCGACTGCCTTCCTGCTGATACTGCCACCTGTCGGCTTACCAATAACAGCCTGGTATTCATCTGAGTCTTTATCGTTAAGCAGGACAGGTCGGACGATGGTCCAATCCAATCCAGACTGTCGCACAATCTGTTCCTGCCTGTCGTGATCCTCATAAGCCTTCCAGATATTGCTGTAACGAATCAGCCACCTTACCATCAGGAACATGTGGTTCTAGGAATCACCAACCCCTGAAGCACTCACAGTAATAATCCGCTTAACGTGGTTCTTTTCCATCGCTGGTATGAGAGCCTTAACCGAATCCGAAATCAGAGTTAATGGCGACACTACCTTGGCAAACGGATTATCTGAGGTTCTATTGATGTTTAACGAAACAACAACGGCATCCATTCCCTGAAGTGATTTGGTTAATAGTTGCTCGTCTGTCGGCATTCCTTCAATATAATTGACCTTCGGTAGAATTGCATCCTTCTTGTTGCGGATGATTGCCGTGACCTGATGATTCTGTGCCGTGGCAAGTTGGGCAAACAGTTTGCCAGTTCTGCCAGTTGCTCCTAAAACTAAGATTTTCATAGGGTTTGATTTATCGGTTTGCACTTCATGTATGCTTTTGTCTCTGATATAATCACCCAGCACCCAGAATTATTGACTTTCTCTCTTGCTAATGCTCTTGGCTGGTGCCCGTCTTCGAGAATTAAAACGCCATCAGATTTAGTAATCCTGCATAATTCTTTAAGGAAAGCGTTAGTATCCTTGACCATATGAAACATATCCAGGACATACACCAAATCAGTCGTCCGAGTTGGAATGTTGACCGTTTTTCCATCAGTCAGGACAGGATGAACGTTCTTCAGGTTATACTTTTGTGCAATATTGGCGGCAGCCTCAATTGCAAGTTGGTGAATATCCACAGCATAAACAGTTCCTTTTTCACCGACCAGTTCTGATGCTTGTTTGAGATATCTGCCAGTGCCACAGCCCCAATCGACAACAGTTTGTCCCTTATGGATTCCGAAAGCATCAAGTCTCCGATTTGGAGATTTCAATAAATCAGCGGCATTAAACATGAATGCCATCATTTTGAATGCCCAGTTCGGCATTCTGTCCATTTCGCTGCCACACATTACTTTTTTCATTTTTTAACGGAAGTTAGGTTATCAAAGTTAATCTATACGCTGGTAAAAACAAAAGCCACCCTTTCGGAGCGGCTTCAAGTCGTAATACAAGTTGTGTTTTGAGTTTAAATCCCGTCTGAAAAATCAGCAACAGAGGGTGAAACAGGAGCAATAACACTGACGTTTGTAGTATCATCATCTGAAGAAAAATCTGCTTCGGATGGAGTGACTGGTGCCAGTGTGGCGATATCTATGGTTGATTCAGTGACAGCATCTGAGAAATCTGCTTCAGTCGGAGTGGTTGGAGCAAGAACGAAAGTGGTAGCATCGCTCGCATCTTCAAATGTTGCTTCGGCAGGGGTAGCGGGTGCTAATACGGTGAACGTTGATGAGTTCATCGTGTTATTCACTGCGGCTCCGTCATTACTGGCGAAAAGAACATTCATTGAGAGGGTCAGAACTGCTGCTAAGATTGTAATTGTTGCTTTCATTTTTTGTTTTGTTTGTGTTTGATGAAGTAAAGGTATTTCGGTTTGTGGGGGTGAGATAGTGATGTTCGGCTGACGGGGGAGTATTCCCGATGAAATGAGGATAGAAATCGGTAAAACTGATGCGGGGGTTTGACAGTATGAGACCAACGTCAATTACAATATTAGGGAAGTCAAAATGTATGTGATTATATATCTGTGTGTTATAAAATTACAGAGGTCTGTTTTACTATTTTCTTCTGAGGGGGCATTAGATTTCAATAGTCAGAGGGGGTAATATTCCTGGAAAAAAATCCAAAAAAAAATATTGATTCCAGGGGGTAGGGTGAAATCCAAACCCACGCCATCGACAAACATATGGTCCACCTGCGACCTAACTTCCAGCGCCACCATGGACTCAGGTGGCCGTAAATTAAATTAACAACCTTTCTTTTGCATTTGAAACCAAATCGAAAATTTGAAACATGAATCACACTTCAACTTTTTCGTACAACCATAAAAACAGAAAGTTTCAAATTTCGGCTTCATAGATATCTTCTTCCTCACCGTATTCGATACTTGGCAGAGTTTCATATACTTTCATTAACTCTTCGCTCCAAATTGTTTCAACCTGAGGCATAAACTTTTGCTCAAAATAGATCTCGTCATGGCAAGTGATGATTTGAATATTCGGTATCTCAGCATACAGACGAGCACAAATGATGTTGAAGATGAAGTTTGTTTCCAATGAAACCAACTGTTCGTACATGTAATTCTTGTTGCCATTCTTGTGTGGATCAACAATTGCCACGATGTCAGGGTAATAAATGCCGAAGGTAGCATTGACTAACTTGATGAGAGTATTATCACCGTTAAGCCAAGTGGAGAACAGTCAATACTAAACACACAAAAATGATCGTAGCAAAGATTTTCATAAAAGAAAAGAGATGAAAAAAATGATTAATATTGTTTTTAAATCCGACAACTTTTACATAGCGTACAAGGTGTAGAAATAATCAGTCAGTTGGGCTAATTTATTAAACTATGATCAATAACAGATATTTGAACAATTTACATCCCGATATTCCTTTCGTCAGTTTCCCCATAATCAAAAAATGCATGATGAAATGTGTTTACTGTAGTAGTGAGGGCGAGACTATCATGAACCGAAAAAACATCTTTAATCTAAATGAACTTGAATCATTATTGTCAAATTTAAAGAATATTGGAATAAAAAAATTTAGAATTACAGGCGGAGAACCATTGTTACATCCAAATATTCTAGAAATTATTAATTTTTGTGACTCACTTGATGTTTTTACATTAATTAATACTGATGGGAGTCAAATTAAAAAAATAATTAATGGAATAAAAAATAATTCTGATAAAATAAGATTTGCCGTAAGTTTGGATACTCTGAATCACTCAACCTTCATGAAAATCAGCATGTCCAATGTTAAGTTAAGTAAAATCACACAAGGCATACACCTCCTAAATAATGCAGGATTATTACATCGAATAAATACTGTAGCAACAAAATATAATAACAATGAACTAAAAGAGATCATACATTTCTGCATTACAAATAAATTCAATTTAAAAATATTAGATTTTGTCCCAATTCCTAACTCATACTCAAAATCATCATTTAAAGAAACATCAGATTTATACACCAACGTAACAAATCTCGAACAATATTTTTCTCTATTAAGTAGTAATGTGTTTCATCATAAATATTCAAAATATTATGGCATTCCCATGATGTTTTTCGAAATTAATGATTCATATTTTCACATTAAAAATTCACAGAATAATGCACATTTCGATAATGATGTGTTATGTAAAAATTGTTCACTATATCCATGTCAAGAAGGTTTATACGATATTAGAATACAACCAGATGGAAGTGTTTGGCAATGTAGATGGGTCGAATATGAAC
>Ga0209697_10005443_pt1 | contig 15886 bp, 15 predicted proteins | sample AliMusrvi5mmetaG_FD_184115 | JGI IMG/M metagenome (GOLD analysis project Ga0209697, IMG submission 184115) | Freshwater lake bacterial and archeal communities from Alinen Mustajarvi, Finland, to study Microbial Dark Matter (Phase II) - Alinen... | ecosystem: Environmental > Aquatic > Freshwater...
GTAGGACTTGAATTTGCACTTTTGAAAAGGGCTAAGTCAAACATGAAATGTGGTGCCCCTTGTCCGACTCGAACAGACCACCTACTGATTACAAATCAGTTGCTCTACCAGATGAGCTAAAGGGGCATAGGGCATCATTTTAGAACAATTCAGAAAATCATAAAGAAAAACTGGCTAAACCACCATATTTGCTTACTTAACCTACCCACTGCGTATAATCAATCCCATGGGAGATAGCATTGGCTACCAAGGAAGCACCCTCAGGGAGCACCGCAAAGTCCTCTAAAACTGCCGCTCGAGTTATCAAGCCATGGTCCAGTTGGTAATTCCAATAAGAGACGCCACTATACTCTCCGGGACGATGCAGCACGTTTTGATACAAGTTATCAACATAAGATACATTGCTAGAGTTGAGTCCATACTTAGCAATAAATTCTGGTGAGTTGACAAAGAAGTTTGCAATGTCATGAATAATGTCAGCGCCATGATCCAAGCGATAAATCCAATAACCTAAACCACTAGCATCAGGAGTTCGATTAAATGTCGCTTGATATAACATGTACATTGAGCCTGCCGCTTCATTGGGTCCAATATCTAAAGCCACCATGTTTGCTCCAGTATTACCGTCGGCTACGCCAAACTGCAAACGCTGAATATTGGTGAGAGTATCAACTCCATCGCGGTTCATAACCGAATCTTGCACAACCCAAGCCCCTACAACGCTAGTTGTAATGGAGTAGTTATTCATTGGGCCAGAATAAGTAGCGATATCCAAGCCACCGCCCCCATCAATCCAGTCGTTGCCAGCTGAACCGGTAATGACATTATCGAAAGGATTTCCAATAATTAAATCATTCCCAGCGCTTCCTAGGGCATTTTCAAATTCACCGTAATACCAACGCAAACTCGCAGGTGATGACCCAGATACCATTAACTGATGATCTGTCATACTCATCGAGACGCCCACTAAGTGACTGGCTCCAATAATTGAAGATCCCATATGCAAATAAGCGCCGCCAGTATAATTGACGAGGCTTATTTGATCTACGCCGCCAGTATCAAAGTAGGTTCGATATGCAGTCACTGAACCGGATGAGCCCGGCGTAATCACATCATTACCATTCGATGTAGTTCCAGACCCTGCTCCGTAAGCATCTTGCAGCGCAATCACATCCAAAATCATTGGGGTCTGCGCATAGTTATCAATACCCGTGACAGGTTGCTGATCATCATAGGACATGATGGTGAAATACTCTTTATTTAAATCCGCAGCACTTTGAATATTAAATCCGAGCTGAGAAAATCCCACTACAGTCACGGCAGAAAAGTTTTGCGAAAGAACCGCAACGTTACCCACGTAGGAGATATGTGGATGAGAGAGTCCCAGTGAGTGTCCTATCTCATGCATTAAAGTATGACCACCCCACGATGAAAGTGAAAGTGATGTATCAGAGCTTCCAAAGCCAGCGGTGTTCAAAACAATATCGAGCTGACCACCGCTATAACCAAAAGCGGTGGTGGCAACAGCCGATAAACCAGAAAACGCTAAATTGGATCGATTGATCAATGAAATATTGATATCAGAGCTATTACCTACTTGCGCAGGTGTTAAACCTGAATCATTCACAACATTACTAAATGATAGATTAATAAATTGTGAAAATGAGTTGGTAATGGTCTGAATGTTAGTCAGCTGAGCCGTTGTCCAATTGATCGCACCGGAAGCATTCGCAGTATAAATATTGGGTGAAATATTTAACTGTAGATAGTTGAGATAAGTAAAACTATTAGAAACAGATATATTGACTGGGCCTAAAAGCCTAAAATTACCAACACCCGCGATTTCGTCAAAGTTAAATAGAGCGTGGTCAATAATTCCGAGAGGGTAATAATTGACGATCGTAGCCATGATTCATTTTATGATGATTTGTATCGTTTCACTCAATCACCCCACCCACTGCGTATAAACAATCCCATGGGTAGTGGTATTGGCTACTAATAAAGCACGCTCAAATAGATACGCAAAATCTTCTGAAGACCATATTAGGGAAGTAATTGGTACACTACTCGCATTGCTCTATGCAAATATCAGCATCCTATCAAGGCCAGTGTTAGATTTTTATTTATGGTTAAGATGTGCGTTCCAAAAAATTACTTTATTAAACCACTCTAGTATAGATACGGTAAAAATAATCGGAAATTACCTTCACCCATCGATCAGGGATTGATTGAGCATGCACTCAGTGCAAAATGAGAAAAATCTAAGCAATCAGGTTTTGAACTCCCACCAAAGCAACAGTGTCATGCACAATTGCTTGCACAATTTGAGCAGCAGAAAGTCCACTGTGAGCAGAAAGTAGATCAGCCGCCTCAGCGCTAATCAATGGAGTAGCTACTGAGCTGCCTGACCAACTTTTTAAAATGCCCCCCAAACCATAAGCCAAAATATTATTTCCAGGCGCATCTACAAAGTTATACGGCACGTCGCCGCCGGCAGCATTACTAAATGAGGCAAGAGTATACGAACCGATATTGGTTTGCGCACTCGCGCCAACGGCAATGGCGGTATTTAAACTTGATGCATACGCCGCTGGATATTGAGGCGTTGTGCCAGCAGAGTTGCCTGCTGCCATACACACAATTACTCCATGATTAACCGCATTGGTAATCGCATCCAATTGCGCGCCATTGAGTGAATTACCACCCAAAGAAATATTAATGACATTAGCGCCATGACCGACGGCATAACTAATGGCGCTGACTAAATTAGCATCAGTGGTGGCACCCGTACTATCGGCTGCTTTTAGCACCATCAACTGCGCGCCATACGCACCACCCAATATCGTTGGCGTCTTACCACTCACTGGTGCTGCAATCAACTCTGAAGCCACGGCAGTGCCATGGCCATTGTCATCTTGCACATTGGCCGAATTGTTCACAAAATTCCAGTTATACGCGCTTAAGTTTTGAATGAGCGCGGCATTGGTCAAATCAATCCCTGTATCAATTTCTGCAATGACCACACCTTTACCGTTATAGCCAGCAGCCCATGCCGATTGAAAATGCATCGCATTGATGCCCCATTGCGCCAAAGTAGTTGAAGGAACTGGAACGGTCGGCGTTAAATTGGCATCGAGCACCGCTGCAAATGCTGGCGCAACATCGGCCTGACCAAATCCAGAGCTCGCACTCCAAGTGACGCTCGCTTGGTTATTCACAATCGGTGCCATGCGCGCCTGTGCAGCCAAAATTTGACTTTGCACCAACACAGCATCTTGCGTTCCCACTTCATGAAAGGAAACGTTCACCACATTCCACACCACACTACCAATCGAGGCGCCTTGATCTAAAACACTCGTCCAATAAGCTAGGCCGCCTTCATCGGGTGCGCGATGGAGTACATTTTGATAAATTTGCACCACCTCTTGCTCGTGCGACATATTGGCATATTGCGCAGCAAATTCAGGCGATTGCGCAAAACCTTGGGCCACACTCATCACACTGGTGCCACTGGCAATTTGACTGGCCCAATGGACAAACCCACCGGTATCGGGCGCACGACCGAAAAAGCCAAGATACAACTCAGCCGTCTCATCTTGGGCAAGGGGGGTGATCACGGTAGACACGTCTTTACTCATCAATATAGAATCAGGTCTACTAGAATACGGACTTGAGCCGGCTAGCTCAAGGAATAAATCCCAAAAATGTGTTCTAAATCACATTATTGAATAAAAATAAAGCCCTTGGAATCAAGGGCTTAAATCATTGAAAGAAAATTTAGTGACGAATCTGCAGTCCGCTAGGGGCTGTCAGTGGGGCATCCTCACCGTGACCCAAGAGCTCCCGTAAGGTTGCCGCATAGCTCGCACGGGCGGTTTGAGCAATGGCCAAATCCCGCTGCAATTCTGCAATCTTTTGATCAGTATGCTGCACGGAGAGTAGCTGGGCCTTGGCCTCTTCCGTCAGAAGGTCCAATTCATACTCCACTTCATCGATGCGAATAATCGACATAAATCCGATCAAAATCCTATTGAAAGGGGGTCAAAGCCAAAAACTGCGCCATTGCGCAAATTATACCTAATAGCCACGAAATACACTATCAAATTTTAGGAGTAATTCCCGCCTCTACAACGCTTTTCCTAAGAACGATAGAGGGTCTACGAAAGCTCTACAATCAAGGTTTTGGTTCGGCGCATTCAGGGGTACTGAGCCGGCTTTTATAATTGGCAATCCGCTTTTAAAAAGGAATATGGCAGATGACAAAAATCACGATTGATAGCAAAGAATATGAATACGAAAACCTTTCTGACAAAGCCAAAGGTCAATTGACCAGCTTGCAATTTATCGATGGCGAATTAGCTCGCTTGCAAGCCAAAGCTTCCGTGCTACAAACGGCTCGAATGGCTTACTCCAAAGTATTGCAAGAAGAGCTCGATCCATTAGCTGCTGGTGGCGATACGATTAAGTTCTAATCTTGTTTGCCTGAATATAAAAAAGCCGTCTGACGACGGCTTTTTTATTGAGCACAAGAAGCAGCGTTTATCCAGCTAAATGCAACATACCAAACGCTAACTCACCATCATCGCCCGTAAATTGAGTCAAGCCAGTAAACTTAATTAAAGTATCGCCGACATGGTTGCCAGCAGTGCCTACTGCAGACTCTAACACATAAGTATTGCCATTAAATTGGAACCATGCCACGCTGTGCGGGTTGCTCGCTTGCTGTTGCGCAGCGCTCACCCAGTTCACTAATTCGTTTGCTTGGCTAGCGACCACACTGACTTGCGCCGCGCTAGCACTATGCCCAACCCAAGATAGTGAAGCGCCCATATCGCTTAAGAAAGCAACCGTGTCATGACCGCGCGCATCATTATTCAAACCCGCGATCGTTACCAAATCACTTGCAGCCAGAGCGCTTGCCGTATTTAGACCATTAGAAGCAACCGCCACAAAATCCGATTTTTCTAAATCATGGTCGGCAATATTCACTAAGCCAGTCACGCCAACGCCAGTTAACAAAACCATATTGGAACCAGTACCCAAATTGAGCATAATTTGACCATCGCCAGCATCTAGAACAAAATCGTTACCATTACCCAGCGTAATCACATCGCTGCTACCTTGCGCCGCGCTTGCACCAGCCACGAGATACAAACTCACATCACTGGCATCGTTCAAACCAGAAACGGTAATACCTGTAGTCACCTCAACAGCGGTTGCGGTAAAGGCAACATTCCCCGTCAAACTTAAAGAGGACAAATTGGTACCGGCTGTTACTACCGTCAAAGTACCAGCACCAGTATTAATAAAGTTTTCTATTTTTGCTTGTGGCGCCTCTAAATTCACAATATTGACATTCGTATTGGCGCTATTACTAACGGTCAGCACATTGTCAGTTAGGCTGGCAATCTGAATCGGGGCGCTGGTGGCTGGCAATGCAGACACATCCACAATACTTTGCTGGTCTGGCAACGCCATCACTTGCGTGCTTGCCAATGGAACTAAGACATCCCTTGCAAGTAAAGCGGTACTGAGATCTTGCATGAAATTGTTCTCAGATAAGCTAGTAATAGGCACTGGGGTAAAGTTCGTATCCGCTAAATTGCTCAAGGCATTTTTACTAAACGCTTCAAGGGCGCCAGCCAGATTATTGGCAGCGCTTTCATTAGCCGCTTGCGCGGCATATTCACTTGTTAACGGAACGGCAATATTACTAACCACTCCCGCAATCACAATCGCATCCACAATGCTCGAAATTAATAAACCAGCAGGTGCAGAGGAGCCTGCCAAGACCGCAGCTTGGACTTGAACGACTGGAGCTAAGGGCATGCGTGCCAACAGGCCATCAGCCACGGGGGCTAATGCATTATTTGACGGTTTGGAGAGCTTGTCATCCAGTCCATCAGAAGAATTTGGCTTAAAGATATACATAAAAACTCGAAAGAGTTCGTTCATTTTAGGGCGATGAGCCCGTTTTGTCTAGGTAAAGCGAAGCTATTTGCCGGCAAAACCGCTAAATTGGACTAGGAGTTACCCTAAACTGCGTTTAACAGCGCTTAAATCGCTTAATATGCAATTTTGGTGCATTCTTTGCGCTCCAAAATCGATTCTACTGATTGAGTTTGTTTCGAAATTTAAGACGTCCTACAAGCTGCCTTGCTTTTCCAGCGCCAACAACTCCCCCATCGCACTCGATAGCCGACGCTCAAGCGCGGTTTGATAGCGCATCAGCAAATCGGACTCCGCTGGTGCTAAGGTTGCGCTTTGCAACAGCATCGATTTCACCGATTCATATTGCTCCACAGCTTGCAAGGCCCGCTCATAGTATTTCGATAACTCTAAAAAGAGTTGTAATTTTTTCATCAACGCCGCTGTGGTAGGTAAACGTTTTTGCAAAGTTTCTGACTCTACGACGGCATCGGACTTTTTCTTGCTCGAATGTGCGCGTGACTGCTCTAAGATTTCTTGCATCTGCGGATCAAGTTCTTCTTCAACCTTGGGTGGATACAGATGTGCAAACATGGACTCTATAAGTGGCCTGTGCAATTCTTCGTATTGATCACCCTGCTTAAATACTTGCACGATGCGATCACTCACTGCTGTCAATCTATCAAATACATTGGCATCTTCCGCTAGGCCGCGGATCGGATACGATTTTATATGTGCAGCGAGTACTGGAAAATATTGGTGGAACTGTTCTTCACTTTTAACGCTCCCACCAAATAAATGAATTTCTTCACAGATCTTTCCAAGCACCGTGGGCGTTAGGCGGCAAGGCAATGTCACCTTTCCATAACGCACCAACTCCATCAACATACCCTTGGGTACGCCATTAATTCCAACCAGCTTTTCAACCGCCTTCTCTGGCTTATGCTCAAGCTCTTCATAGACTAATTGCAAGCGCACCCGCTCTACTTCATATAAGCGTTTTAATTTGGCTCGGCACACTGCAATGCGTTCAATTTGCAATTTAGCCAAGGGATTTTTAGGCTGATAAAAATCAAGCAGCTCTTGCGAAAACTGCGTCACCAATAATTGCTCGTCAGGACCTGTTGGGCTCACGGTGGTTAAGCCATGCTTAATCGCATTTTGCGCCACCTTGGCTTTACCCTCTGCTGAATTGGGGCCACCCTTATTTTTACGATTAGTCATGTTCACTCCTTTTGTGAAAACACGAAATCTATTCTTTACTACTGCACCTTATGGCTTCCAGCGCACTCCTGCACCGGACTCTGGGGAGCCAATAAATTGAATGCCAGCCTCTTCAAAAGCTTTTTGAATTGCTTCTAGAGTCTTCGCTTGCGCCCCCGGAACCCCCTCTAAAACCTCCAAACGCATAAGGGTCGAAAAACCTAGCCCCGACTTTTCAGCCAAATCTTTACCACTCCACCTAAGAAGTGCTCTAGCAGCACGTATTTGATCGCTTGTAATCAAGTTATTTTTACTATACTATTAGTAATAATTACTAATAGTATAGTAATTATTGTTAAATAAAGGAGAGAAAATGCTTATAAATCAAGATTTTACACACGATCGTACCAAATACCTAGGGGGCTCAGACATTGGCGCCCTTTTAGGCCTTTCCAAATACCGCACACCAGTCGATGTCTGGCTGGAAAAAACCGGGCAAGTCAAAAACGAAGTAGATAACCTACCGGTGCGCTTTGGCACCTTTGCAGAAGAGTTTGTTGCGATTGAATACGCTCGGCAAACCGGATTTACCTTAAGCCATCAAACCCAAACGATTACCCACCCTCTATATGGTTTTTTGGCAGCGCATATCGATCGCTTTGTTCACACTAAAAACAATGCTGGGCAAGATAAACCCAACCATTTGCTAGAGTGCAAAACCGCTAATCCCTTTGCCAAATCAGAATGGGGCGAAGTGGGTAGCGATGAAGTGCCCATGAGTTATCTGGCGCAGTGTCATTGGTATTTAGCACTGACCCATTTAACGCGTTGTGATTTAGCAGTGCTGTTTGGTAACAGTGAATTGCGCATTTATCAAATTGAAAAAGATCTTGAGCTCGAAGCCACACTCATTGAGCAAGCTGTCGGCTTTTGGCAAAACCATGTTGTCAATAATATTGCCCCAAAACCACAAAATATAAAAGACTACCAAATGCTTTTTCAAAAAGAATCGTGCGGAAAAGTAGCACAAGCAAATGCGCAAACGATCGCACTGATAAACCATTCTCATACACTATCCGAACAGATTCGCGCCACGGAAGAGGATCTGAACAAGATTAAGCAACACATCATGGCCCAAATGCAAGATGCGCAAGAGCTCATCTATCAAGGTCAAGTGGTGGCGACTTGGAAAAAACCAAAGGCTAGCCTGCGTTTTGACAGCAAGCGTTTTGAGCTAGAGCACCCCGAACTGTTTCCTGCCTATCAAACCCCTATTGCTAATAGCCGGCGCCTGGTCATCAAAGAATTGCCAGCAAGCGCCCACAATCAAGTAACCCAACTATCTACTCTAGGAGCATAGACATGGCAAAGCGTACCCATACCCTCAAAAGCCTTGCAGCACGCCAATCCTTTTCTGTGCGCAAAGAATATCTCCAAGAAGATTTACTTCAGAGCATTGATGCCTCGACTCCAAGCCATGACGAAGCGTCTATATCCAAAGAACAGGATACAGATTTCAAGGGCAACACCTTGCTGGGAGCATTTCAATCTCACCTCACCAAAGCAGCACACTTTCTCGAACTAGAAATTTCTGATCTGCAGGCATGGGTAGAGGGCCGCCAAGAAATTCCGATGAAAGTAAAGCTCTCCTTGCTGCGACTAATCATCACCCATAAACTCGACCCATTTTTAGAAGAGGTGGTCTTTACTCAATATGAGAAGCAACCCTGGGAAGCCATGATTACGGTCGATGGTTGGTCTAAGATTGCCAACCAATGCAGTACATTTTCAGGAATTTATTTTTGCCAATCGGTAGAAGAAAATACTGATCATATTCCACTTTGGATTGAATGCACGATCTATCGTACCGATCGTCATACACCGATTACCGTAAGAGAGTATTTTGATGAAGTCAGGGGTAATTCAGAGCCTTGGGTGAAAATGCCAAGACGCATGTTACGACACCGCGCCTTTCAACAATGCGCTCGTATTGCTTTGGGGTAATGAAGTCTATCACTCTACATGCGGAGAGAAAAATTGATGATATAAAAAGTAAGTCAACTTCAGGGCCAAAAGCACGAATAGGCATCCTAAGAGGTCTCCCTATGGGCACACCAAAGCATGCCCTTGATCTAAAATGTAGGCCCTCCAATAAGCTGCCTGATCAAAATCAGGATGATAGAGGAGCACATGACTAGGATCAATTCTTGCAATCAATTGAGCATCGGAAAGAGAGTTCCATGAGCTCGTGCAAGCCAATTGGTTTGCTGTTTTCCAAGGGGAGACGTATTGGCGTATCTGCTCAGAAATAACCCAATTATGAAGATAGGTATACCCGCCCACCAATCCTAATACAAGGGCAATGACGCTGCGTAAATAGAATTTTTTTACCAAAGAAAAAGGTGCAGTTAGTATGCCAATGCTAGAAAGCGCCAATGCGCCCATATACCCTAAATAGGAGAGGCGACTATCAATATAGGCGCAGCCAATACCGCCAGCACTAAAACTACAGGAGCCAACCCACTGTTGATACTTGCTAATCAACGCAATGGGCAAGGCACACAAAATCCCAAATGCGATCGCTATCCCAATTGCCCAAATTAAGCGATCAATCCGCTGAAAATTTTGACTGAGCATCCATGAAAGTATGCAAGTCAGCAGACTAACCAATAAGCTGATTCCTATGTGAATCGGGTCTATTGCATCAATCGATGGGATTGAAATGAGGGTGTTTTGAAAATTCACTACTGGGCCAAAACTGGTTCCAAAATAGGCATGCGCAAGCAAGGTTTTGAGGGCTAATATTGGGTTACCAAATCCATCGGTTGTATTACCCGCATAACTCGAAGGAAAGCTCAAGCGAAATGCCAAATACATTACACCTACCGTAAAAATTGCCAACAAGTTAATTTTTTCAATGCGCGCCTGCCCCTGTTTTTTTGCATGATTCCCGGGATGCAAATGAGGGTTTGACTCACAAATCAGTCCACCTAGCCATCCAATGCAAAATAAAAGCCCCCCAAAAATCATCGCGTACTCATGGGTGAGCAAAGCTAGCGTTAGAAGCAAGTAAGCAAGCATGGCCCCACTCAAAGAAATACCTTTGGTGTCTTGATTTATTCGAGTCAGCCATATTTGCACTGCCAAAATGATGAAAAGGGGAATGGTAATTAATAAAGGATAGGCATTCGGAGGTAAATGACTATATGCCAGCGGATGAAAAGAAATAAAAAATAAAAAAATCCAGCCGGTGAGATTTTTTCTCAGCACGAGTGATACGAGGTAGGCAAACCCAAGGAGCACTGAAAAATACGCCAGTATAATGATGATGCGCATCAATAAAAAACCAGAGACGCTTGCCCCAAGCATCATTAAGGGGATGCTCAGAAAATGCCCCACTCTTCCTTGCTCATGAGCAAAAGAGCTCGCTGTCTTAAACCAGTCTGATGGTGCATGCAGTGCATACCAGTGGTACAAAATATCATCGGGTGAGACGCGAAACCCTAGGACAAAGGGGTATGCCTGACATACCGTCACAATGCAGATGCAAAGCCATAAAGTTTTAGTGCGCTTACTTGATTGAAGGAATTGACTTAAGGTATCAGGCAAAACACAGATCGCTTTAAAAATAAATACTCAAGATTGGTTGCCAATTGCTTGGGTGAGTACCTGCACAATCTTTTCTTGCTCATGAAGAGTTAATCCTACCCATAAGGGTAGGCGGATAATCCGATCAGATTGGCGGTTGGTAACCTCCAAAGCGCCATGAGCTTTGCCCATCCTCATGCCAGCTGGAGAGCTGTGCAAGGGTACATAGTGAAATACCGAAAGAATCTGTTGCACTTTGAATTGGTTCAGTACTGCTTGGCGATCAATGTGCTGCGCTAGCAAGATGTAATACATATGCGCATTATGTTGGCACTCCGCTGGCACAATAGGGCGTCGCAGCAAACCTTGCTTTTCTAGTGGCTCAAGTAAGCAATGATAATGCTTCCAAATTTCCAGCCGCTCCTGCGTAATGCGCTCAGCCTGCTCTAATTGCGCAGATAAAAAGGCGGCAATTAACTCGCCCGGCAAAAAAGAAGATCCTGTATCTTGCCAAGTATATTTATCGACTTCCCCTCTAAAAAAGCGACTTCGATCGGTACCCTTCTCGCGAATGATTTCAGCTTGCAAAGCAAACTGAGGGTCATTAATGAGTAAAGCGCCACCTTCACCAGAGATCAGATTTTTAGTTTCATGAAAACTATAAGCACCTAAATCTCCAATACTACCGAGCGCGCGGCCTTTGTAGGTGGACATGATTCCCTGGGCAGCATCTTCTACAACGCTTAGCTGATACTTGCGAGCCAAGGCGGTGATCACATCCATTTCACACGCAACCCCAGCATAGTGCACCGGAACAATAGCTTTTGTGCGCGACGTGATAGCTGCCTCTATAAGCGTTTCATCTAGATTAAGCGTATCTTGCCGAATATCCACAAACACCGGCACCCCGCCTCTGAGAACAAAAGCATTAGCGGTAGATACAAAGGTATACGAAGGCATGATAATTTCATCGCCTGGCTCAATATTCAGGAGTAATGCTGACATTTCTAAGGCGGCAGTGCAAGAATGGGTGAGTAAAGCCTTAGGAGATTGCGTTTTATTCTCTAGCCACTGATGACAGCGCTTGGTAAAGGGGCCATCTCCCGCCAAAGATCCATTGATGTGGGCCTGAGCAATGTTATCAAGCTCTTTGCCTGTCATATAAGGACGGTTAAAGGGGATTGCTCGGTTTGTCATGTTTGCGCGATTCCCAGTCTAGACTAGAGATAACTCCTTGATTTATCAAAATTCTTTGCAAGCAAGCCCTATTTTACCCGCTCAATACTGGCTAAAAAATCATTTCCCACCAATTTTGTATTTATTTGGCGCCTAGGGTTCTGCAAGCATTTTCTTGGGGGCCTTTTTACCGATCTACCGCGCAGCGAGATGGAAATATTGAAATTTGTCCGTACGGGATACTTTCCATTCTCAGCAATTTTCCTTGGTAATGTTCAGAGCAATATAAGGCCAAATTTGAAAAATTTTGTTCCGTTGCAATGATTGGAATGCCTTGTTTACTTAATAGGAGATCGGTAAAGCTCTCGGCGCTATTGCTTTTAATCGTATTGGAGAATGGCGCAAGAGAAAACACATTCAAACCATAAAAATGAAATGACTTGGTAAGAGATGATTGCCTGTAAACCGGATAGGCCGCTTCATATGGAAATGCAATCCCCCAGGCGACCACTGTGGCCGACGGGAATCCAGCTAAGCCTTTAGATAAGCTATTGGCATTATTGGCTGCCCACTTATTTTGGTTGATCACTACATAAGTGTTTGCCAATGTTGCGCAGCAGAGCATTGTCAACACAAATCGATCTAAGCCTTTTTTTAGAGGTTGATGTTTTCTATTTTGAATCAGCAAAGGGGCGATAAATAAGAGGCTTGCTAAGGGAATATAAATCCTCTCCACTCCAGGACGACCTAAAAATCCAATGGCAGCAGCAGCGCCCAAACTTAAACACCAAGCTAGTCCCACTTCCCAACTGGGGATCACGATTGCCAGCACGATCCCCGCTAAAACCAATGGCGCTAAAGCGGGACTTAATAAAAATGTTTTTAAGCCCTTAGTAGCATTAACAAGAGAATCAGAAAAGTTTGATAGGGCATGAAGCTCACCGATCATTGATTTAAGGGTGCTTGGATTGGCAATATTGTGATCAACAAAAAACCACCGAGTCACTAGTTCAATATCATTTTCGCTATACCCATATTTTTTTAGTAGGTCAGGACGTTGCTTTAAATTTTCGCCAACTCCCCAGTCGGTAAACTGCTCTCTCACGGGATTGAGGGCCATAAAAGCATTCCAACTATCGTCTTGGTAGGCTCGATCATTGATGGTAGCCGATATCACCACCAAAGGCATAAGAAGCGCTAGCGCAATTTTAGGAGTGCGATGGGCTAAAAAAAATCGCCAGGGCAACAAGGGAAGCGAGACCAGGAAAATTAAAATGGCTTCTTGAGCACGAATCAGATAACTACAATAAGCAAGAAGGCAGCTGGCAATTAGCCAAGGCCATTTTTTTTCTTGGCTATATAAGTAGATACTGATAATTGAAGCTACCATCAGTAGGCCACTATTGATAGTAAATTGGGGAAATAGTACAGGACGTAAAAAAATCAGCACTAGCAATGCCAACGAAGTGAGAATGTCAAAACCAAGCTTCATTAATCCATATAGCAAGGTCGTAGCGGTAATGATCAATACGCCTGCTGTAGCAATGGAATAGCCTAGAACGCCATTGATCTCTGGGATAAGACGAACAAGATGCCCCCAAATAATATTAGAAAAAAATATATTAGGACCACCCTGGGATGCAAGTCCGTAGCCATGCGCGATCATGGACATTACCAAATCATCATTGGTTTCCCATTGCGGGAAAAATACCAAGGAAAGTATGGTCACAAGGAAAGTGGCAATACCTAGGGCTTGTAAAAGTAAACCCAAATCACTAGTGGCTTTATATTTTTTAAAGATGGTAATAGGCATGGATGGTGAAAACGTATTACCTCTTTTTATTGCTCAGTTTATTAATTAGAGTAATGGCAGGTTATTAAAAAAATAGTTATGTCGTCAAGCGATGATAAATATCTTTTGCATTTCGAAATCGAAAACCTAAGGTACTATATAAATTGAGAGCCGCTAAATTTGCTATCGAAATGGAACTCGTAATCTCGGCATACCCTTGAGAAAATAGCAGCTGACATATGGGGGTCCATAGGTACTTGGCTAAGCCCTGCCCCCTCATCTTGGCACTCATGGCATGCAATACCAAGCGGCTATTGTTCACGGCAATAAAACCACATAACTGCTCTTCATAAAGTAGACCAAATACCTTACCTGCTTGATGGAGCTCAATGAGCCAACGATCATAACGCTGGTCGGCCAATTTACTTGATAGCTGAAAATCTCGGTGAAAACGGCCATGCACAAAAGCGCTGTGGGAAATTTTGAGCAAATCCTCAATCGGCGCACTATTGGTAAAAGTCACCTGCGAACGAGTAAATGGTCGAAAATCTTTTGCAGCGCAGTAAGGCTCAACCAAGGTGTCGCAATAGTAAAATCCGTGCACATGCAACAATTGCTTGGACCCCAAAGGATCCATCCTCACGGTATAGTGGCCCGGCGTAGAGGCAGCATACCCAAGGGTATCAACAGAAATTTCTAAAATTTCATGGGACGGCATACCAAATGCAGCACTGTCCCAGACAGAAGGCTTAAAGTATTTAGTCAACATCTTCAAAAGTAGTTTGCTGCACAATATACAGAGGGCGTCGCCGCACTTCATCAAAGGTTTTACCTAAATAGACCCCCAATATTCCGAGAATCGCAATAATAATTCCCCCTAAAAAATAGAGGGAGACAATGAGGCTGCTCCAACCTTGAATCGGGATATTAAAAACTAAGGCCCGATAGATAATGTAGCCGCCATAGGCAAACGAGAGTAATGAAATCGTAAAGCCTAAACGAATGGCAATGCGCAAGGGTTTGTCTGAGTAGGCAATAATTGTGTCGATACCCAATTGCCAAAGCTTGCTAAAGGAATAGGTCGTCTGACCAGCAAAGCGATCATCATGTTGCACGGTAATGCTAGCGGCTGGAAAGCCCATCCATTGCACTAAAGCGCCAAAAAAGCGTAGTCTCTCTCGCATGCTGCGAAAATTTTTAGCGACCTTACGGGAAATGATTCGAAAATTGCCACTTTCCCCGTCATAGTCAATATCGGCTAAATAGCTAAAGACCTTGTAATACAACCAAGAGGTAAGACGTTTTAAGAGGGGGTCTTTTCGTGGCCCACGGCGGGCTAATACAATTTCATAACCTTCTTGAGCTTTGGCGTATAAATGGGGGATTTCCTCTGGACGATCTTGCAGATCGCAATCCATGACGACAACCCAGTCGCCTTTGCAATAGTCTAGGCCAGCGGTAATTCCGTAGTGTTGACCAAAATTTCGACTAAATTTAAGCCCTTTGACTCGCCCATCTTCTTTTGCCAGTCTTGTAATTTTATCCCACGATAAATCCCCCCCACAATCTTCTACTAAAACAATTTCGAAATTGCTGCTGATGGTTTCTAAAGAAGAGACTAAGCGGGTATATAACTCGTCTAGGCAGTCATATGCCTTATACACAGGAATAACCACTGAAATTTTGGGGTTTGCTGTGATTTCAGTTGTCATATTCAAAGCTGACTAATGGTATTTGATGGTGGAAACAGTTACTCTGATTTACATATTAACTGATTCAATCTCATTGATATCTTGGTCAGGGCTTCAAGCCATATAAAGGAGGTATTTAATGGCCTAATCATGCAATTTTCATCTCATAGCGTCAAAAAACTCACTCACACAAAAATTAGGCTATAAATTGCGTTTAATTGATAAGCTGGGGTTAATATAATTATTCCGCAACTTATTTGACCTAATGAGATGCTCTGGGCAAAACTACTTCGGCACTTAAATGAATCGGTTAATGACAGCCTGATTATTCAAAATCAACTATTAAAAGCTCAAATTCGAGAACTTCAGCAGCATTTACCACCTAAGAAGCGCTTTGTTTTTTCACAATTTTGCAAACTCGAAATGGCTCGTCTTGCTAAGCAGCTATCGCGAGAGAGTCTTGAAGATGCCTGCTTAATTGTTCGACCGAGTACTTTAATGAGATGGT